>Ga0209398_1000720_pt1 | contig 19473 bp, 19 predicted proteins | sample AshMeaBigSpring_FD_184125 | JGI IMG/M metagenome (GOLD analysis project Ga0209398, IMG submission 184125) | Groundwater microbial communities from Big Spring, Nevada to study Microbial Dark Matter (Phase II) - Ash Meadows Big Spring (SPAdes)... | ecosystem: Environmental > Aquatic > Deep... | reverse complement strand
GGTTGTGTTTGAACCTATCGTTATTTTACCCTGATTATAACAATCAACATTTGGACCTAAACTAGAATAATCACCTATTTCCAAATTCCATGGAGCCCATATTTTTACGGAACTGTAAATATTCGATGTTTTTGATAACTTTGCTCCAAAAAGAACAAGTAAAAAATTACGCCACGAACGAAAAACGCTTAATGAAAATGGTCGAAAAAAAAAGCAATAACAAAAAAACCAAAGTAGCCTGCCAACTTTGTTTTTTATACTAAAACTGTAATTATATTGAGCTAAATCCATATTCTTTAAATAACAATTAAAATATCGCTTTTATCAATTTTTCCCGTGCCTCTTCTATCTGAAAATATTGCTTATAAACCTCTTGAGCATTTTGTTTCATTTCATCTTTGGATTGCAGTGATAAGCTTTCCCATTTATCGAACAGTTGAATAGAGCCTTCTAAAGTGTCGTTCTCTACAAAACCGCCTTTTCCACTCTGAATTTCGCGCCAAATATTGATTTTATTTGTAATTAACACCGGTATGCCACAGGCTAATGCTTCGGGCACTACTATGCCAAAGTTTTCCTGATGACTGGGCAGTATAAATGCATCCGCACCGTAATACGCACCCCATTTGGCATCACCACTTATCATACCGGGAAAAAGTATAGTTTCCTGATTTGGAAATAGAGAATCAGCCAATTGCTTTACGCGTTGCCCATAACTCGATTCTAGACCGGGACCGGCTATTACTAAGCGAGGAAAATCTGTGGGATTTACATAATATTTATCGTAAATAGCTTTGTATGCTTTTATCAGTAAATCCACTCCCTTTTTATCATGTATACGGCTCATAAACAGGAAATAGCGATTACCTTGTAGTTGGGGCAATATAGTGTAAAATGCGCTACTTAGTTGTTCCGAATATACAGGTGGCTCCTGTATACCATAGCCAATATTAAGTTCGGCTTTCGGCTTGTAAGGTGTAAATGTAGTACGAGCCAATAACATTTCTTCCTCGCAGGTAAAAAGCAGACCATCAGCATCGTTTACTACTTTACTTTCAATCAACTTCCAGTAAAACCAGTTACGGATGGCTTTAAGCCGACGATGTGATGCCTTTTGAAAATAAGGATCGAGCATGCCATGCGACATCACATATATTTTAGGTAGCGTTGGTACTCCTTTTTTCTTTAATTGCTGCATAGCTAACCAAACCGCGTATGAATGATAAAGCCACAGACCATTTACAACTACGGCATCATAATTGGGCAGATGCTTAATTAACCAAGGCACTAATTGAGAATTGTATTGCCATCTGTTTTTCACTTTACCAAGCGCATATTTTGTAATTTTACCATCCTGAATATAGGGGGCATTGCTATCGTCCAAACATACAATTTCAACTTTGTAATCGCGCTCATCTACATAATGCATATTACGGATACCCTGGCAAGGGCCTCCGGTTTTTGGATCCATACTCGTTATTATATGAAGGAGTTTTTTTTTTGGCATTTTATTCGATTTTATATTGTCCGTACTATATTTAAAAGTGACTTGTAAATGTAATTTGCCCATCTCTCAACAGTCCATAATTGTGCTAACTGATAAGAGTAATCAGAAAAATCATGTAATTTATCCAATGGGGTTTCATGTATTTTATACATGGCATTTAATAATGCTTCACTTGTTCTGTTAATTACATAACCATTTTGTCCATCGCGAACAAACCATGTAGAAGCTCCACAATTTATAGTGCAAATAATAGGTAGTTTTGATAATGCAGCTTCATGTATTACCAAACCCCAATTTTCATGCAGACTTGGCAATACAAAACAAGACGCTTCGTTCATGAGTTTACTTAATTCCTCAGGCTGAACAAATGATTTTAGTTCAACGCCCGGTATGTTTTCAAATAATGGACGAAGTTCTCCACTTCCTGCCACAATTAAACCCCAAGGTTGTTCTACTTTCTTACGATATTGTTGATAAGCCGCTATTAAATTTCTGACTCCTTTTTGCTCAATTAATCTACCAATAAACAAAAAATTTCGTGTAGCTGGATTATAATTAATATTTTCGAAATTGGTAGAATTTGCACAATAAAAACCTGTATATGGCTGTGGATAACCTAATTTAATTGCAAAATGAGCCTGACGGTCGCTTGGTACTAAAAAATTATCAATTGCAGGTTTTAAAAACCAATTCGAAGTAATAACACCTAATTTTTGCTTTAATGTGTTTTGCCACTGATTGTCGAATGCCGAAATTACAAGAGTTCCAGTTTTTTTATATTGTTTTGCAATACGCATAAAATGACGAAAATTCCACGAAGCCATTAAAATAGTATCAGGATTAAAATCTCTGATTGCAAGCTCGTAATTTATTTTTTGTTCTTCATTATCTACAAAACTCGAATGACAAAAACTTAAATCAAATTGATTAAAAGGAGCAATTATACTTGCAGGTTGGTATATAAGCATAATTTTCACATTCTGTTTTTGTGAAAGTGCTCTAAAACATGCAACGGTGTAATCGGCTAATGAAGCCCATAGAATCAATATTTTCACGTCAATTTATTTATAAAATTTAAAAGTAAATTTGTTTGATAATTCCAATGTTTTTTTACCAGTAATTCATTGCTTCTACCTTTAATATCATTAAATTCAATTTCTGTGTAATTAAGTATTTTATTAATTGCATCATTCCAACCATTTGAATCATTAGTTTCCGGGACTATAAGTAAATCAGAGTAATCTGGTGAAAGACCAGGTAAAATGGCACTAATTATTGGTTTTTGATATTTTAAGTAAGTTAAAAGTTTGGATGGAAAAATCATTTTTGTACCCTGAAAGTTCAGCTCTCTGGGTGATAGAAATGCAGTTGCATTTCTACATGCTTCATCTAATTCCTCATTACTAACAAAGCCATGTAGAACTACTCTTTTATCCAGTTCTGCCAATTGAGTTAATGTGGAATAGCTATCTTTCCCATAAAAATGAAAACTTACATATTCAAGTCTACAGTTTCTAATTACTTCAATTAATTCATCTGTGCCTCCATATTTTGCATTCTTACCAGCATGTATAAATTTAATTTCATCAGTATAATTCACTGTTGGTAATTCACCATTCCAACCACAATCTAAATGAAACTTATTTTTTATTGGAGCATTTTCATAACCCCACCATGATAAAAACACGCTTCCATCTGAACCTAATGTGTCTGATAAAAAATTTTTCCAATTATCAACTGACGGATCATCTAAATCAAGAATAATATTTATCCATTTTATGCTAGGGTATTCTTTTTTTATTCTTTTAAGTGCTCTAACATAATAGGGATAAGTGTTATAATTAAAAATTACATCTGGTAAATTACCATTAGCAATTTGTTTTTTTATAGATTTGTATATTGAGTTTCCTACAGAATATTCACGTATTAATGGCAAGTTTATATATTTTACTAACTCTTGATTTAAATCTGTGTCAAGATACAATTTATTCCCTGGCAGTAATTTACCCTTAGGAAATAAACTATCCCAAATGGCAGATATATTTGTTACATTTGTATTGTTGAAATTTAAACCTTCAACAAACCCTTTAATCCATTGAGATGAAGCTGGAGGTTCTCCTTTATAATTCTTTAAACCCTCATAGTTTAGTACAGAACCACAAAAAAATATATTCATCATTCTTTATTACAATAGTTCGTTAGAAAAAATTTAAATATTACGCGGCTTTAATGCCGAAATACAGTAGTTCTTTGACATGGTGGTGACTTTTTAGGACTTTTGGTTTGATACCGAAAGCCTCAATAAAACGATTTAGCATAAATGCATTGTGATACAGCAGTTTATAGTCAGCAATTGAGAACGGTTTTCCCGCTTTGTTTTTATCTTTCATGTGCATAATCTTTGCGATATTAACAGTTGTAAGTGATGCATTGAAGTGGAAATTTAGTTTTTCTAAATCTCTGGCTTGGCAATGATTTAAACCCGTGGCTTGTTTTGCGTCTCTGAAATTGAATTCCATTTGAAAACGGCAATGATAATACTCTAAAACATCAAGAGCATCCATATTGGTGTCGGTCGAAAATATCAGACGTTGAATTGTTTTTCCGTTTTCGTCAGTTTTCCGTTCGACAACAAGCATAATATCGGTTTTAAGTGATTTGGAGTTTACAACAGCATAAAATGCTTGGGTGTTTTCATTGACTTTAATTTGGGTAAATACGTCCATATTTAAATTGTCAAGGTCAACTCTTCCTGCTAAATGAGATGGTCTTCCTTTACCGGAATAAGTACCAGTAAATTTATAGCGTATGTTCGCATCGTCTCTGAGTTTGGATATAACATGAAACCCAGCGTCCATAAGTGGCTCAATGAATGTTATTTTCGAAAAGAATGCATCAGCTACAACTATTTTGGATAATGGTAGCAACTCTTTTTTTCGTGTAATGATTGAATGAGCATACCAATCCACTAAAGACAAGTCCGCTTGTTTGAGTGTTTTTACAGGCACTGTTTGTACTGCCTCTAAATGAAAGCTTTGGTGTAAGTCAATGTCGATTAAGGCAATCTGAGCAATCTCAAGCCCCTTTTTGGCACATTGGTCGGAGCCAGACCAAAACGAACCCATATAAGGTGTTTTTTTGCCCGACTTCTCAATAAGACTCGGGTCATATGAGATGGCTGTTCGCTTACCAACGTAAGGTGTTACAAGAGAAGTATTGTAGTTCATAAAATCAAATTTTGCTTTGAATTGATTTCGAAATCGCTGTTCACAACAATCGCTATATCGACTCATTTGCTTAAAATTAATACGACCTGGAATTATCAGGTACAACATAAAGATTTCTAATAAAAAGTCACGTCGCCATTTATTGAGTAATAAACCATTGAAAGCACTACTGACAACTGAATTAAAAGTGTTAACTTCTGTGAAAATCATACTTTATAAATTAGTGGTATAATCTATAAAGATACTGATTTTCAGGGAGTTAACCAAATAAAAACATGATATAATTAATTGATTTTCAATTATTTAACTATAAATATAACACACTATTGTTATTATATATCGTTTTATATAAATCTTTATACATGTGAGCAATTTCATTCCAAGTCTTAACTTCAAATGGTGTAGATTCTTTTAATCCAGCTTTTAAATGAAAAAATAAACTTAATTCGTTAATGGCTTTCGATTCATTTTTGAAATCACAATATGAAATATTGGTTGCTGAATCATAATGTTTTGCCCACGGTAAATTACTTAAAAAAAGGGGTAATTTATAAGCAGCGGCTTCATAAACAGCTATACAACCGCTTTCAGCTAATGACAATAAAGCAAACCCTGCTGCTTTTCTCTCAAGTGAATCTTTCGTTTTTAAATCGACAAATCCTAAATAAAAAGTATATTTATTATCAATTTCTTTAATGAAAAGCTTGTAATATTCATCTTCTTTATTACTATTACCAATGAAAACTATGGGTACTTTTGCTTTTCGAGCAAAACGAGCTAATAAATGCGACTGTTTACGCCAATCAATATTTGCACATGATAGAATATATTTTTCAGGAATATTGTTAATTTTAATATCTTCTCCAATATACATATCAACAGGGTCAAATGCGTGTGGTATTATGGAGGTTTTATTTATATTTAGTTTATTATAATATCTAAGTGCAGTTTTTCGATCAGATTCGTTCATATATACTACATGATCAAATTTTGGAATAGCTCTTATACCCTGTATTTTTTCCATTGTAAATGGAAAAAATGCCTGAATCTTGCTGAAAAAAATTTCTTTGTATTGTTTACGCAATGGCTTATTAGATTCAATATCCATAATTTGAGTAAGTATAACTTTCTTGCCTTTTTTATGACTAAAATCAACTATTGGTTCTATTTGATGAGCTAATGTATGAATAATATCAAAATCTGATTGTTCTTTATTCCACCATTGAGCAAATTCAATGTCAACGCCTATTTTTTTTAGTTCTTGATGCAATTTTATTGCATGTGTTGTCTTGCCACCAGGAGTAATAAATGATAATGTTGTATCATATAAAAGTACTTTCATGTTTATTGAGTAATAAAGTTTCTATCCCAACCTCCAATTTTTTTTATTTTTTTTGCTGGATTACCTGCATAGACGCTCCAACTTTCAATATCTTTTGTAACTACACTTGCCATTCCTATTACTGAGTTCTGACCAATTGAAACCCCCTTAAGTATAACTGATTTATTGCCTATCCAAACATGATTGTCTATTTTTATTGCTTTTGATTTATTACATATATCACCATTTAAGTCATAAATAGGATGAGAGTCAGTAGCCCAAATACTTACATCATCTGCAATTTGACAATCTTCACCTATTTCAATCGAATTGTATTTTCCCATACAAATTAAATATCCACTTCCAAACGAGGTGTTACTTTTAATAGAAATTCTACAATTATTTCCTCTTATTACAATTTTCATATTCAATATAGACGTATTATTTCCAATTTCTAAACTATTATTGTTCCCAGAAATAAAAATACTCGATTTTTGTAGATTGCCTGATAATGTTAAATTATTGTCCATGCCAATAATTTCAATATTTGATTTGGAAATTTTACATTTTCTAAAAACTACTAAGCTTTTATTCTTATTTTTCAGTAAAGTGAATAATATATGACTTGACTCACAAAATTCTATGTTTTTATTTGTAAGTACAATGAAAAATTTATTCAAAATTGAAATTATTAAAATTGCAATTAGCTTCATTTGACATTTATTTCTATAAAGTTTTTAAAAATTTTTCAATTTGATTGTTGCTACAATTCCTAAATTCAGGGCTTAAACAAATCCCAATAATTATAAACATTGAAGCCCAATAAAAATTTAATTCTAATGGTTTTTCTATAAATATTAAAAACCATTGCAGAGCAATATATAGCCCCAATTGTTTAACAATACTGTTTTTAGACTTATAAATGGCTAAATAACTTGAAAGATAAAATAAAAGAAATATAATTACTGTAAATATAATTCCTCCAAAACTCAATATGTTTAAAAAACCTGCTTCAGAAGCTCCCATTCTACCTTTTTCATATCCAGTTAGATCTAATGCTAGGTTAGTTTTATAAATATCAGTAACTCCATTACCAATTAACCAATTTTTTTTTTCAATTATATTATTAATAGCATCTTTATAAATTGCTGTTCTAGAATCTGAAGTCATATTTACTTCTGTAGTAGTTGTTGATATTATATAATTATCTTTTTTGTCAATAAATCCAAATACATTGAAAATACCTGATATACCCAATAAAAATAATAAAATTGGTAAAAAAACAAGTACAAAGCGTATTATTTTGGAAATGCTTTCTTTTAATAACAAATATCCAAAAAACATCATAAAGTATGATGTGAAAATACTTATGATATTTGTTCTGTTTTCCAAGTTTGATAACAACGAGGTAATTGAAATTACAATAATTATAACTTTCCATTTGGATTTTAGGTAAGGTAAAAAAAGTATTAGAAAATAAATAATCGAAGTATATTTCACATAATGTACATTTTCTGACCAATTCATACGATCAAGAACAAAGAAAACAAATGATAAAGGGAGACTGTAACTTAACATAGTCTTTAAAATTGAAAAAGTAAAAATAGGAAAGCTACCAATAAATATTAACCAAGGAAATAGTATGAAAAACATACCTAATGTAACTAAATATCGCCATTGTTCATAACTTTGAGCAATTGTTGCACTACGTATTAGTATAAATATACCATATATAAAAAATGCAATAACAAGCTTTTTATATGGTAGATTCGGATTGAAAATAATATTAGAATGACTGATAAATATTGCACCAATTAAAACATAACAGATTAACTCAATTATATTTCTGGTTGTTGGACCTGGGAACAATGCAATCTGTATACCTGCAATTGAAAAGAGGATAATAGTCCAAAATGCAATTTTGTTTAATTTATATCTTAGCATAATTTTCTTTACCAATAACAAGCTCCTTCAACTTTTTCAGCTGATTTTGGTCTTTCATCCTCCGAAGCTCGGACCCAGTTTTCGTTATAAAGTTGTTCGTAATTAATATCTAATGCAATTGGAGTTTTATATGTCCATTTATAATTGCCATTTTCCCAACGTTTACCTTTTATGCCAAAAAGTAACTGTACTCCACCACCCATGTGGATTGCTTTTCGCCCCATTCTTTTAATATGAGCCGCTAGTGGTAATCCGTATGCACCACAACCTAGAATACAAATATCAAAATCAATTTTTGATATTTCATTTTCCATATAGTTTAATGCTTCAAACCAATCTTTGTAAGGTACTTTCTCTCCTGCTATTGATTGAACTGCTTTAAATGTAATTAAATCAAAAGTTGGCAATATGTTTTTGTTCTTAAATAAAACTTCCCTTCTCTTATATTGTTCTGATATTGTTTTTGCAAAAGGATGTACTACTAGGACTTTTTTACCCTCTAAGACTTTAGTCCATGGTCTGTCTACAAAAAAAGGATAAAGTGTTTCTAGGTGTATCTTTTGAGTTTCATTTTTTAATGGCATAAATTTTTCAGTATAATGAAATGACCCCAAAATATCAATCTCTGAAGAATCATCAATATACCTTTTCGAAAACTTTTCGCATAGTTCATAACTTATTGGAAAAACTCCTGACCAAATTTCCATTGGCTTTAAATGGATTTCATCCCACCAAGGCATTTCTGTTTTATCTGTTATGTAGTTCCAAATTTTCTTTATAAATGGCTCGTCACTTTTAATACAAATATAGTTTAGTACTGTTCCCATTTCAGTACTACCATATCTCGCAATCATACATGGATTTGAGGTAGATAATAAATTGTAAATTCTATCATTTGCTGATTGCCTATCTAAATCACAAATAGGTGATAGAAATTGTTTTCTAACAATCTTTCTATAGATAACCTTCAAACTTTTTAGAATTATATCTCTTGTATTCATTTTCTTAATCAATTAGATGATAGATTTAGTTTTGAATTGATAAAACTTTTTATAGATTCAATACTCATGGATATAATTAATGTAATTGCAAAAATAGTAATTGAATTATTGAAAAAAGCTGATCCATTATTTATTGTAATAATCTCTCGTACTAAAATGTGATATAAATAAATATTAAGTGCATGTTTTTTTCCTAAATCAGATAGTATAAAATTTAATTTATTGTTAAAAATACTTAGATTGAATGTGCAATAAATAAAAAGTGCTATTGCTAAAAACTGAATGGAAAATACTCCTGGACCATTACCAACAAATAACTTAAATGCATAATGTTCACCAAATATTAATAAAAAGAAAATGATTATTAAAACCACCAAATATTTATGATTTATTTTATTAACCCATTCAAAATTTTTCTTTAAAAACATTCCAGTTACAACAAATGGCATACCAATTACTAACCAATTAAATTCAAACCAAAATTTTCCATCGGTAAAGGAAATAAACCTAGACCACAATGTAAAAACATAATATAACAAAATCAAAATTGGCAATGCGTATAATAAATATTTAAATCGTTTAAGTTTGCAAAAAAACCAAATAACAATTAAGTCATATAAATAAGCAAAAACATACCACAAATGTTCTGTGAAATTAAAGTCATTAAAAATTAAAAACGGTAATAGGTTAAAACTTTGACTACTAATATCTATTCCCAAATAATAATGCTTGTAAATACGCAATAATGCATATATAATTCCAGCTTGTAATAAAATTAACGAAATCTTTTTAATTGAATTAGCTGACCTTTTTAAAACAATGTCTTCAGATTCCGAAAAAAGATAGAAACCTGAAACCATTAAAAAAAATGGTACAGCAATTTTTGCGATATCAGCAATATAAGCTCCGAGAAAATTAATTGGGAAGTGTGTGTGTAAGCATACAACTAAAAATGCAGCAATAAATCTGCCACTATCTATAGACGTATTTCTAATTGTTTTTACCTCATTCATGTTTTGTTATTATTAGTAATTTTCGTTAAATTTTCATGATATCTTAATCCATAAGCTTCCCAGGATAGTTTGAATGAAACATTATCAGAATATGAACGTAAACCATTTTGAAACTTTGATAATTCTAAAGCTATAGATATACACTTACCAAGTTCATCTTCTGTAAGTTCCTGCATTTCAATTATCCATTTTTTATCTTCTAAAAATTCTCGTAAATCTCTACCACCCGTATGTTTTGAACAAACAATAGGTAGTCCACAAATTAATGCTTGTGATAATACCATACCAAAACCGTCTGCTCTTGATGGTAAAACAAATACTTTAGCTTTTGAATAGTATTTTACAAGCTCACTTTGATCTACGGAATCAATATGTTGTGAATTATCATCATTAATAAATTCCATACCTACTATTGATCCAACATGTAATAAAGAAAAATTGTATTTCTTACAAACATTAATTAGTAAATCACTACCTTTTTCATGCCTCCATCCTCCAACAAAAATTACGTCAAAATTATTATCCTCTAATTTTGTTGGATAAAACATTGATAAATCTACTCCATATGGATTCAATAATAATTTATTAATACTTATGTTATGTTTAATAAAAGATTCTTTTACATGATGTGATGGAATTGAGATATAATCTACAATGTCGTAACCACACAAATCACGATTTAATTGATTCTTATCATATTTATCTAATATCCCAAATTGATTTAACTGTTCAATTATATGTTTACTACCCCATTCTAAAATAGTTAATGCATTGTGTCTCTTTTTTGCAACTTTAAACGATTTTAAATATACAGTACCGAGCGCAATGTACAAATCACAAGGTTTCATAAACCAACTTACTAAATAATCTAATGCTAAATGTTTTAGTTTAATTGCCCGTTTAGAACTTTTAGATATTTTCACTAAAGCAAGAAATGGTAACATCAAAATAAATAATGAATAACTATTTTTCTTTTTTAACCCAAACTTCATAGCACGTTTAGTGGGTACATAAGAATAAAATCGTACATCGTGCCCTTGTCTTTCAAGTTCTCGAGCAAGGTCAAGTAAGTGGAATCTATGCGAAGCGGCTATATTAATTCTCATTATTATTAGTTTCCTTAAGTAATTTTTTTTTGTAGTAAGATCTTAGTTTAAATAAATCTTTATAAAGACAATTGATAAAATTACTATAATTGTCATTTGTAAGTTTTAGCGATTTAGACAGCACAAATGGTATTAAAACTATATCTGCGACTAATGTAGATAATGCAGCACCATTAATGCCCCAAAAATAAGAAAAAATTATACATGCTACAATAGATAATCCTGTAGCGTATAAATAATATACAGCTAATTTTTCGTGTTGATTGCAAGCCACATGTACTACACTACTTGTAAACCATAGGGCATTGAATGGTATGGGTATAAGAAATAAAAAAAGAAGTAGTAAGTTTAATTGCAATGCATTACCTGTCCAAAATGAATATAATGTCTGTCCATACAGCAGTAAAAAAATTGTGCCGCTAATAGCTAATAGAAACGAAACTAAAACTCCATATCTATGTAATTTACGTGCAAGTTCGTAATCTTTAGCTCCTAACAAATAACTTAACTCCGGCCAAATTGACTGATTTACTAATTCCATCAATTGATTTACCGAGCGCACTAATGTACGAGCAGTGCCAAAAACTGCAACAGCTGTAGAGCCAATAATTGTTTGTATCACTAATAAACTACCCTGATATAGCAATGCATTACCCAATGGAAATGCCTGAAACGCAATGCCTTTACTAAATAAAAACCTATAATTGTTTTTATCAATATCATGAAGATTAAAACGCATTGATTTAAATACATTCCTGCTGAATACTATTACAATTAATAGAAATATAGCAGTAGTTAACAATGAAGCTAATGCTAAATACTGAAAACTAACTCCAAAACTAACAACAATAATTATTCCTATTAAATCAATCCAAGGCTTAATGCTTGATAATAAAACAGACTGATATGCTTTTTGGGCAGCACGAAACCTACTATTGAAAATTTCATAAAAAAACGATATGAAAACTGAGGCAGAAAGCAATAAAATTGTAGTTGTAAATTCGTAGTTTTTATTATTTGAATCATTAAAAAATAATTCCCAATTAATAATTGGTACAATTATACCAACCATAATAATTCCGATAACTGCTATTAAACTTACCAAAGATAAAGTGGTGGAATAAATTTCGTTTGCTTTTTTATTGTTCCCAGCTGCTACAAGCATAGCAATTTCGTTGGAAGCTACATTTCCAAAACCTAAATTAGCCATTGTAAGCCATGCAGGTAACGAGGATAAAACTAACCAAACCCCATAATCACTAACCCCAAAAGCTGTAATTAAAATAGGAACTTGTACCAATCTTATTATAATTGTTGAAATTTTTCCAACTCCCCCAGATAATAAGTTTTTTAATAATGCAGTTTTAATAGCCATTCTTAATTATCAAATCTTTTTGTAATTGTTATATAATTTCCTAAGAAATTTTAAAACTAAATATTTTGTGTGATTTTTCTGTGGTAATTCTCCATTAATTAGCCAAACATTATATATATTTAGCATGTTAAATTTAACTGCTATTTCTTTTAAGTTTAAACTTATATTATCCTTTCCTTCAAAATTATTACTTGATATATAAGATAGTAAATTTAAAAATACTTTTCCTCCTGATTTTACAATTTCAGCTGTTTTGATACCTACATTTCTAGCTTCCCAAATTTTTGAACTTAAATAATTTCGTTGATCTTCTATGTGCAAAATAATTCTATTTCTATTTAATGTATACCTATCTTCAATTATATATTTTGATATTATTTCGTTACTTTTAATAAATGAACCTCCAGTTAACGACATTTCAAATTGAAAGATCCAATCTTGGCACAGGTGAAAATTTTCATTATATCCACCAATTTTTGTAAATGTTTCTTTTTTAAAACAAAAAGATGAAAAAGAGGCTTTGGGCCCACTTAATAACATTTTCGTGGTTTTTGGGGTTATAGTTATTTGCTTCATTGACAATAAATATCGGGGTTCGATTCTATCAATAATCTTATTGTGAACATTCCATCCACCCATTACAAAAATTGCATCTTTACGTTTATTAATTCCAGTAATCATAGCACCAGTATAATTGGGATAAAGTATATCATCACCCGAAATAAGTCCAACCCAATCGCCTTTGCAGGAATTAACACAATAATTCCAATTTGCTGCCATTTTCAAATGTACTGGAGGGTTTACTATTTTTACACGGTCTTTATATTCATTTACAATATCAGCAGTACCGTCAGTTGAGTGATTTTCACAAACAACTATTTCATAAGCAGGTGTTATTTGGTTTAATGCAGACTCTATAGTGTCTCGAATGGTTTTCACCTGATTGTAAACAGGAATTCCTATTGATAACTTAGTTGTACTCATAATTAAAAATGATAGATTTCTTTTATCCCCTCTTCAATCCCCACTTTCGGCTTCCACCCCGGCACTACCACACCATCAACCCAAGGCATCATCACTTCGCGTTCGCGGTAAGGGCGTGCTCCCCAGTTAATATGGAGTTTAGTGTCGGTAGCTTGTTCGTAAATAGAAGCTAATTGTTTCAGCGTATATCGCTTTTCGGCTTTAACGGCAAACACTGCACCATTGTTCACTTCGGAGTGGTTGGAGTGTAAGTGCGTTGCCAATAATGCAAAGGCAGCTACAATATCGGAGATGTACGAAATATCAATTACTTGCTCACCGGCAGACATATCCAGGGTTTCGCCCGTTTCGGCTATACGTTTCCAAAGATTAAAAACCTTGGGGCGTGTATCGTTGGGTCCAAAAGTATCGGAAAGGCGGAGCGTAGCAAACTTAATCTGATTTGTTTCCGTATAATACTGAGCAATACTTTCGAAAGCCTGTTTGCTTGCTGCATATAGGTTTACAGGTGAGTAGGCTTTGTTTTCGTAGTTTTGCCAAAAAGTTCCCGTATTTAAAAACCACTTAACACCAGCTTGTGCTGCACATTCCAATATATAGGTGCTAAATTGCACATTGGAGTTTATAAGCTTTACGGCTTCGTCGGGTTTATGTACAGTGAGGTAAAGCGAAGCTAAATGAATAATACCATCAAATGCATTTTTCTGTAAATAATGAATATCGTCGGTAATGCTTACTTTTTCTAAACTGTATGTATGTACCTGCGCATCGAAAGGCGAATCTTCGTCGCCGTACAGATTAACTGTAACTTCGTTTCCGTTGGCTACGAGTTGCTTTACAAGGTGTTTGCCAATAAATCCGGTGGCTCCGGTTATAAATATTTTCATTCAAACGGCGTTTTAAAATTATCTAATGGCGCAAAAGTCAAATCGCGCCCAGAAATAATCGGTTTCTCCACATTCCAATCAAACCCAAACGAGTTGTATGCTATACCTCCATCAGCTTCGGCATTATACACCGAAGTTTGGGCGTAGTTTACAATAGTGTTGTCGGCTAACGATAGAAATCCATGTGCACATCCGGCAGGTATATACACATACTGTGCAGAAGGATAGTTTAACTCTATGCTGTAATGTTGCTTGTAGGTAGGGGAATTGAGGCGTAAATCTACTACCACATCGAGTATAGCACCCGCAGTAAGGTACACTAATTTAGCATGTTGGTACGGTGGCTTCTGAAAATGCATCCCCCGTATCACATCGCGGTGCGATACCGAGTAGTAAAACTCCTTAAAGTCGCACTCCAAGCCGTTCTCTTTAAACCAGTCGGCATTAAAAAGTTTCTGAAAACTCCCCCTAACGTCGACGTAAGGCGTGTTTTCGAGTATATAAAGTCCGTGTATGGGGGTAGAGATAATTTTCATTTGCGATTTACTTTACTATTAGTTATACTCATAGTGTTTCTTTTAAGTTATCTTCAAATTCCTCAATAGTGGGCATAAGCATCTGTAGTTTATCCGGTAAAATTTTAGATAATTTATATTCGGCCACACCTATAGGCTGTGTAACGCTTTCGAGTGCAAATTGTACATCTACCATATCTTTTGTTTTACAAATCAATAATCCAATGCTTGGGTTGTCGGTTTCGTGTTTGAGTTGATGATTTGCAGCAGTTACATAATAACTCAGCTTACCGGCATGTTCGGGTTCAAATTCGGTTGTTTTGAGTTCGACCACTATATAGCAGCGCAGTATAGTATGGTAAAATAACAAGTCGAAATAGCGTTCTCTTTTACCAATCTGAATTGGATATTGTCTACCCATAAAGGCAAAACCCTGTCCCAGTTCAAGTAAAAAACGGGTGATATGTGATACTAATGCATTTTCAAGTTCCTTTTCTTTGAAGTTTTCTGATAATGTTAGGAAATCAAAATTATAGGGGTCTTTTAATGTTTCTTTCGCCAAATCACTTTGCGTGTCGGGCAGATATTTATCGAAGTTAGTTAAAGCTTTGGCTTGTGTGCTGTAAAGACTAACTTCCATAAAATGAATCAATACAGACCTGCTCCAACCATTTTGAATTGTTTTTTGTATATAAAAAAGAGCCTCTTCAACCGACTTGGATTTGGTAAATATTTCGACATGATGTCGCCACGGTATCTTAAAAATCAGATTATCCTCTAACCCTTCCGAAAAATCCTTTGAAATTGATAGTCCGGTACTGGTTTTTAAATCGTCACCAGCCTGGTGGCGAATTGTATTAAGCTCCGAATAAAACTGTACAAATTTTTTACAATACTTGAGGTTTGTAACCGAAAATCCTTTCATATCAGGGAATTCCGACTTTAATGCACGGCTCAGATTTTCGTAAAATCCACTTCCCCATACAGCATCCATTTGCCGTTCCATAATATCGTAACCCAAACTCCAATAAATTTGGAGCAAAGCTTCGTTAACATGTATGGCTGCTTTAAGCTGGCTCTGGCGTATACGGAGTTTTAGCTCCGTAACCCACAACTTAAATTCAGTATTTGTTGCTATATTCATTTATATTATAATTTTTCCCATCCTAAGCAGTTAGTAATGAATCCTTGCAAACTGGATTACTTTCATTGCAATTCCAATTATGCTACGGCACAGTTTAAAGCTACACTTTCGCCACTACTTACATTTACTATTTCGCCCACAAAGATAGTGAAATTTTGTAAAATTAGGGCAATCAGTGCAGCAAAGTCGTCCACATAAATAAAATCGCGCTTTTGTTCGCAAGGCGTTACGTTTAGCGTTTCGTTGCGGCGCAGTGTATCAATAATGTAAGGAATAAACTTCGAAGGGTGTTGCAATGGTCCAAATAAGTTGCCCGGGCGCACCACCATAGCCGGGAAGCCGTTGTTTTTTTCAAGCATCAGGGCAGAGTTGGTAGTGAGTTGCTTCACCAGGGCATAAGGCGAGTTGGGTTGCTCCCGCATGGTTTCGGTAAAGGGTGAGCCTTCGGAGCCATACTCTTCGGAGCTGCCAAACTGTACAAAAAGTTTTAAGTCTGCCTGTCCACTAAAGCGCGTATACAAGTTCATTAATACCTTGAGGTTGCTGCTAATAAGCGAGTCGAATAATCCTAAATCGCGCTCAGCAGTAACAATCGAAGCTAAGTTAATAATAAAATCGGGCGTAGGGTAGGAGGCTGGTATCAGTTCCTCAGCCAAATCGAGTTGAAGCGTTTCCACCTCGGGGTACTGCTCAAAATAAGCCGTGTCGATATACTTATCAACTACCAGTATTTTGTATTGTTCGTAGTAGCAGCGCACCATGTTTTTACCAATAAATCCGCTACCACCAATTATGTAAAGACTATTCATTTACCATTTATTCATTTACAATTTACCATTTTTTTCGTGCAACTTTGTGTTATGCTTTGTGTTACTCTGTGGTAAAGATTTCCTGTTTTCGAGTATATAAAGTCCATGTATGGGGGTAGATATTTTTTTCATTTACCATTTATTCATTTACAATTTACTATTTTCTTCGTGCAACTTTGTGTTATGCTTTGTGTTACTCTGTGGTAAAGATTTCCTGTTTTCGAGTATATAAAGTCCATGTATGGGGGTAGAGATTTTTGTCATTTACAATTTACTTTACTAATTGGCTTGCCTCTTGGCTTGACAAGAATTTACTATATAGTTGTTACCAATCTTTCTATTTCCAAGATATAGATTTTTGCCGGTTCAATCATCGGTTTCACATCATCTTAAGTCAGATTATAAAGGTCATCGTAATCGCCGGTTTGTCGCATCTCAAAAAGCTTTGAATAAAGTTTCGATTGTTCCTTAGCTACAATACCGTTAGTTACAAAATGCAACCCGAAAAGCCGAATTACACCTGAATGAGTTTGTGCATTGTGCCCATTTTTAATCAATAAAGCGGAAGTAATATAATAACAAGCATAGTATAGTCGATTCGTTACAGCATTCCAATAGTTAAGTTGCGCTATACCTATGGCTTCATTTAATGTTTCTTTTGCTTTTTGTATCCGGTAAAAAACAACTGCATCTCTTTCTTCGTCGCTTAAGCTCATAATACAATTCCCTCCTGTTGAATATTTTTATAAAAAGGTGTAAAGTTTCTGCTTTCCCAGTCATGCAAAGTATATAGCTTTGGGCTTATTTGTTCTCCCTCAGCCCAGCCCAGTTCTACAAGGGGGTATGATATGCGATCAAAATCTTCAGGTTCAATTTTTTGTTTATCTAACAGAATTAATAAATCCCAATCAGAATTTTGGTTGGCAGTACCACGAGCCTGAGAACCAAAAAGAATAACCTTTCCGCTTTTATCAACAGATAAAATTGTTTTTTTTATCGTATTAAGCAATTCAGTACGAGTGCTTATCATAATTTGATATTTTAATTGCAAAGATAGTAATAATGTGGCAATGAGACAATAGAATAATGTGTTAATGTGGCACTACGTGCGTTGGAGGGGTGCGTTGCACGTTATTAGGCTATCGCCATTATTAAATTGTTATTTGTGGTTATTTGTGGATATTCGTGGTTGTTTGGCTAAATAATGCTAAACTATGCAAAAAAAAGCAGGCTACAATGTTTCAATACCTATATTTGCAAAGCAAAATAAAAAAAAAGCCCTGTACCATTCGCAGGTACAGAGCCATTTTGATAAGCATTGTAATTTGTCGTTACAATTAGTTTGCAGAAGAAGCAGTAGATGTTTCGGAAGTTACAGCAGTTCCGGGTAAGTTAGCAGCTACCGGAGCTGTTGTGTTTTTAACGCTTTCCTTGTTTACCTGAGCCGCCCTGCGCATGTTTACCACTTTGTTAGCCTCCGCCAAAATGTTATTGATAGTGTCGATCAGGGGCTTGTAGTCCAAGTCCTTTTCTACCAATGCATTGGTTTCGATAGCGTATAACAGTTTACGGAACAAAAACTTAGCCTGTTGCACCTGCAAAATTTTGGTTTCGGTTACCGATGGCAACTTCTCCTTGTTTCGCAAGGCCTTTTTCGCAATGAGCTCATTCTGCTTCAGTCTTAAATCATTCAGCAATGGTTTCAGACTCAATGCTTCGAGTGCTCCGATTAAAGCGTTGTTACCGTCCATTTCTTTAAAAAAGTTCAGTAAGCACTCGCTTTTTTCGAGGTTGTTTTTAGACTGAAAACCACTCAGATTTTTTTCGATAAACGGCACCGTTAGTTCGGCAGCACTTTTAAGTTCGGCAGTTACCGCCTTCTTGTGCCCCCTGTTGATGTTGGTTACCGCCATCAAAATCGCATCGACCTCGTGGTTCAGCTCCGTAATTTCATCACTCAACGGATGCTTCCTTACCGGTTCAGCTTTCGACCGCGCAGTTTCCAGGCTCTCGGCTAAAAGGTTATACACTCCCCGAAGTTTCAATGCTTCGGCATTATTACTCTCTACAGCAGCCAGTGTCTGGTCGCCCACCTGAAAGAATTCTGAATCCTTTACAGTACCCAAAGGGATTTTCGAAAAATTGTTCATTTTTTCCATGATGATGGTTGTTTAAATGATTGGTTATTACTAAGTGAAAATAAAAATTTAAATTTAAATAAGTTTGTTTCATGTTGATTTCTTTTTAATTTGTTTGTATTATAATTCTACTTTGACACATTAATTATATGTCGTCCCTACGGGACTTTAAGAGTTGTTTTCATTCGTGCTTTTACCATATTTTCGTGACTACGTCACTCTTTTAAACCTCGTAGAGGTGTGATTATGGTAAAAATAGATACAAGTCTTACATTTATAGAAAATTCATTTTTTATAAACATTTGACTCCTTAGGAGTCATATTAATACCATTCGCACAAACAACATCGAATTTTTTTTGAGTTATATAGTTGGTGCTTTATTACTGTAAGGGGAGGGATGACTTACAAAGTATGATACTCCCAAAAATTCGGACACATCCCTACGCTAAGTGTTGTTTCGTGCAATTAGTATAATTTGTATTAATTCTACTTTGACACATT
>Ga0209398_1000718_pt1 | contig 19483 bp, 15 predicted proteins | sample AshMeaBigSpring_FD_184125 | JGI IMG/M metagenome (GOLD analysis project Ga0209398, IMG submission 184125) | Groundwater microbial communities from Big Spring, Nevada to study Microbial Dark Matter (Phase II) - Ash Meadows Big Spring (SPAdes)... | ecosystem: Environmental > Aquatic > Deep... | reverse complement strand
GGCGGCGGTGCTACGGGCGAGGTTAAAATCGGAGAAGACATTGAGCTCCGGGGTGTTTTTCTCCCATGGCAGGTCGGTGGTTTCGGAAATCGTGAGGGCGGCCCCCTCGTTGATCCGCTTGAGGTAGGGGTTGGTGGCAGGCGACTTTTCGACGAGCGGGCGGATGGCTCGGACCTGGGTGACACCAGTGGCCTCGGCGGCCATGGCTGATGGATCGGTGGCAAGATTGTTTTCGACGTCGTCGAGCAAGAGACCGGCACCGGCGAAGTCGCCGATATTGATGCAGGCCTGGGAGCGCTCCAGGGCAACTTCGAGAACCACGCGTTTGAGCTGCTCCGGGTTTGATGTGTTGGGCAGGGCGGCCACCGATCCGGCAAGTGCCGCGTGGCGGGCGAGAACCGGCGCAGCAGTAATTTCGTTGTAGAGCTTCACCTCCCAGAGCGACAGGCTGTTGCCTGTGGTGGAAGTCAGCGAGGTAAGACGGAAATAGCGGGCGGTGCGCGGTTGAAAATACCGGTTCGTGTCCTGAAGCAGCGGGTTGACGGCGGTTCCGACGCCGCTGCGGAAATCGGATGTGATCACGCTCCACGTGGAATTGTCATCCGAGCACTCAAGTTTGTAAGAACGGCCGTGCTGGAAAGCGACGAAGTTGAGGCGGTTCACGGTTTGCGGCGTGCCGAGGTCGAGGGTGATCCAGGATTTGGTCGAGGAGGTGTCGGCGACGGCGATCCAACGGGTGGTGAAGTTGCTGTCGGTGGCATTCGCCGCAGCGGAGCCCGCGAGGTTCGAACTGGCAGTGGTGGCGGCGACGGCGAGCGCGTCGCTGACGGTGCGGACAAGCAGGGTCGGACGGTTGGTCGAGGTGGCATCCTCACCGCTCGCAAAGTAGGTCGGAATGCCGCTGTTTGGAGTCTGGCGGAAAACAATGAAGGTGAGCTCGGAGTTTCCGCTGGCGGCAATGAAGTCGCGCAGGGCGGCGCCCGTGAACTCGATGCGGCTGCTGCCCGATGCCACTGGCGGCGTGAACGTGCCGAGCGGGGTGAGTCCGGCCGTGTTGAGGCTGCCGGGCATCGCGGTGCTGGCGTTGGTCGCGGAGTTGAATGTCAGCAGCGATTCGTCAAACGCCTCGTTTGGGTGGCCGTCCGGCACTCCGAACACCTCGAACGTGAAGGGCGTGGTTCCATCGCCGGAGTAATTGTTGATCGTGAGGAAAAGGCTCGCGCTCTCCACCACACCAAATGGTGCGGAGGTGGTGAACCGCAAATATCCGATGCGGTCGGAGCCGCCCGAAACGGCGGCGGAATCGCGCTTCACCAGAAATTCGTCACCACCGCCGGTCGCTGTGGCTGGGGCACCGCGCTGGATAAACGTGTCATGGGACGGCGTGAACGACAGCTGGTCAAAACCAGTCGCACCCAGTCCGGCGGGATGGAGAACAAGCAGTGACAGCAAGGCGAATGTCCGCCTCCGGCAGAAAACTGACAGCCAGGGCGGCTGGGAGGTGCGAGCAACCAGTGTGGAGTGGAACATGGATCATCCGCCAGGTTTCTCCCGCTGGCCGGGCGGGACCGGTGAGTCCCTCCCAGCAAGAGAGAGAAATTGCGATCCAGACAGGATGGGCGGGGGCAACGTGTAAAGCGTAGGCCGGTTATTCCATTTTTCCGCCACTCCGAGCAAGGCGAAATCAGACCACCAGCCAACGTTTCCGCCAGACCGTCGGCCGCTCAGGGAAACGAAGATGCGAGGACAGCGATTGTGCCGTCGGTGAATTTCACCTGATAGACCAGGCCGTTGTTCTGGTTGAAATAGCGGATCTGGGCGGGGACGGACGCAACCGGCTTGAAAATGGTGAACGAGGAAACGGTTTTCGAGACTCCATCAAAGTCCATGGTGTTTCCCTCGCGCTGCACGAGTTGGAGGGTGCCGTCCGGGTCGGCAGCCCAGATCCCCAGATCATTTGCGGCGGACACTCCGGTCCCAGCGACTTTTGCGGTAAAAACGACTCCACCGGAGGAGAACCCGAGCGCTGTGAATGCGGAAAACGTGACCCCATTTCCGCAACCCGGAGCCGCGTCACCCTGCCGGATCGCGGTCAGAGCCGCAGGCGGTCCATACCAGATGCCGCTCAGCGTGCCGGTCAATCCATCGCCAATGCCGGCCTTGAGCAACCCGCGGAAGGCCACTTCGCCATTGTCGTTGATCAGCGGGTCGGAAAACCCGCTCCAGACGGCATTCTGGGTATCCTGCGCCGTGTAGTTCTTGCGCGCGACGAGGTGCTGGGTTGAATCCTCATCGATGAGCCAGAGGCCAACGTTGTCGGCGCTTGTGACGCCGCTGGAACCAGCCGCAAGCTTAGCAACCACGGCGGTCTGGCCGGAGGCATTCACCGCAGGGACCCCGAAACTGAGGAAGCTTGCCGTCAGAGCGTCGTTCGGGTCGTCATTCGTTTCAGCGGAAGAGCCGGCACCGGCAACCATCGATGTGGAGGATGATGTGGATTTCAGAATCCCTGCAACCCCGTTGGAAAGTTTTCCCGAGTAGGTGATGCTGCCTGCAGAGCTGAACCCTCGCGATTGTCCGCCGGGAAAGGCGGTGGACTTGAATGCAATGAAGCTGGAGAGCAGCTTGCCGGGCTCGACCTCGCCTCCTTTGATGGTGAGGAGCTTCACAACATCATTGTCCACAATCCAAATCCCGGTATCGCCCGAGGCCTTGACCTCCGGTCCGGACACCTTCGCGCTGAAGATCAGACCTGCATCGGAAAGCACAAACGAATAAAAGGCCTTGAACGTGCTGCCGGTTCCGGCCCCAGGGGCGGAGTCGCCCAGGCGGATCACCTTGAGGGTGGAGCCGGGCGTGCCATACCACAGCCCGCCGAGCGTTCCTGCGCTGGCGCTGCTGCCGGCCTTCAGCGCCCCCCGGAATGCAACCATTCCAGCGTTGTTGAGGACCGGGTCACTCAGAGCGGTAAAGAGAGCCCCGTTGGTCGAGTCGGCAGCATAGTTTTTACGGGCCACCAGATGCTGAGAACCGTCGGCATCCAGAACCCAGATGCCAAGACAATCGGCCGACGAGACCCCGTTGGCGCCCGCGAGCAGCTTTCCGAGGAAGGCAGTCTGGCCTGAATCATTGGTGGCCGGGGGGCCATACGAAGCAAACGATCCCGTGAGCTGGTTGCCCGCGTTTTGATCGGTCTCGGCAGGGTCGCCCTTCATCACGACCGACCGGAACTGCAGCGAGCGGATGGCGGGAAAGCCGGGGTCAGCAACCGTAGCGAAATCGGTCACCGTGTTGCTGGCGCCTGCGAGGACAATTTTCTTGATGGTCCCCGAATCCCCAACAGCCACATAGGCGGCCCCGGCGGCATCGAAACAAAGCCCACGCAAATCTGTGCCGAGACTACTCTCGACGGTCTTGGCTTTCCCTGCCCCGCCGGCGAGGCTTGCCAGGCGGCCGCCGGACTGCGTGTCGGTGGCATAGAGCGTTCCGGTCGGATCGAAAGCCAGCGCCACCGGCGCGGTGACCTGGCTCGCGGCCTGGCCGGATGTGGCACTAAAAACCGAGATGGCTCCGGCAGGAGTGATCTCGCTGATGCGGTTGAGACCCTTCTGGGCAACATAGAGATTGCCTGCTGAGGAAAATGCCAGTCCCTGCGGGTCCGAGTTGGATGGCAGATTCACAAAAAGCGTTCCGGCCCCCGCCCCCTGATCAAATTTGAGGATCTTCGATTCGCCAGCCACCCCCGTGCCGACCGCGGCGAACAAAATCCCATTCGAATCGACCGCGAGGCCGGTCGGCGATGTCAGGCCGGTGGCAAAATCGCTAACGGTTCCGTTAGCGGCAATCTTCACGATCTTTCCGCCGGCGACATCGGTGGCGTAAGCTGATCCATCATCCGAGAAGACGACCGCGCCGGCATCAGCCACGACCACTTGGTTGGTCACCGCACCGGACGAACCGATCCGCTTGATCGCATTTCCGGATCCGGACGGAACGTAAAGCACGTCGGCAAAGACCAACGGCGCAGCCATCAGGAATGCAAAACAAAAACAACTCTTCAGGGGGGTGCGTCTCATACTTTTAGCGTAGCACAGAAGAAAAGCAGCGCAAACCCATTCCCCTGCTCAAGTCTCCCTCGTTTTGCCCGTCCGGCCCTCGCGTCCGCGCAGGCGGATGAGGATCGGGAGCCCGGGGTATTCCCACTTGTCGCGGAGGCGGGCGCAGAGGTAGTTGACGTAGCTCTCCTGCAGGAGACGGGGATCGTTCACAAAGAGAATGAACTGTGGCGCCTTGATCGGAGAGGGTCCGGTGTCGTTGACCTGCGTGGCGTAGAGCAGCTTGAACCGCTTGTTGGCACGCGTGGCCGGAGCCTGCCGCTCCATGGCGGCGCGGAGGACGCGGTTGAGCTCACCTGTGCCGGCGCGCCGGGTCGAGTGCTCGCGGACCTTCTCGACCATCGTGAAGAGCCGGCGCACGTTCTCGCCGGTGAGGGCGGACAGCACGACGACCGGCGCGTAGTCCAGAAAGAAGAGCTCACGCCGAACGCGCTCCACATGTTCGCGGAGGAGCTCCGCGCCGGCCCGCCCCCCGGGCGCGACCAGGTCCCACTTGTTCAAAGCGATCACCGCCGGCTTGTTCGCCTTCTGGATCAGGCCGGCAATTTTTTTATCCTGGGATGTCACACCGGTCGTGGCATCGACGACCAGGACATTCAGGTCCGCTCGAAGGATCGTCTTTTCAGAGCGCATAACGCTGAAGACCTCGACCGATGTGCTGTGCTTCGAGCGGTGGCGGATCCCGGCGGTGTCGCAGAGGATGTACGGCCGGCCCTCACGCGTGGTCGCAATATCCACCGTGTCGCGCGTGGTGCCTGCGATCTCGCTCACCGTCGAGCGCTTGTCGTTGACGATCGCGTTGACCAGCGAAGACTTGCCGACGTTCGGACGCCCGACGATGGCGAGCTTGGGGGCGGCGGAGCCGGGTTCGCCCGGCTCAGCCGGCGGAGCCGGAAGGAGCTCCTCAATGCTCTCGACCAGATCACCGATCCCCCGGCCGTGCGCGGCACTCACGGCCAGCATCCGCTCAAACCCGAGACGCGCGAACTCGTAGGCGGTGGACTCGTGCGCCTCGATGTCGACCTTGTTCACCACGAGAACCACCGGGCGCCCGGAGCCCCGGATCATCGAGGCCAGCTCGGCATCGAGCGGGGCGACCCCGTCGTGGGCATCGGTCACAAAGAGGATAACATCCGCACTCTCGATGGCGATGGCCGCCCCCTCGCGGGTCGAATCTGCGAAGTCGGGGTCCGGCTCCTCGCCAATGCCGCCGGTGTCGACGATTTCAAATGGCGCCGAGCCGAGCTTGCAGACCGCCGCAATCCGGTCGCGCGTGACGCCCGGCTGGTCGTGCACGATCGAGATCATGCGGCCGGCAAGGCGGTTGAAGAGGGCGGACTTCCCGACATTCGGGCGTCCGACAATGGCGACGTTGCGCATGGAAAAATAGTTTTAGGATTTATCGAAATGGCGGAGCTGGCCAATGCCCCGTGCGACATAGCTGGCCCCGCTGATCAGCGTGAAGATACCAGCGACGTAGACGGATACCAGATAATGCTGCAGCTGGAGCATCATCCAGGCCAGCGCGATCATCTGAAAAGCGGTCGCGGCCTTACCCGACCAGCTCGGGCGGACCGCCGCCTTCTCATCGAGGTGGAACAGAATCCCGCATCCGATAAGGATCACGGCGTCGCGCGCGATGACCAGGACGGGGAACCAGAGCGGAAACTCATAAGTCCACTTGCTGAGGCTGAGCGTGATAATCGCCGTCAGCAGAAGGCCCTTGTCGGCGATGGGATCGAGGATCGAGCCCAGGCGGCTCCGCTGCTTCCAGCGTCGTGCGACCCAGCCGTCGAGACCGTCGCTCGCCGAAGCTAGAATAAACGTGATAATGGCCGCCCAGCGCTGCCACTCCTCGGGATTGCCGGTCTCAACGCTTCGCCCGTAGTAGATGCAAAACAGGACAAAGACGGGGATCAGGAGGATCCGCGTGATCGTAATCTTGTTGGCGAGCGTCATGACTTGGTCAGAAGGTGGTCATCCGGCATCCGCGGCAATGGAAGGACCGGCCGGAGGCGGGGCCGCCCTACATCACATTATCCTGAGCCGCAACGAGGATCCTGTTCAGGTCGGTGAGGATCGCGATCGCCCGGTCCTCCTTGCGGGCCATTTCGTCCGCCTGGGCCGGCGATTGCTCCTGGAGGAGAGCGATCTCGGCAGCCAGCATGCGCGCGGTATTGATCACAGACCGGAGCTGGCGGATCGTCGACTTGTCGGTGCGGTTTTCCTTGTTGATCTGGCGGAAGTAGCGCGCTTGGAACTCGAGCCATGCGAACGCCGCGTCGATCGCGCCCGCGCCGCCGACCAGGCGCCCGTCCGGGGTGAACGACGGCGGCGCCGGATCGTTCGGCCGGATCGGGATCACGGCTGCGGGCGGATCCGAGATGCCAGTGCTCTCCTTCGGGTTGCTGATGATCGTCGGGGTGATGAAGACGATCAGGTTGACCTTGTTCCGGCTGCGGGTCTTGCTCTTGAAGAACTCCCCGACGCCGGGGATGTCCTGGAGAAACGGGATTCCGTTTTTGTTATTGGTGTCATCGACCTTCTCGAGCCCGCCGACGGCCAGCGTGTAGCCGGAATTCACCTGCAGCGCGGCGTTGTAGATCCTCTGCGAAGTGACCGGGTAGTCGTTCGATCCAGTGCCTAGATTCAAGGGCACAGTGCCGATGACGGAGGAAATCGTAATCGCGACCGTCAGCGCGATTTGCTCCTTGCCGACCGTTTTCGGGAGGATGTTGATCTGGGTGCCGATCGGCAGGTAGCCGAGCGTGCCGATCGGGGTCGCGGTGCTGCCGGACTCGACCTGCGTGACGCCCGCGTTGATCGGCGTATTTTCCGCCGAGGTGATCGCCACCTCGCGGTTGTTGACGGTGAGGACACGCGGATACTGGACCATGCTGACCGTGCGGTCCTCCATGAACGCCTGGAGCGTGACGGCCACCTGGCTCGCGCTCAGGATCGCCGAGTAAGGGGCTGCTGCGGTGAGCGACGTCGTCTTGTCGGTCGTCAGGTAGTTGTAGGTCGGGTCCCCCGGGGGAACCGTGCCCGACTGGGTCTGGCGCTCGCTGGTTGAATTCAAGCGGAGATCCCCGGTCGGCGCGGCCCGGATGTCGGTCGCCTTGACGGTGAATCCTCCCGACATCGTGCCCGCCCAGTTGATTCCCAGTTCTTTTTTGGGGTTCTTTTTCGTCTCGAAAAATTTCACCTCGATGGCGATAAGTGCCTGAGGCTTGTCCACTGCGAGCAGGTAGTCAGCGACCCACTTATGCTGCTGGCGGGTAGCCACGACCCAGAGCGTGTTATTATCCGAGTTGTAGATGACCTGGGGCATCTGCGGAGGCACATAGGTCGGGTTGAGCCGGGTCGGCGATCCGGTCTCGGCTTCGGATTGCGATCTGCTTGAGGTCGACTGGACTGTTGTGCCGCGCTCGGCCGTCTCACCCTGCACCGACCCGTCCGGGCCGTAGGTGATCGGGTTCAACCCGAGCATCACGCGGATCTCGTTCACGATGCGTGGTGCCTTCGCCTGGAAGACGCGCTGGGAGTTCTGGAGAGGAAGGTTTGGGGAGCTGGCAGCCGCAATCCCTGATCCTGAGCTGCTTGTCTGCGTGCTGCCCACCCCTCCGCCCGATGCGGAATCATTGCGAAAATCGACGCGATCCACGGGATCGTAGATCAGCCGGTAGGCGATGCCGAGAAGCTTGTTTTCCTCCTCTTCCTTGACCCGGCGCTCGCGCTCTTCATCCACGGTCTTCATGAACCAGACGCCGTTCTCATAGCTCAGCCGCACGCCATTGTCGCGGCAGACGCTCTCGAGCGCCGTGAATGGACTCGCCTCCATCGTGAACGTGACAAGGCGCTTGTTCGCCGCATCGCTCTCCGGGATTCCGACAAACGGGATGCCCGCATCGTCGGCCAGATAGCGGAGAACATCCCTCAGGGAAGCCCGGTCAAACGTAAACATCTTGGGAGGCTCCCTCCGGAGCTTGGCCGCAATCCCGTTCCCCGCTTTGTAGTCCGGGTAGGTCGCGTTAACGGGCGGCTCGACAACAAACGGCTGCTGGCCGCCAACAAAGGGACGGGGCGCATTGGGATCCGAAGGCGCTAAAGGATTCATCGGCACATGGCCCGAAGGGGCGGTCTCTGCAACGCGCGAGGCCGGCTTCGGGGGAGACGCGGCGGGGGCGCCCGATGCCGGGGGCTGCTGGCCAAGTAGTGCCCCAATACCGGCCAAAGCAAGCGCAACCGGAATCCATATTTGCGGAATGAGGGGTTTCACTAATGTCGATAATTTAGGACTTCCAGCGGCCCGGTCCGAGCTTTACTGGGTGGATACGCTATCGGATCCCGCCTTTTCCTGCCAGACAAAAGTGTCCGCGCCATACGCTTCGGATGCGTTGAAAATTGGCTGCCGCGCGCCGGAATTATCACTTTACAAACAAGTTTCGCAACACCGATACTTCACTCATGAAGACGGGTTCCCCTATTTCCCGTGGATTTACCCTCGTCGAGATACTGGTTGTAATCGTTGTGGTGTCCATCATGGGGGGGATCGGCTACCAGGTTGCAACCGGGATCAGCGAGTCCTCCAAGGCCACCAAGCTCAAATCAGACGTCGAAACCATCAACCGCGCCCTGGATCTCTACCGCTCGGGCGGAGGAGACCTGAGTGGCCTCCCGGTGGAAGGTCGCTCGGAAGCGGAGGTGAGCACTGTTCTCGACCGGCTGAAACGTTCCATGAGCAGCCAGCAGGCGGCCGGATTTCATGGCCTGACGGGAAGCTATCTCGACCCGCGGATTGAGCCGGACGGAACGGTCACTGCCGACGGGGTGGCGCGTGCGTATTGGAACGGATCCGCATTTGTCATCGCAACGAGCGGGGCCGGCATCAAGCAATTCCGGCTCAACCCCGACCTCGCCGGGACGGTAAGCCTCGAAACCACGCGAAGGACCCAGTCGACAGAGGGCGCAACCGCAGGCAAGTGGGTTTGGGACTATACGGAGGCGACGGCAGACAATGTCCGGGCAGGCGCCGAGGTGGGTGTCGGGACTCCCGGCGGCGCTTCGGGAGGAAACGGGACGGCGACCCACCTTCAGCAGCTGGCATCCCCCGTCATTTCGCCCGGCGGAGGAAGCCTGAGGCTGATTTCCTTTCCCCAGGCCGTGACTGTTTCCAACCCAAATCCCTCCGGCTCCTCCCGCCTCTACGTCTCAAGCGGCGGCTCGTTCTCGGAGTATGCGGGGGCAATTACTGCAGACATCGGTACGATGGTCAGCGCCATTGCCATCTCACTCGACCCATCGCGGTATTCGAACAGCACCCCGGCCAGCGCCACCTACACGGCGATTCCGGTCACACTGAGTATTAGTTTTAACAACACCCCCTCCTCGGTAACTTATGCCGAGGCTGGCGGTTCGATGGTCGGTATCGGGCAGTCGGCACCGGCTGCGGTCGTGCCGTCGCCGATCACCCTTAGCCTTAATTCGGCACCGGAAATTCCTTCGGCCTACCTGTCGAACTCCTATTTTGAGATCCGCTACTCGCTCGACGGCACGGACCCGACATCGACGGGAACCGTCGGACCGGCCTTTTCGGGAACATTTGCGAGCCCCTCCATCACCTATGACACGGGAAGTTGGGGAAGCGGTTCGACTTTCACGGTCAAGGCGGTTGCCATCCAAAAAAACGCTCTCTTTATCTCTTCCCCCGTGACTTCGGCCACCTTGAGCATGTCTCCGACGCCGCTTCCCGCCCCCGCGATCTTGCCGGTCTGGACGGACTTTATGCCGCCGTATATCGAACTGGCGGCAGCTGACGGAATCTATCCGGCGGGCTATCGGCTCTACTACACGCTGGATGGAACGGAACCCTTCGACGGCAACGGCTTGCCGACAGCCACGGCGCAGGTTTATACCTCTGCGGTCTCGGTTGCAACGACAGCGACAACGCTGACGGTTAAAGCGGGAGCGACCGGTCCCTCGGGAGCAGAGCGCTGGTTCCTGCCAGGCGTGTCGACCACGGACTACACGCAGCCGCTTGGAGCTGCGACATCAACCCCCGGCGCAGTCGTGGGGTCGGGGAATATCGACGGTGTCTTTACAGGTTCCCTGATCCTTAGCAACCCGGCTGGAGAAATTAATTTCAACAGCCAGGGACAGATCCGCAACGGCAATTTGTATCTGCCCGGCACTCCAAAAGTGATTATCAACCCCTCACCGGGAACCGTCGTCGAAAACGGGGCTCGGTTTGTTGCGGGAGCAGCCATCCCCCGCAGCGTCATCGGCGGTGCTCAGTTTAACCTCGATGGCAGCCAGGTGATTCCCGCCACCGATACCCGGCAGATTGTGGATCTTGCCGGATCGACCTCGCCCAGCAACTACACCTTCCGGTTCAATGCAAACTCGTATCTGGCCGGGAAAGTCTACCGCCGCGCGGACCCGCCGTCGATCCCCACGGTGACCATTCCCACCGGGCTGACAAACATGGGCAGCATCGATCTGAAAAGGAATGATCCGGTGGCCACATTGCTTCCCGGAAAATATACATCGGTCAGCATGGGAGACAGCGGAAACGTCGTCCGTCTGGGAATCGCCGGCAGCACAGAGCCATCCGTCTACCTGATTGAAAACCTCAACCTCAACAAGGGCCGGGTCGAGATTCTCGGCCCGGTCGTGCTGACGGTTCCCAGCGGGTTCACGGTGGGCGCCGCCGTTTTCGGAAATGTTTCCGACCCCGGACTTCTGCAAATCAACGTCGTGGCGGGCGGAGCGACCGTCAACTCCGGAGGCACCCTCCATGCGCGCCTCGTGGCGCCAAGCTCGACGGTCACCATCAACGGGAACTTCAGCGGCAGCCTCATCGCAAAGGAACTGAAAGTGAACAGCAACGGGGTCACGTTTACGCTTCCCCCGATCGTCGAGGGCTGAGATAATCCCGGCTCAAGTCAGATACCCATCCCTGCAAAAAAGCCATGCGTCTCCTCGACCTGCCCCCTGAGTCCCCCGTCGGCCAACGGATCAAGGACCTTTCCACCGGCGAAGGGGTGAGCGATTTTTACCTCACTCCGGGCGAACCGCTCTCCTACAAGAAGAACGGTCAGCTGATCTACGATGCTGCCATTTTCGAGATGGCTGTGCCGCCACATCTGGAGCCCGGCTGCGATGACAGCGCGATGGACCTGCACGGCCGGCGGTTCCGCGTGAGTCAGATGCTCACGCAGGGGAAGCTGCGCTGGGTGCTCCGTCTCCTGCCGAACGAAATCCCGCAGCCCGGCGCGATTAAGGTCCCAACGTCCGCGCTCAAGGCGTTTCTCGAAGCCAAGAACGGCCTCTTCCTGATCTGCGGCGCGACCGGCAGCGGAAAGTCCACGACGATCGCCTCGATGGTCCTCCACAGGGCAAAACGCCGAAGGGAACATGTGATCTCGTTCGAAGATCCGATCGAGTTTGTCTATCCCGAAGGCCTGCCCACGCTCGTGTCGCAACGCGAGATGGGCACCGACGAGATCGACTTCTCGAAGGCGCTGCGCGCCGCTCTGCGCCAGGCGCCCGACGTCATCATCATCGGTGAGATCCGCGACGGGGAAACGGCCGAGATCGCCCTCCAGGCTTCGGAGACCGGGCACGTCGTCGTCGCCACCCTTCACACCTCCACCGCGTCGCAAACCGTGCAGCGATTCCTGAAGCTCATCCCTTCGGACCGGCTGGAGAGCTCGCAGGAAACGCTCGCGGACTGCCTGCGGCTGGTGATGTGCCAGCGCCTGCTGCTCGATGAGAAGCAGGGGAAGCGGTTTCCGATCCATGAGGTTCTGCTCCAATACGACGGCTGCGTGAACATCATCCGGCGGGGGGATTTTAAAAAACTCGACCAGGAACTGGAAACCGGCTGGAAGCGGGGGATGTTCAATTTCGAGAAAAGCATCTCCCTTCGCGGCGACGAAGGCTTTCAAAGCTCCGCCGGACCTCGCGCAGCCAATTTTTCCTGGGACGAAGTTGAGGACTATCTGGACCGCCAACCGGAGATCACCCGATGACCGGAGCGGATATCAAGTCGGTGTTAAATTTCTCGGCGTTCCGGCCGGAGCCCGACGACCCCTTGGCCTCGTGGCGGAGGCGGTTCCCCGGGAAGCGCACCGTCTTTTTCGGAATCGGCCGGAATTCGATCTCCTGGCGACCGATCAAAAAAAACGGCGAGGCGGGCGCGGCGGAAACCGTGCGCGCAGATCCCAAGGAAACGCTTGCCCAGTCGGGCCCGCAAATCAAGGAGTTGACCGACGAGGGATGGTGCGCCGCATCCATCAACACACGGTATGTGATCAGCCTGGAAACCAACCTCTCGCGCCGGCCCGGCAGCGAGGAACTCCTGAAAACCAATCCCCGCTCGGTGCTGGGCGGTCGCTATGAGCGCGGCAAGCAGTACGCGCTCACCCACAACCCGGAAACAAACTCCAGCATCCTTCTTTCCTGCGACGAGGAGCAGACACGGAAGATTGAAACCCTGATCCGCGAGGCCGGCTTCCGGATCGGCAGGCTCTGCTGCGGCACATATATTCTCCTGCGCCATGCCCTGAGCAGCGTCAATGTCACCAAGGGCTCGGAGCAGCCGGTCAGCACATTTTTTGTCGTCTGCTGCGAGGGGGCGGTCTGCGCCCTCGTGCAGGACCAGGACCGCTGGCTGGAGCTCCGCTCCCGCACGGATGTCTACGAGGATGACCTGACCCCCATCACCGAGCTTCTCGCGCCATTCCAGTCCCGCCTTTCGCCGCAAATTGGAATCACACTGGTTTGCGATGAACCGATCGCCGGCCTGAGCGAGCGCCTGGCCACCGTGCTTCCCGACAGGCCGATCAACGATCTTTCGAAGCCCGGACTCCTCACCTCGCTGATGCTTCTTCACTGAAATGCAAATCTCCGGACACCAGATCGATGACTTCAAGTCCGAACGCAAGGGGATCACGCCGCCGCTGCCTGTTATTTTGCGCCTGGTGCCCATCCTGCTGTATTGTTCGATCGGGGTGGCGATCCTGATGAGTTCCATTTATTTCATTCAGTTTCGACTGGCGATCCAGAAGCGCGACGGCCATAAGGCGCAAACGCGCAGCCTGGCAGCGCAGACGCAGGATGCCCGGAACCAGCGGACGGCACTCGAGGCCCAGATCAAGAAGGCCACAGATCTCGAATCCTGGGTCGCATCGGCGAGATCCCTCCAGCCGCTGATCGTCGACATCGCACGCAGCATGGGCCCGCGATCCACAATCGTTGACCTCCGGCTCGATCGCGATGCGGATTCACCCGCCCAGCTCAAGCTGGGCATCCGCCTTGGCACGGACTCCACGAAACAGATCGACACGACGCTTGAAAAAATTGCGGCGCAGAAATACCGGGCATTTTCTCCCCAGCAGACCCTCGGCCGGGGTGAGCTCGACTACCGCGCCACTCTGGTCTGGCAGGATCCCTCGCGGACCTCGAATGCCGCTCCTCCCCAGCCCCCGGTCCCATGAACAGCAAACAGATCGCCTGCGGGCTTGTCGTCCTCTTCGTCTTGATGTTCATCCAGGCCACCAGATGGGTCGAGGGCCTGCGCACGAAAATGCAGCGCGAGGCGGAAGCCGCCCTCCAAGCGGAAAACCAGGCAGCCATGACACTGTCCCGCGAGCAGTCCCAGCTCCTCGATCTGAGGCGCCAGTCCGCGGGCCTGATGGGCTTTTTGAAAACCTGGCAGCCCTATTTTGAAACGATTGACACCCCTCAAAGCGCTGAGGTGAACTTCACCATGCGCGTCAAGGAATCCAACCTCATCAACCTCTCTCAACGGTTCGAGCTGGCGGGTGTCAAGGGAAACGCCTCGGTGCCAAGCATGCTCCGGGCCTACCTCACGTTCGAGGATGAATACGCGAGGCTGCTGAACTGGCTGGGACGCACGGAGGCCGAACTGCCCACAGTGAGGGTCAGCAGCATCCACCTGTCCAAAGGCTCGCGGTCTTCAGACCTGAGGATGGAGGTCGTCCTCGAACAACCCCTCCTGCGAAAATGAAGATCTTGGGAACATCCATGACCGGAATCCGGATTTTCCGCTTGCGGCGGGCCCGGACCGGAGGCATCGCACTCGCGCTCGCCTGCAGCATTTTCATGATGGATGCGGCCGAAGTGACCATCCTGCCAAAAGACCGGACGTTTACCGAGTTGCGCGCGGGAGAGCGCAATCCCTTCGGGCAAGCGGCAGCCGTCGCCGAGCCGACGGCAATGCAGGAGGCGGAGACGGAGGAAGTTCACCTGCGAAGGGTCATCGGCGCGATCAAGGTCGGAGGCGTTTCCGGGTCCGGCCCCCGGGCGCGGGTGCTTCTGGGGTCCCTGATTCTCAAGCCTGGCGACACCCTGCCCCCGTTGTTTGAAAACCAGCAGGAAGTCCTGATGATCTCCAGCGTCAGCGAAAAGGAAGTCCGGCTCACCTTTTTGGAGAAGGATGCCTCCAGCGAGCCCCGGCAAATCGTCATCCCGCTGAGGCTGGCCCCGCAGGTGAGCCAGCTCCTGTATGGAGAGGCCTTCGAAAAGCTTGCGAACGTCGGCCCCGACGGGCGCCCGAAAATCCAGGAGGTCCCCCTCAAGGGTGTCCAGGACTTCCTTAAAGCCAGCGAGGAGGCCGGGCTGCAGAATATCACCGAGCGAAAAATGGACATGATGGGGGAGCTCAAAAATGACGCCACGCCCGAAACGGAACAGTAGCGGATTCACGTTTGTCGAGCTGCTCGTGGCCCTCGGCATCTGTGCGATCGTCATGACCGTCGCGGTGGCGGCTTACGGCAGCATCATGCGCACGGGAAACAGCAGCATCCGCGCGGAGGATGTGGACCTGGGGAGCGCCGTCTATACAAACCTTTACGGTGGCGCGACGGGATCGGTGATCGCCGTCGGCCGGTCCCCGAACTACAGCAGCACCGCGCAGGCCGAAAGCATGCGCGAGCGCCTTCATCAGGATACCTCGACCGCGATCGGCATCTTCTGCCTGGGGCGCGACGGGCGCAGTTCGTCACGCCCTTCCTCGATCAATTTCTCGAATGACCTGGACGGTCGGATGATGACAAATCCGCTCGCATTCCGCGGCCTGCTGACAAATGCCGCCGATTTTTCCAGCAATGCGTCAAACGCGATCCGGGGGACAAACCTGTCGATTTTCATCCTTGGTGCCTCAACCAATGCCTACCAGTTGGCCGTCCGTGCGATTTATGAGACCGACATGGTCACCACGGCCTCCCCCGCCGGAGTCTACGCAAGCGTGCGCCGGTATGAGGGAGCGATTCTGACCGATTACTACCACGTGTTCTATGCCGACCAGACGAACTCATTCAGTCCGGCAGCCTACTTTTACCCGAGGGGAAGCGTGAATTCCGTGACGGTCAACCGGCCGTTTTATCTCGTCTGGTGGCCGGATCCCTCGGTCCGCTCGCTTCCGCCGGCGGCAGCGGGCGATCCGGGAGCCGCAGCCTACACAAACATGACCGGACGATCCTCGCTCTTTTTCGTCCTGCCGCAATTTCCATCCCTGTGAACGCTCCCCATTCCATATTCTGCCGCCGGGAGGGATCGCTGCTGGTCCTGGCGCTGCTGGTCGTCCTTGTGGGGGCGGTTGTCCTGGCCGGATGGGCCCAGCTCCTCGCGACGAAAGCCGTCTTTGCCGAGAGCGCTTCCTCCGGGCAGAACCGCCGGATCGCACTTGAGAATTCGCGCTCAATCGCCCGCGGCTACCTCCTCGCAAACATGATTTCCAACGCCATCCCCGCAACAAACATCGTGACATCATGGGGCAATATCACCGTCTCGCCTGCGACCGCCCTCTGGACATCGTCCGGCGCCGTCGGCACCAACGATGCCGCTTGGAAAAATCCTTTCAGCCCGATGGAGCGCTGGGGGTATTATTCCACGGTCAGCGCGGTGGTCTCCGACGGCAGCCAGGATCACGCGTGGACATTTCTCATCCGGACGAGGAGCCCGGTTGCCGCGGGGTATCCGCTGGTTCTTCACAAGGGGAGCAGCCGCTCGGGGCTCGGGGGGATCACCTACAGCAACCAGCCTTATATCGATTACATCGACTACACCGGCGGCCACGGAGAGACAAACGTTTCGGGGTTTCCCGGGTTTCCTCAAATCCCGATGACCTCTGTGACAAACGCCTATTCCTCAACAAATGCCTATCTGGGTTACTTTGGCGCTCCGGTCAGCGGCACCCCGGCGGGCAGTCCGATTATCGGGGTTACGACAAACTCTGCGAACGGGACAATCACCCTCGACCTCACTACGCTTGATGATGGATCGACCAACTCGCTCGTCCGCTACGAGGTGCCCGCTGCTGCGGGGAATGCCACAATCGCCACGCTCGTCATTCAGGGAACCGCCACGGCCACCGACAAGGCGGTTCATATCGTGGCCACAAACAACACGGCCCTCACGCGGGTTGTGCTGAGCGGAGCCAACCAGCGCCGGGTTTACATCAACCGCTCCGGAGCGGCCACCATGGTCCTTTCGACGTCCGGCTATTCGTCGGCCTGGCCGATCGGGATCACGCTGTCGGGAACCGAAATGTCCGTCTCCCCTCCCCTGACCATTTCCGGAGGAATCCGGACCGACTCCCCGCTCGGCGGCACCGTCACGCTCACCCCGAATTCCGATCCCGGTGCGCTGGACGCCATCGGCGACCGGATGATGTGGCTCGAGGACTTCCGCACACCATGAACCCGATGGCCAAAAACATTATCCGGATGTCCGCTTTTCCCGCGATGGCCGAACGGCAAATGGGCTTCGCCTTTCCGGCAAGCGGGACGGCACAGCGAACGTCCCTCCAGAAGCCCATACCTTCAGCGATGCACGGGGGTCGGGCGGCCTATTCCCTCATCGAGGTCCTGATTGCGGGTGCGATCCTCGCGATCGGAATCGCGGCCGCGGCGCTTTTGGCAAATTCCATGCTCGTCCAGCAGGAGGCCAACGCGCAGGTTTCCTCAGCCCTCAACCTTCAGGAGCAGGCGGGCAAACTCTACCGGATGGGACTCGCCACCAGCGAAATCACAAACGTGCTTCAGACAGGCGGGCTTACTTTCTCCACCAATGCCTCAACTCTTTCGGCTATCGAATCGGTCAACTGCGTCCTCGTTTACGCCGTGGGGCCGGAATTCCGGACGAATACGAATGTGTTCGTCAGGGAAACTAACAGGTAGAGGAGGGCCGCCGCCCGGTTCGCCGGCAATAAAACACGAGGCCCAGAAGAGCAATCGCAAGGAAGGCGGCTGTGGAGGGCTCGGGGATCGAGGCCAAGCGGAAACCGATAAGTTCGGTGCCGGACTCTGGAGTCTTACCTGCGGCGACATTGTTCGAGCGGAGTTCATACTCTGTTGTAAAGTCCCAAGCTCCTCCTCGGATTTCGCGGGTTGGTTGCGGAACGGACAGTGTGCCATCCGTCCACTCCCAAACATTCCCGCCCTGATCAAACGTTCCAAAATAGCTTTCCGATGAGGTGAACGCGCCGCCAGAGGAAAGGTAGTTCAGGCTCGAACTGTAAGTGCTATTCTGAGTCACCGAATATACGGCCGTAGGATAATTCGCCTGATTTTCCGTGGCCCCGACAACATTTCCCGGAACGACATCGCTGCGTGTCGGATAGAGCCAGTAGTTATCGCTGCTTGCTCCCGGCTCGTAATAGGCCGCCTTATACCATTCGTTGACACTGGGAATCCACCAGGTGGGGGCCGCCCCGGTATTCGGGTTCACGGCATTTTTTGAATAATTCAGACCGCTCATGGCACCATTGAGCGTATAGGCACCGATTTCTGTTGTGCTGTTTCCCTGCGCGCCAACTGGCTGACCATTAGCCATCCAGTTCGCAAACCGTGCCGCACTGAACCAGCTCACAAACGTCACCGGGCGGTTCGCGCTGCTTCCTGAGTTGGTCATGGCCGAGTAGGTGAAATTCCCGCTTGATCCTGATCGGGAAATGCCGGCAATGTTCAGGTTCGAGGACATATCGGTCGAGAACAGGCTGTAGGTATCAACCTTGGCCACCGAGTTGAGGAACTCGGTATACTGCCCGATCGTCACCTCGTATTTGCCGAGCGAATAGCCATAGCTCACAGAACCGAGGGCGGTCGTGGGATCCGCAGCATTGCCGGGGTTGCCGACATAGACGGTATCGATCACAACGGCTGCTTGAAATTCCGGCGTTGTGAAAAACGCACAGGCCGCCACTGCCAACGCCACCACGGGGGACACGGTCTTGTTGCTCATGTTGGAAAACTTATCACAGCTGCACCGATTTTCCAAGCCTAACCCTTGGCGGGCCCGTTCAAAAAAGCTCGTCCTGTCCGGCTTTGGCGGGCGACGGGAGGCCGAGTTTCCGGTAAGCCTTCGGCATGGCGACACGGCCCTGGGCGGTCCGCTTGAGGAACCCCTGCATGATAAGGAACGGCTCGTGGACCTCCTCGATGGTGCCGGCCTCCTCGCCGATGGCGACGGCGAGGCTGTTCACGCCGACCGGACCGCCGTCGAAAAGTCCGATGATCGATTCGAGGATGCGCTTGTCCATCTCGTCGAACCCCTCCTCATCGATCTCGAGCATGGCAAGGGCGGCGGCGGCGACGGCGGCATCGAGGCGTCCGCCGGCGCGGACCTGCGCGTAGTCCCGCGCCCAGCGGAGGAGGTTGTTGGCGATTCGCGGGGTACCGCGCGAACGGCGCGCGATCTCCATGGCGGCGCCCGCGTCGATCGGGGTGCCGATGAGTCCGGCGCTGCGCTCGACAATCGCCGCCAGCTTTTCGGCGGGGTAGTAGTCGAGCCGGCAGTTCATGCCGAAGCGCGAGCGGAGCGGCTCGCTGATCATCCCTGCGCGGGTGGTTGCTCCGACCAGCGTGAAGTGCGCGAGGTTGAGGCGGACGCTCCGGGCGCTCGGCCCCTGGTCGATGACGATGTCGAGCTTGAAGTCCTCCATGGCCGGGTAGAGATATTCCTCGATCGCGGGCTGGAGCCGGTGGATCTCATCGATAAAGAGGACCCCCCCGCGCTCGATCGTGGTGAGCAGGCCGGCCAGATCGCCGGCCTTTTCGATCATCGGGCCGCTCGTCGTACGGACCTCGGAGCCCATCGCGTTCCCGATGATGTAGGCAAGCGTCGTCTTGCCCAGGCCGGGGGGGCCGCTCAGCAGGATGTGCTGGAGAGTGTCGCCGCGCTGCAGGGCCGCGTCGACCATGAGCCGCAGCCTCTCGACAGTTTTCTCCTGTCCCGCAAACTCCTCGAAGAGCGGCGGGCGGAGGGAAATCTCAAACGCGGCATCGATCGGCTCGGAGGCCGCAGCTTTGGGGTCAGGTTTCATGCCGTGATGCTACGTGAAA
>Ga0209398_1000712_pt1 | contig 19578 bp, 20 predicted proteins | sample AshMeaBigSpring_FD_184125 | JGI IMG/M metagenome (GOLD analysis project Ga0209398, IMG submission 184125) | Groundwater microbial communities from Big Spring, Nevada to study Microbial Dark Matter (Phase II) - Ash Meadows Big Spring (SPAdes)... | ecosystem: Environmental > Aquatic > Deep... | reverse complement strand
TGCGGTCTATGAAAAACGCGCAATTATGCCTGACGCACGATAGGCTGTAACCTGAATGTCGGGCGGCGTGGGAGCATAACCGAGCATCGCGGCACTTAAGGCGCTGGACGGATCAAGGGCCGGCCCGCGCGGTCTAGCCGGGACCGAGAGAGGGCAACTCCTGCCCGTTGGTGCCCACGGAGTCCAGCCGGCTGTGACGGTTGGGCAGCAGGGCCTCTGCGCGCCGGACTGCCGGCATCTCCGCTGGCGGCAACGCCGCGAGCGGACGGCGCTGGACCCCGGTGTGGCGATTGGTTTCCAGCCGCTCCTTGACGATGCGTCGGGCACATGTGGACGTCCCGGTCGAGTCGCCTCAAGGCGCACCGCCCGCTGGGCCCACAAGGGCTGGAGATCAGGCCGGTGTGCCGCCCGCAGGTGCTACCCCAGTGGCGGACTCAAGGCGCGAAAGACGCTTCGCAGGCCGCGCCGGGGCGCCGGTTTAGTGGGGTGTGTCGTCAAGATTCGCCCCCACCTGCACGCCGAGGGGCGGCCGGCGGCACTCGGACCCTGCCAGAGTAGGCGGGTCCAGCGTCTGTTCGAGGACGGCCCCCGATGCACCGCCCTGCGGAGTTGGCGTGACGGAGGGGATGGCTGCGCTGAGGCGAGACAAGTCGGCGCGAGGGACCAGCCCCTGCGCGATCAAAGTTTTGATGAGAGTGGGTGCAAGATCCAATGTTTACAGGCATCATCCAAGCCATAGGTCAGCTCCGCCGTCTGGAGCCGAGGGGTGGGGACGTGCGCCTCACCGTAGCGACCGGGAAGCTGGGGCTCGGGGGCGTCAACCTCGGTGACAGCATCGCCGTCAATGGCGTCTGCCTGACCGCGGTGGCCCTGAACGGCGCCGAGTTCTCGGCGGACGTCTCCCGTGAGACCCTCAGCCTCACCACCCTTGGGGCGCTCAAGGCTGGCAGCCCGGTCAATCTGGAGAAGGCCCTGACGCTTGCCACGCCGCTGGGAGGGCACCTGGTGAGCGGTCATGTGGACGGGGTAGGGGAGGTGCTGGAGCGCCACGATGACGGCCGCTCCTGGCGCTTGTCGCTCCAGGCACCAGCCGAGCTGGCCAAGTACATCGCCCACAAGGGGTCGATCTGCGTGGACGGGACTAGCCTCACGGTCAACGCCGTGGACGGGCGCGTCTTCGAGCTGAACATAGTCCCCCACACCCTGGTGGAGACCATCATCGGCGGCTATGGCCCAGGGACCAAGGTCAACCTGGAGGTGGACCTGATCGCCCGGTATCTGGAGCGCCTGCTGTTGGGAGAGCGGGCCGCCGAGCCCCAGGGCGGGGCCGGGGGCATCGATGAGGCCTTCCTGGCCCGGCATGGCTTCCTGAAGGGAAGCGCCTGAGGGTTGCGTCGCGCGCTGGCGGTGGCCACGCTGTTCCAGAATCTGCTAATCTACTTTGCTTTCCTTCCGGCCACCTGCAACGAACTCCACCATGGACCTGAACTCGATCGAAGAGATCATCGAAGACCTGCGCCAGGGCAAGATGGTCATCATCATGGACGACGAGGACCGGGAGAACGAGGGCGACCTACTGATGGCGGCGGATCAGGTGACTCCCGAGGCCATCAACTTCATGGCCACCCACGGGCGGGGCCTGGTCTGCCTGACCCTGACCCGGGAGCGCTGCGAGCGGCTGCGCCTGCCGCTGATGGTCGTGGACAACAACTCGCCCTATTCTACGGCCTTCACCGTCTCCATCGAGGCGGCGGTGGGGGTGACGACGGGGATCTCCGCCGCGGATCGCGCGACGACCATCCGTGCCGCCGTGGCACCGGCGGCGGAGGCCAAGGACCTGGTTCAGCCCGGCCACATCTTCCCGGTCATGGCCCAGCCCGGTGGAGTCCTGGTCCGGGCCGGGCATACCGAGGCTGGCTGCGACCTGGCCCGGCTTGCCGGGCTTGAGCCGGCGGCGGTGATCGTCGAGGTACTGAAGGAGGACGGGAGCATGGCCCGCCGCCCGGACCTGGAGGTCTTCGCCCAGGCCCATGGGCTCAAGATCGGGACCATCGCCGATCTGATCCACTACCGGGTCAACCATGAGAAGGCGGTCCTGCGCGAGTGCGAGTGCGACCTGCCCACAGAGCATGGCGATTTCCGCGTCGTCGCTTATCGCGACAGCATCGACAACGAGGTCCACCTGGCCCTGACCATGGGGGAGATCTTGCCGGATCGCCCGACCCTGGTGCGGGTGCATATCCAGAACACCCTGTGCGACCTCTTCGCCACCCGCCATGCGGGCTGCGGCTGGCCGCTGCAAGACGTCATGCGTCAGGTCGCGGCACATGGCGAGGGGGTGATCGTGGTCCTGCGCAACCGGGATCGCGGCCCGGACCTGTTGGCAAAGCTGCGCGACCTGGATATCCATGGTCAGGACGATCCGGTACCCCAGCGCCGCCAGGACCGCACCGAGCTGCGGACCTACGGCATCGGGGCCCAGATCCTGGCGGACCTCGGCGTGCGAAAGATGCGCGTCATGAGCGCCCCCAAGGCCATGCACGGTATCTCCGGATTCGACCTCGAGGTGGTCGAGTACGTCGGCGGGGCCTGATCCGGCCAGGCCCCTTTCCATCCCATTCTTCACCCAGGCCACGAGAACCCACCCATGATGATCAAGACCATCGAAGGGAACATGCGCGTCCAGAGCGCCCGCTTTTGTCTGGTGGTATCGCGTTTCAACAGCTTCGTGGTCGAGAGCCTGCTGGCGGGCGCTGTGGACACCCTCAAGCGGCACGGGGCGGAAGACGCCGACCTGACCCTGGTGCGGGTCCCCGGCGCCTTTGAGATGCCGGTGGCCATCGAGCGCCTGGCCGCCAAGGGCGGCTACGACGCCATCGTTGCCATTGGGGCCGTGATCCGCGGCGGTACCCCCCACTTCGAGTATGTCGCCGGGGAGTGCGTCAAGGGGATCGCCCATGTGAGCCTCAAGCACGGCATCCCCGTTGCCTTCGGCGTACTGACCGTGGACAGCATCGAGCAAGCCATCGAGCGCGCCGGGACCAAGGCCGGCAACAAGGGCGCCGAGGCCGCCCTGTCCGCCATCGAGATGGTCAACCTGTTGCGGCAGATCGGCTGACATGGCCGGCCGCCGCAGCCAGGCGCGGCGCTATGCCATGCTCGCCCTCTACCAGTGGCAGGTTACGGGCCTGAGTCCGAGCGAAATCGGGCGCCACTTCTTCGATGACCCCATCTGGATGGGCGAGGTCGCCGATTCCCTGGCCGAGGCCGCAGAGGAGGGGGCCCCGGGGGACCCAGAGCAACGGGTCTACGACCACGACCTCTTCGACCGGCTCCTCAAGGGGATTCCGGGGCATATTCGGGAGATCGACGCCGTCCTGCAACCCCTGCTGGATCGGCGCGTCGAGCAGGTGGATCCGGTGGAGCGGTCCATCCTGCGTCTGGCGACCTACGAGCTGCTGCACTGCCCAGAGCTCCCCTACCGGGTGGTCATCAACGAGGCGGTGGAGCTGGCCAAGGCCTTCGGGGCCGAGCAGGGGCACCGCTACGTCAACGGCGTCCTGGACAAGGTCGCCCACCAGGCCCGCCGGGCGGAGCTGGGCGGGGCGCCCAGCTGACCGCCCAGCGGCAGATGGACGGCTCCTGCGAGTTTGACCTGATCCGCACCTATTTCGCCCACCTGGGCAGCGCGCGGGCGGACGTCACCCTCGGGGTGGGCGACGACTGCGCCCTGCTCCAGGTCCCGGTCGGGCAGGCCCTGGCCGTCAGCATCGACACCCTGGTGGCCGGGGTCCACTTCCTGCCCGACTGCGACCCAGAGGCCCTGGGTCACAAGGCCCTGGCCGTGTCCCTGAGCGACCTGGCGGCCATGGCGGCTGAGCCGGCCTGGGCGACCCTGGCCCTGACCCTGCCCCCGGACCTACTCCGCTCCCAGCCCCATTGGGTTGCCGCCTTCTGCCGCGGGCTCGACGCCCTGGCGCGGCAGCATGGGTTGGCGGTGGTGGGGGGCGACACCACCAGTGGACCCTTGACCATCAGCATCCAGGTCCATGGCCTGGTCCCGGTTGGCCAGGCCGTGCGCCGCCGCGGTGCCAGACCCGGCGATCTGGTCTGCGTCAGCGGGACCCTGGGGGATGCCGCGTTTGCGCTGCGCGGGCTCTTGGCGGGGGAGGGGGTTGCCGAGGGCCTTGTGCGGCGCCTGGATCGGCCCGAGCCCCGCGTCGCCCTGGGGCTCGCCCTGCGGGGACTGGCCTCCGCCATGATCGACTGCTCCGACGGCCTGGCCGCGGACCTGGGCCACATCCTGGAGGCCAGCGGGGTCGGGGCCGAGCTGGACCTCGCCGCCCTGCCCCTGTCCCCGGAGGTGGCGGGCGCGGGGGACTGGTCCCTGCCCCTCGCCTCCGGGGACGACTACGAGCTCTGCTTCACCCTGCCCCCGGCCCATCGCCCGGCCCTGGCCGGGCTCGCCCGTGCGGGCGGGACCCTCGTCACGGTCATCGGACGGATTACCCAGGCATCCGGGCTGCGCTGCCGGCTGCCGAATGGGGATGACCTCCGGCTTGCACGAAAGGGCTATGACCACTTCGCTGCCTGAAGGTGACGACTCCCGCGCCGTCCTGGGCCAAGGGCTTCGGGGCAAGGCCGGCGGTCGGGTCAGAGCCGTGTTCGACTGGCGCCGGCCCCACCACTGGATCGCCTATGGCCTCGGCTCCGGGCTCTCCCCCTGGGCCCCGGGTACCGCGGGCACCCTGGCAGCCATCCCGCTGTACCTGCTGTTGCACCCCTTGGCCCTTGGTTGGTACCTGCTTGTCCTTCTGGGGCTCTTTCTTGTGGGGCTCTGGGCCTGTGGCAAGACCGCCCGGGAGCTGGATGCCCATGACCCGGCCCCCATCGTCTGGGACGAGGTCCTTGGCTATCTGGTCACCATGACCGGTGCCCCCTCGGGCTGGTCCTGGGTCCTGGCCGGTTTTGCCCTGTTCCGCTTGTTCGACATCTGGAAGCCCTGGCCCATCCATGTCCTCGATGCCAAGGTGGAGGGCGGGCTCGGGGTCATCCTCGACGACCTCCTGGCGGGTCTCCTCGCCTGGGCGGCCCTGCAGGGTCTGGTCCTCGTCCTGGGCTGAGGCGCATTGGCCCCGGTGGGCAGGATCGCGCCGACGGTTCGGCAAGGCCCGCGTGCGCGCGGACACAGCATGTGAAAGGGCGCTCCGACATCCCCGCGGTCTCAGCCTCGGCCGTGGGGGGTTCTTGGCCTCTGGCAGGGCCGCACGTCGGCGACATGCAGCGCCCCATTGTGCGAGGGACGGCTCAACCGCATTTTCTAACCCAAATGGCATTTGAAGGTGAACCCATGCAGCGCAGATCCCGCATCGAAGAGACCCTTGGCCGGGCCTTGCAACCACTTCATATCGAAGTAGTGGATGAGAGTCATATGCACAGCGTGCCGGCCGGGGCTGAGTCGCATTTCAAGGTCACGGTCGTCAGCCAGGGTTTCGAAGGCGAGCGCTTGGTGACGCGCCACCGACGGGTCAATGCTTTGTTGCATCAGGAGCTACAGACGGGACTGCATGCCCTGGCTATCCATGCTCTGACGCCAGAGGAATGGTATGCAAGGGGGGGATTGGTCCGCGCCTCGCCACCTTGTCTTGGCGGTCAAGGGGAGGGGGTTCGGGACCACACACCCCAGGACTGATGTCCGAGGTCCATAGCCCGGTCTCTGCATTGAGGCCCGGACACTACGGCGCCGCGGCTGTACGCAGCGCTCGACATCGGGTCGGGGCTCCATCGTCGGGGGTCGCAGGTCTGTGAGCACTGCGTCGCTGTGCGGGTGGGGCATGCTCAATCTGGCGATGCAGATCGCGCGGAGGGCGCCCCGCATCGAACAGCGCGATCCGCACCTTTCCTGATCCGGGGTGGCGTGCACTGACCTTATCGTTCGCGCTCAACGCATGTTGCAGCAGTCGCCGAGCCCGCTTATGCTGCCGCCAGATCATGCCGACATGGCCGGCGCGACACTGCCCTGCACAGGAGCCCCAAAATGACTGTATGCAAAGACGTCAAGGCCTTTTCCCGCACCCATGAGCGCATTGCCGACTTCTTCTCATTTCTGGCCGTCGCCGTGTTGTTTGCCTCCATATGGGCCTTGACTCAGTACTATCAGGCCATCTCGGTCTGGTTGCTCCATGATGTGCTGATTCGCGGGGCCATCCTGATCGCAGTGGTGGTTCTGGATGTCATGCTCATCGTCGCCTTGCTGGCGGTTGGCTCCGCGAGGTTCAGTCAAGACGACGATCGCTGTTTCGGCACCTTCGCGGGGCGGCGTAACCACACCGGGACCAGCGGTCTGTTCTCCTCCTGGCTCAGCCATATGGAGAACGTGGGGAAGAAGCATCGCTGAACCTGCGCCAACGGCCGCCGCAGCGCTAGCAAGGGATGGGTCGGGTCTCCGAGGGATCGGGTCCTTATCCATGCCGGATTCGCCTCAAGGGTACGTCGAGGCCGTTGGGCTCAGGGCACCGAGGGCGCCGACAGGGTCTCGCGAGGCTGCCGCTCAGATTGATGGGCCAAGGGTCGAGAACCGAGGGCCAGACAGCCCATCAACAGGCGTGACGTAGGCATGCTTTGGGCGGATTCGACGGACCTCCGGATCATGTGATCCGCCTGTTGCCCCTCCCCGTTTACGCCCAGGCCGTCCAAGCCACCCTGGTCCACAGTTCGGGGTGGGCCGGCAGCCGGCCATGACCGACAGCATCCGGAAAAGGGGAGGGCTCATTGGTCGGTCGAGCGCACGACTTTGGGTCTTACCCCCGGGGGGGTTCATCGCCATCGTCGGCGTCGGGAAAACGCCGGACATCCGACCGTTCCCCGTCATCCTCCATGAGGATGCGGTGAGCGTCGCCATCGAGATCGTCGAACTGACCGCTGCGTGCGGCCCAGAACAAGACGCCGACCGCGACCAGGCCGAGGATAAGCATGCCAGGGATGAGGCCGTAGATGACTTCCATCTATCTGACCGCAGTGGGCTCAGCCGGCGTCTGGGCGCCGGCGTTCGGCGCCGCGGAACATGCCGTGGATGCGTGCCGAGTTTCCGATTACGGCAAGTGAGCTCAGGGGCATGGAGACTGCGGCGACCAATGGGGTGACGAGGGCCGCCATCGCCAGCGGAACCATGACGACATTGTAGAGGATCGAGATGCCGATGTTCTGACGAATGGTCCTGAGGGTTCTGCGCGAAAGGGTGGCCGCCTGCCTGACTCTGGCCAGCTCGCTCTTGATGAGGACGATGTCGGCACTGGCAATGGACACATCGGTTCCGCTCCCCATGGCGATACCCACGTCCGCCCGCACCAGGGCCGGGGCATCGTTGACACCATCGCCGACCATGGCGACGCGCTGACCACCGCGCTGCAGCTTGGCGATGATGCGGTCCTTGTCCTGGGGCAGGACCTCGGCGAAGACATCCACCCCACCTAGGCGCGCGGCGACGCGCTCCGCGGCGACCCGCCTGTCCCCGCTCAACAGGGTGACCCGGATTCCCTCCGCCTTGAGCTGCCTCACTACCTCAGCGGCATCCGGGCGCAGCCGGTCTTCGACGGCGATCACCAGGGTCTCGCGTCCGTCGACGGCCAGGCGCAGTATGCCGCCCTCAACAGACTCGATGAAGGCGGCGCTCGCCACCAGCACAGGGTCTGGCTCGACCCCATTGCGGCGCAGCCACTCTGCGGTCCCGGAAACGACCCGAAACCCGTCTACGGTCCCGCGGATACCAAGGCCAGGCTGGGTATCCACATCGCTGACCTCCTGCCCGCTCACGTCTATCCCGGCTCGCTCGCACAGGCCCAGAATGGCGCCAGCGATCGGATGTTCCGAAAACCTCTCCAGGGCGGCCAAGCGGCGTAGATCGGCCCGCGCCCCCGTGCCGAGGGCCGCTGGATCCGCACCGTCCCAGCGGGCCGACCGGTCGGCGACGGCGCTCACCGTTGGGCGGCCCTCGGTCAGGGTCCCCGTCTTATCGAAGACGAAGTGGTCGATGGACGACAGGCCTTCCAGGACGGCCCCATTCTTCACCAGTATGCCCAATCGGGCACCCAGCCCGGAGGCCACGGCGATGGCCATTGGGGTGGACATGCCGAAGGCACAGGGGCACGTGATGATGAGGACCGCCGTGGCGGCCATCAGGGCCTGCTCGACCCCCTCGTGCACCCAGAGACCGAAGGTGATGGCCGCGAGGGCCAGGGTGACGGCGACGAACCAAGGGACCACGCGATCCGCGATGCACTGGATTGGCGCCTTGCTTGCCTGTGCGTCCTCCACCAACCGGATGATGCGTCCCAGGGTCGTGTCCCGCAGCAGCCCCTCGACCTCGACCTGGAGTGGGCCGGGGCCGTTCAGGGTCCCGGCGCAGACGCGCGCACCTTCCACCTTGGTGACGGGCACCGACTCGCCGCTGAGCATGGATTCGTCCACGCTGCTGCGTCCGGCCCGTACCAGCCCATCCACCGGGACCTTCTCGCCGGGCCGCACTAGGACCAACTCTCCCGGCTTGACCGCACGGATGGGAACTGCCACTTCCTCGCCGTCGCGCAGGAGCGTGGCGACCTTTGGCTGGAGGTCGAGCAGGCGTTGGGTGGACGCCACCGCCTTGCGCTTGGAGATCGACTCGAGGAAACGGCCAACCAGGATGACGAACAGGAAGTTGACCACCGTATCCCAATAAACGTCGCCGACCAGGGTGCCCGATGCGGTTACGTACAGGGAGTAGAGGTAGGTGTTGCTGACCCCGATGGCGATGGGCAGGTCCATGGTCAGGTGACCGCTGCGCAGCCCGGACCAGGCCCCCTTGAAGAAGGGGAAGCCTGAGTAGATCAGGGTGGGGGTGGCTATGAGGAACCCGATCCACTGGAACAGCCCGCGGAACTCCCCCCGATCCGCACCGCTGTAAAGGGCGATGGAGATCCACATCAGGTTCATCATCGCGAACCCGGCAAAGGCCATGCGGTAGAGGAGCTGGCGATTGTGGTGCTGCAGTGCCCCCTCGGACGTTGCGGGATCGAAGGGGACGGCGGAGTAGCCGATGTCTGAGAGCCGCCGCAGGATGGCCGACAGCCTGACCCGGCCGTTATCCCACCGGACCTTGAGCCGTCGGCCGGTCAGGTTGACCCGTGCCTCCTCAACCCCGGGGACCCGGGCCAGGCCGGTCTCGATCAGCCAGACGCAGGCGGCGCAGTGAATGCCCTCGACCAGCAGATTGATATCCCGCTGCTCGCCCAGGGCCCCGACAAATTCCTCTTGGACCGCATCCAGATCGTAGAGGGCGAGGTCCTTCGGTGGCTCCGGGGGCGGGCCGAAGACCTCGCCCTCGGGGGTCCGGCGGTAGAAGCCCTCCAGGCCTGCCGCATAGATGGCCTCGCAAACCGACTTGCAGCCGGTGCAGCAGAAGGCGTGCTCATTCCCGCCGGGCTGCCCCAGCACGGGGACCTTGGCCGGGACAGGCAGGCCGCAATGGAAGCAATGCAGCGCCAGTGAGTTCGTGGGGGCGGAGCCCAGGGTCACGGACGCGGCGGCATCGGCCACCATGGACCCGGGTTCAAGGGCAGGCGCTATCCCCGTCTCCAAGGGTCAGGGCCGCGCGACGATGAGGCGCCGGCCGTGGCTGTACTCCTCCCCGCCCAGCCGGCCCGCAAACAGGATGTCCCAGATTCCCATCAACGGGAAGCTGGCCTTGACTGCATAGCGTCCCGGACCCTCTTGCTCCATGGGTAGGGAGAAGTCGCGCCCGACGTCGGAGGGTCGGTAGGCGAAGAAGGTTGCGCCGTCCAAGGTGACCGGTTGGCCCGCCTTGTCCGCGACGAGGAAGCGCAGCACCTGGATCTCCCCAGCCTTGATGTCTTGCGGTATGTCGGCGCTCATGGCCCAGCCTGGGTCCTGGGCCAGCTTCGACACCAGGTTGTCCTCGTAGTATTGACCACGATCGTAGTAATCATCGACCACCAGCCCGGGATTAGTGGTCACGGCAAGATAGATCATCACGCCGTTCACCGCCAGGAAGACCGCGACCAGGGCGAACCAACCGACGAGCCAGGGATTGCGCCACGCCGGGGTCGGTGGGGTCTGGGATCCTGTGGTCTGTTGCATGATAAGGCTCTACTAGAAAAGGAAAAGGCGGGCTGGTGACCAGCCCGCCGAAATCGCCGACCAAGCGCTGCTAGCGCTTGGGCCCGAAGAAGACGCTCGCGCGCTCCGCCCGTACCGGGACCCCGGTGGAGCGCTGTCCCTCGACGACGAAGGTCACCGGCTCACGCTCGCCCGCGAGATGCTTGCCTGGGACCTTGACGAAGACCGTCAACGGCACGACCTCGCCATGGCGGGTGTTGACCGGCTCATTGGCACCGATCAGCTCCAGGCCCTTGGGCCCGGACGCGCTGACGCGCATGGCCAGGTCCTCGGGGGATTTGTTCAAAAGCTTCAGGGTGTACTTGTTCTGGATCGACCCGTCGCTCAGACGGCTGAACAGGGGTGCACGCTCATGGAGGACCTTCACCTCGATGGCCGACATGGTGGAGAAGCCGAAGATGATGCCAACCCAGGCGAGGAGGAGGATGCCGCTGTAGACCCAGACCCGCGGGCGCTTCAGCAGCGGCCTGACCGGCTTGCCCTCCAGCTCGTCAAGAGATGCATAGCGTATCAGGCCCTTGGGGCGCCCGACCTTTTCCATGACGGAATCGCAGGCGTCCAGACAGAGACCGCAGGTGATGCACCCCTCCTGCTGGCCATTGCGGATGTCGATACCGGTGGGACAGACCGCCACGCACTGATTGCAGTCCACGCAGTCGCCGGTGGCCCGCTCCTCGGCCTGCTTGCCCTTGACGATCCGTCCTCGCGGCTCGCCGCGCTTTCTGTCATAGGTCGGGATGATGGTGGTCCGATCCAGCATGACGCCCTGGATGCGGGCGTAGGGGCAGAGCCAGAAGCAAACCTGCTCCCGCAAGAATCCCGCCAGGCCGAAGGTCCCCACGGTAAACAGGGCCACGGTCACATAGGCCGCCGGATCCGCCTGGCCGGTGAAGAACCGCCCCCAGAAGGTCGGGGCATCGGTGAACCAGGACACGAAGCTGAATCCCGTGAAGAAGCCAATGAGGAGCCAGGTCACATACTTGGTCCCGCGGACCCGGATCTTCTGGAAGTCCCAAGGGGCCTTGTCGAGTTTGCGGCGCTGCGGGGGCTGGCCCTCGAGCTTCTCCTCTATCCAGGTGAAGACGTCGGTCCAGACCGTCTGGAAACAGAAGTAGCCGCACCAGACCCGGCCCGCCAGGGCGGTGATGACGGCCAGGAGGATGGCGAAGAACAGCAGCAGCAGGGACAGCATCCAGAAGTCCTGGGGCAGCACGGTCGCGGAGAAGATATGGTACTGGCGGTTGGGGATATCCCATAGGATCGCCTGGCGGCCATCCCAACGCAGATAGGGGCCGAGGAAGAATACGATCCAGACCGAGGCCAACAGCCATTTGATCGTCCGGAATCTGCCGGTCAGGCGCTTGGCGTGGATGGTCTCCCCGCCGGTATTGACGTGCCAATGACCCGCCTCGGCGTAGAGGTCATCGACCGCCGCCGCGCCTTGCTCGACCTGACTCTTACTCACTGACCATCTCCAGAGGATGCGCCCAGGGCAACCTTGCGCGGCTGCGGGCTGCGTTGGGCCTGTAACGGCACTGGATGCCGCTGCGGTACCGATGCCGGCGCCGGCCAAGGGCGCAATTTAGCCGAGACGCCACATCGGGACATTGCGGTTTCTCAATTGTAACCAAATGATTTCCCGCTGGTTACGGGCGAAAAAAAGGGGGATTCGCATCCCCCTAGGCGAGCGCGGTGTACCCGTGGGCGATCTACTGTTGGTTCTTGTGGGCCTCGGCGTCGCGCTGGATCAGGGCCCTGACCTTGAAGTACAGGAAAACGACGACGACGATCGAACCAGCGACCATCAGTATCGACATCCAGGCCACGGGATCCCAGTTCATCATGTTGCCCAGCACGTTCATGGCATTCCCCCCTCTGTCCGGAGTTGTGAGAGCGGACGGCGCTGTGGCCATCCGCCCTAATTGGCGTTCAGGCGCGGTGGCCTACATGCCGCCACCCAGTTGATGCACGTAGACAACCAGCTTCTTGATCGCCTGCTCGTCGAGCTTTTTGTTGGTGCCGAAGGCAGGCATCACCGCATTGCGGGACTCGGGCTGATCGGCCTGGTTCACGCCGTACAGGATGGTGTGCTTGGCGCTCTCGACACCGGCCGGCTCGAAGCGCCAGACCTTGTCGATGAGGTTCGCCGCACCGACGGTCACGACGTCCCCTGTCGGAAGCTCTGCCAGCACGCCGTTCCCCTTCTCGCCGTGGCAAGCGGTACAGCCCTTCTCCTTGTAGAGCGCCCAGCCGGCATCGCCGCCGGCGGCGGGACCGCCCTCGTACATCGCATAGACGAAGTTGGCGAGCTGATCCACCTCCTCGGGCTTGAGGATCTTCTCGTGGGCGGTCATGGCCCCCTGCCGGCCGCCGACGATGGTCTCCTGGATCTTGACCATGCTGCCGCCGTACAGCCAGTCGTCATCCGTCAAGACCGGGTAACCGACATTGCCGGCACCGCCGCTGGCATGGCAGGCGGCACAGTAGTCGCCGAAGAGCACCTTGGCCGAGGCGACCGTGTACTCCTTGAGGCCCGGGTTCTGGGCGATCTCCGCCGGGGTCAGCTTGGCGATCTGCTCCTCGAACTCTTTGCGCACCTCCTGGATCTGCACCACACCGTCCTTGTACTCCTGCATCTGGGTCCAGCCCAGCAGCCCCTTCGTGTAGCTGCTCGCCATGGGCCAGAAGGGGTAGAGGGTCGCGTACAGGGCGACCCACAGGATGGACGCCCAGAACGCGATCATCCACCAGCCGGGTGGCGGGTTGGCGAGCTCGCGCAGGTTGTCGTCCCAGTAGTGACCGGTGTTATTCTCACCGGGAAAGGGGTTTTTTTCCGCCATCTTGTTCTCCGCTGTCTGTGTTGTCCTCATGGAACGGGATATCGCGCATGGATTCGAAGCGATCCCGGTTCTTGGGAGCGAGTACGTAGACGTAGAGCACCACCATCAGGACGGCGATGATGACAGTCAGGATGGTGCCGACCCAGTCGTTGACCGTCATCGCCGCCCAATCGGTGGCGAAGTGCTCCTTCAAGCTATTCACGATAGGCCTTGGACTCGTCGAGCTTGGTCATGGTCCCCAGGACCTGCAAATAGGTCACCAGGGCATCCAGCTCCGTCTTCCCCTCGACCAGCTTGGGGGCATTGGCGATGTCCTCGTCATGGTACGGTACTCCGATGGTGCGCATGCCGCTCATGTGGGCCTGAATCGTGGCGCCGTCCACCGCGGCCTTGTCCAGCCAGGGGTAGTTGGGCATCACCGACTCGGGGACCACGGAGCGCGGGGCGCGCAGGTGGGCACGATGCCACTCGTCGGAGTACTTGCCGCCGAGGCGGGCCATGTCTGGACCGGTGCGCTTGGAGCCCCACTGCATCGGGTGGTCGAACATGGACTCCGAGGCCAGCGAATAGTGGCCATAGCGCTCCTTCTCGTCGCGGAACGGGCGAATCATCTGCGAGTGGCACGTGTAGCACCCCTCGCGCTGATAGATGTCGCGCCCGGCCAGCTCCAGCGCGGTATAGGGCCGCACGCCGTCGCCCGGCTTCCAGTTCCACTTCTGCTTGCCGTCCTCAGCGACCGCGATGATCGGCTGCTGCCCGGCCTGGGCCCAGACGATCTCCGGGTATTGGTTGTGCTCCATAGTACTCTTCAGATAGAAGAGCGGGACTATCTCAACGATACCGCCGACGGACAGGACGATCGCCAGGACGATCAGCAAACCCCAGATGTTCCGCTCCATGCGGTCCTGGAGGCCCTTGGGTGCCGTATTCTCAGCCATTGTCGTGACCTCCTTCAATCAAGCCATGGCTGCAGCGGCGCGGGCCTGCTGCAGGCTGCCCTGGGAGACGGACTTGCGCACGGTCATCACGACGTTGATGAGCATGAGCACTGCGCCGAATAGGAAGATGCCACCGCCGATGGCGCGCATGGCGTAATAGGGGTGCATGGCGTCCACCGACTCGACGAAGGTGTAGGCGAGGGTGCCGTACTCGTCGTAGGCGCGCCACATCAGGCCCTGCATAATGCCGGAGACCCACATCGCCACGATGTAGACGACGGTGCCGATGGTGGCGGTCCAGAAGTGGGCGTTGACCAGCTTCTCCGACCACATCTCCGTGTACCACAGGCGGGTCATCAGGTGGTAGATGGAGGCGATGGCGATGCCGGCGACCCAGCCCAGGGCCCCGGAGTGCACGTGGCCGACGGTCCAGTCCGTGTAATGGGACAGGGCGTTGACGGTCTTGAGCGACATGACTGGGCCCTCGAAGGTGGACATGGCGTAGAAGGCCATGGCCATGACCATGAAGCGCAGGATGTAGTCGGTGCGCAGCTTGTCCCAGGCGCCGGAGAGGGTCATCATGCCGTTGACCGCACCGCCCCAGGACGGGATGATCATGGCGATGGAGACCGCGGCACCCAGGGAGCCGGTCCAGTCCGGCAGGGCGGTGTACTGGAGGTGGTGGGCGCCGAGCCAGACGTAGCCGAACATCAGGGCCCAGAAGTGGATGACCGACAGGCGATAGGAATAGACGGGGCGGTTGGCCTGCTTGGGCACAAAGTAATACATCATGGCCAGGAAGCCGGCGGTCAGGTAGAAGCCCACCGCATTGTGCCCCCACCACCATTGGATCATGGCGTCCTGGACGCCCGAGAAGAGCGAATAGGACTTGAACATACCCACAGGAATGGACAGGCTATTGACCACGTGCAGATAGGTGATCATCACCATCATGCCGAGGAAGAACCAGTTCGACACATAGATGTGCGAGGTCTTGCGATTGGCGACGGTCATGATGAAGTTGAAGGTGTAGCTCAGCCAAACCACCGCGATGGCAATGTCGATGGGCCATTCCAATTCGGCGTATTCCTTGGACTGGGTCAGGCCAAGGGGGAGGCTAATCACGGCAGAGACAATGATCAGGTTCCAGCCCCAGAAGGTGAACCAAGCAAGCTTGTCGCTCCACAGCCGCACGCCGCAGGTCCTTTGTACCGAGTAGAAGGCAGTCGCCATCAGAGCACAGCCGCCGAAGGCAAAAATGACGGCGTTGGTGTGCAACGGGCGCAGCCGCCCGAACGAGAGGTAGGGGCTATCGAGGTTCAGAACCGGCCAGGCCAGCTCCGAGGCGATATAGACCCCGACGAGTGCGCCCACCACCAGGTAGACGACCGCCGCAACGGTGAACCAGCGTACAACTTCAAAGTTGTACCTCTGCTCCAATGGCGCTTCCATAGTTCCTCCCCGAAGGAATTTAGGGAAAATGACGAAGGTGTGGACCAATCCGGCCCGGGTTCAGTGCGCCCCGTTCTCCCGGCGCGCAGCGTCTGATATGACACTGGATTCAAGGCCGAAAGTCAATACGGATGTTGAGGTTACCACAGGCCGCCGGGGGAAATGCCGCGGCTTTCTTTGATCTGGGACAGGTGCCCAGAGGTCGGGGTGGGGTGCCAGCGCATTCGCGGCTGACGGCGAACGTTACGGGACGGGAATGGCCTACTATATGACTGGGTGATGCGGGTGGTGCATCATTTGAAAAAGGACTCCACGGAGAACCCGTCCTTCTCGAGGATGTCGCGCAGCCGGCGCAAGGCGTCCATCTGGATCTGGCGCACTCGCTCGCGCGTCACTCCGAGCTCCTGGGCGACCCGCTCCAGGGTTGAGTGCTCGTAGCCGTGGAGGCCGAACCGCCGCTCGACGACCTCACGCTGTTTGTCGTTGAGTCTCTGGAGCCAGGCTTCGATGTTTTGACGGATGTCCTGGTCCTGGATGCGCTGTGTGGGGTCGTCCGCGGACTCGTCCTGAAGTATGTCCACCAAGGGCTTGTCGGCATCCTTGCTGTAGGGGGTATCCACCGAGGCGATGCGTTCGTTGAGCCCAAACATGCGCTTGACTTCGGAGATCGGCCGGTCCAGCAGGTGGGCGACGTCCTCGGAGGTCGGCTCGCGGTCGAGGCGCTGGGCGAGGTGGCGCGCGGCCTTCAGGTAGATGTTGATCTCCTTGACCACGTGGATGGGCAGACGCACCGTGCGCGTCTGGTTCATGATGGCCCGCTCGATGGTCTGGCGAATCCACCAGGTCGCGTAGGTGGAAAACCGAAAGCCCCGCTCCGGGTCGAACTTTTCCACGGCACGGATCAGACCCAGGTTGCCCTCCTCGATCAGATCGAGCAGCGGCAGGCCCCGGTTGAGGTAGCGCCGGGCGATCTTCACGACCAGCCGCAGGTTGCTGACAATCATGCGCTGGCGAGCGGCGTTGTCCCCCCTCTGGGCAAGTCGGGCGAAGCGAATCTCTTCCTCGGCCGTGAGGAGTCTGGACCCACCGATCTCGTTGAGATACAGCCGGGTGGCGTCGAAGTCCCCCTCACCGGCCGCGTATCGCTCGTCTCCCGCAGGCTCGGCGACCTCGTCGCTCACCAAGGCAAGCGGCTCGACGTCCTCACCGCTGCCCTCGCCCTCGTCGAGCAGCCCCTCCGGATCTTCCGCAATATCGGGATCGATATCGAGGTCGATCTCAGCATCGACATCCGGCGCCTCTTGCTCGCTGGTGGTTACCATGCCTTGCGTCCTCATGGGCCAGGGCGGATCACCTGGACCGCGGCAGGTAGCCCAGGGGATCGACGGCGGTACCGTTCCTGCGAATCTCGAAATGCAGCAGCCAATCCCCCCCTGCCTGCCCGACCTCGGCGACGGCCTGGCCACGCTTGACCCGGTCCCCCTCGCGCGCGAGGAGCCGGCGGTTGAAACCGTAAGCGCTCAAATAGTCTTTATTGTGCTGGACGATGATAAGGTTCCCATAACCTTTGAGTCCACTACCGCTGTAGACCACGGAGCCGGCTTCCGCGGCAAGCACCCGGTCCCCAGGGCGTCCGCCGATGCGAATCCCGGACCTGGTCCGATCGCCGCGGGCAAAGGTCTGCTTGATCGGACCCTTCAGGGGCCACCGCCAGGCCAGTGCCGACCCGGACGCCCGGGCGCTGCCGTCGGACCCACCTAAGGTCGGCCCCTTCGAACGGGGCACCATCTTGGTCTTGGCGGTCTTTGCCTCCTTCGCCCGCTTGCCTGAGGTGGACGCGCCACCCGCGTCACCGACCTCGCCAACCGCGCCAGCCGGGACCGGTGAGCCCTCGTCTCCGGGGGCCGGCGGCGTGATCCGCAGCAGCCTTCCGGAGACGATCTTGTACGGCGGATTCAGGCCGTTCCAGCGCGCCAGATTGGCAAGGTCCAGCCGCAGGCGCTCGGCCACCTCGCTCAGGGTGTCGCCGGCCTTGACCCTGTAATAGCCCTCGGGCGCCGGTGCCTTCTCGTCCCAGCCGAAGACCGGCGCCGGCGTCGTGGATGCGCAACCCGACAGTGCCCCAGCCGCCAAGGCCAGCACGGCAAGCAGCGCCATTGCTATCCGGGCGCCGGGCATGACCCCGGCCCGCAGGCCCATGCCAGGGCCGAGCATGCGAATCGGGAGTCTCCAGGGCATCGCCGAGGTGCCAGAGCCCCTGCTCAGCCCGAACAGACCACGACGGCGGCGGCCAGGAGCAGCATGATCCAACCGACGTGGTCCATGTAGCTGTGGAGGGTCGCCCGCATGCGCTCGCCACCCCAAACCATCAGGGCGACAACGAGGAAGTAACGACCTCCGCGGCCGAGGGTCGAGGCGACAATGAAGGGCGGCAGGGCCATGGATAACATGCCGGCTGCGATGGTGAAGACCTTGTAGGGGATGGGGGAGAACGCGGCGAGAAGAACGGCCCAGACACCCCACTGGCCGAACCAGTCCGTTGCTTGGACAAAGGCCAGTTGGGCGGGGCCCCCGGCGCCGATAAGTGGCTGCAGGAGACCCAGCAACAATACCCCGAGGGCATAGCCGGCCAGCCCCCCGACCACGGACATGAGCGTCGTCAGGGCCGCGAGCCGCCAGGCACGCCCCGGGCTGGCGATACTCATGGGTGCCAACATGACGTCCGGCGGGATGGGGAAAAAGGACGACTCCGCGAAGCTCAGTCCGGCAAGATACCAGGGGGCCCGGCGATCGCGCGACCAGGTTAGCACCAGGTCGTGCAGGGTCGTTGTGACGCCCATTAGCTGACGCCTCCGAGCAGGGGTACGAAGATCACCTGCTCCAGCAGCTCATGGGTGTAACCTGTCTCGGTGCGGGTGACCCGCACGAGGACCTGCTGCCCCTGGCGGCCCACCGGCAGGACCATACAGCCCCCGTCGGCCAGTTGGGCCACCAGAGTCCGCGGTATGCCCTCCGGCGCGGCCGTGATCAGTATCCCGTCGAAAGGCGCATACTCGCTCCACCCCAGGTGACCATCGCCGTGGCGCAGACGGACGTTACGCAGCTTCAGCAGGCGCAGGCGGCGCTTGGCCTCCTCGTGGAGGGCGGCGACCCGCTCTACGCTGTAGACGCGGCGCACCAGTGAGGCCAGCACCGCGGTCTGAAAACCCGACCCGGTCCCGATCTCCAGGACCGTCGCACGGGGCCCCCCCTCCAGCAGGGCCTCGGTCATGCGGGCGACCGTGTGGGGCTGGGAAATGGTCTGGCCATGGCCGATGGGGAGCGATGAATCCTCGTAGGCGCGGCTCGCCAAGGCCTCGTCCACGAACAAGTGCCGAGGCAGGCTGCGGATCGCCTCCAACACCCCGGCATGGGTGATACCCGCATCGACCAGGCGCTGCACCAGCCGCTCTCGGGTGCGCCGAGAGGTCATCCCTATGCCCTGCTCGCAGTCTGCCGTCCTCAGAAGCATCCGTGCAGCCATTGTTCCAGCGGCCCGATCGCCGAGTGCCTGGTCAGATCGACCTGCAGGGGGGTGACGGACACGAAACCCTCCCGGATGGCATGAAAGTCCGTACCCGGGCCTGCATCCTGCTCCGGGCCCGCGGGGCCTACCCAGTAGATGACCCGTCCCCTGGGGTCGCGTCCCGTAGTCACGGGCTCGGCCTTGTGGCGATGCCCCAGGCGGGTCGCAGCGAGTCCGCGGAGAGACTCGAAGGGCAGATCGGGGACATTGACGTTGAGGATGATGTTTGGCTCCAGCGGCTCTGTCTTCAGGCGGGCGACCAGCTCGGTCGCGACGCGGGCGGCGGTGTGAAGGTGCTCGGGCTCGTGGGTGCTCATCGAGACGGCGATGGCGGGCAGCCCAAGGAACCGTCCCTCGGTCGCGGCTGCCACGGTCCCCGAATAGATCACATCGTCGCCCAGGTTCGGTCCATGGTTGATCCCCGCGACCACCAGGTCTGGTTCCTCGTCCAGCAGCCCGGTGATAGCCAGGTGGACGCAGTCCGTCGGCGTCCCCTCGACTCGATAGAAGTCCTCGGCCAGTCGGTGGGCGCGGATGGGGACATCGAGGGTCAGGGAGTTGCTGGCACCACTGCGATCCCGTTCTGGCGCCACCACGATCACTCGTCCCA
>Ga0209398_1000710_pt1 | contig 19648 bp, 11 predicted proteins | sample AshMeaBigSpring_FD_184125 | JGI IMG/M metagenome (GOLD analysis project Ga0209398, IMG submission 184125) | Groundwater microbial communities from Big Spring, Nevada to study Microbial Dark Matter (Phase II) - Ash Meadows Big Spring (SPAdes)... | ecosystem: Environmental > Aquatic > Deep... | reverse complement strand
TCTGCCGGGAGCAGCGCCCGGCCCTGGTGGAAGCCCAGCCCGGCCACAAAGTTGCCTGCTTTGTGATCAACGACGCAGTGGAGGCGGCATGAAGCAGGCTGATTCAAGCATGGATTCTACGTCGTTGTTTGCGCAGCTCGACCGCTACAACGTCGCGTGGACGACGCCGGGGCAGACAGATCGCGCAGCGATGCCGCTGGGCAATGGCGAAGTCGGCGTCAGCCTCTGGGTGCAGGCGCCGGGCGAGATCCACTTCTACATCGCCCGCACCGATGCGCGCACCGAGTGTGACCGCAGCGTAAAGCTGGGCAAGGTGCGCCTCACATTCTCGCCCGCTGCGCAATTACTCGACGCCGGCTTTCAGCAGATGCTCGTCCTGCGCGACGGACGCATCGACATTCAGTGGCGCGGGGCTGATGGCAACGCGGCCAGCTTGCAGGTCTTTGTCGATGCCGAGCAGCCGATCCTCTATGTGACGGGCAGCTTTGCCCAACCGGTCACGGTGCAGGCGGATTACCAGACCTGGCGCACCGCGCCGCGGCAGAACGCCCCGGCCAACTCTGTGGAGACGGCGACGCTGCTGGGCGCGGTGGAGACGGCGGATGTGGTGCAGGCGGCGGATGCGGGCATCTTCTTTTACCATCGCAACGGCCCGACCATCATCCCGTTCTTGCGTGACCTGGAGGCCGTCACCCCGATCGCGGATCGCATCCCGGACTGCCTGACGGACCGCATCTTTGGCGGCTTGATGAGCATGGCCGGCGCTGTGCCGGGCGAGCCTGCCGGGCTGGTCAGCGCACAGCCCGTCCATACGTTCACGCTGCAAATCACGACGCACAGCGCGCAAGTGGCCAGTGTGGAAGAGTGGCTGGACGCCATCCACCGCCTGCGCGCGGCCGCGCCGCCAGTCGATACAGCCCGCGCGCACACCGCGCAGTGGTGGCGCGACTACTGGCAGCAAAGCTGGATTTTCGTGAAAGGCGACAGCCCGGTGCAGCCGGCGGTCAGCCCGGATTTGTTGACAGTGGCGTTGGAGCCAGGCGACGATAACGCGCCAGCCGCGGATCTGTCCAACGTGACCCGCGCCTACGTGCTCACGCGCTGGATGTTTGCCTGCATGGGACGCGGCCACTTCCCCATCCTGTACAGCGGCGGTCTCTTCAACCTGATGCCGGGACAAGCCGAGCATTTGGATGTCCTGACCTTCAGCAAGACCTTCACGGCGCAGCCGGCAGGCGGACCGACGCTGGAGTTCAACCCGGATGAACGCGGGTGGGGGCATTTCTATCTCTGGCAAAACACGCGCCTGCCCTACGCCTCCATGCTGGCGCGGGGCGAAGCGGATTGGCTGCCGGCGCTCTTCAACTTCTATCGCAGATTCTGGGCGTTGGACCGAGCGCGCGCTTGGCTCTACTATCGCGCGGAAGGGCAGTACAACTCGGAGATCGTGCATTCGTTCGGGTTAATGCCAGCGCACGTCTATGGTCTGGACCGGCGCGGCAAGCCCGACGGCTACTGCGAAAACCGCTGGGGCGGCGCCGTCGATCTTTCGCCGGGGCTTGAACTGCTGCACTTGATGCTCGATTTTTACGACTATCAGAGGGAGCAACGCTTCCTGCACGAGGAACTCTTGCCCTATGCCCGTGACCTGTTGCGTTTCATCGCGACCCGTTTCCCGGCGCGTCGCCAGGGCAAAATGGTCATCCACCCGATTCAGTCTGTCGAGACCTACTGGGACACCACGGACAGCATTCCCGTGGTCGCCGGTCTGCACGCGGTGGTGGCGCGCATCCTCGCCCTGCCGCCCGACCACCTGCCCGACCGGGACTTCTATGTGCAGTTCCAGGCGCTCATCCCGGACATGCCGCAGGAAGTGGTGGACGGGAAACGCGTGCTGGCGCCGGCTGCGCGCTATGAACCCGTGCGCAAGAACAGCGAATCCCCCGCCTTCTATGCCGTCTTCCCGTTCCGCCTATTTGGCGTCGGCAAGTCAGACCTGGCGTTGGCGGTCGATTCCTATCATCACGCCGCCGCGCTGGCCGGCAGTCGTCAGCCCTTCACGCTAGGCTATTCCCCTGAGTATCCCAGCTATTCTGGCTGGCAGCAGCACGGCATGGTCGCCGCCCTGCTTGGCCTCCGCAACGAAGCGCGCACCATACTTGAGCACAATTGTGCGCTGGCGAATCCGGGGCATCGCTTCCCGGCCATGTGGGGGCCGATCTACGATGCTGTCCCGGACATCGATCACGGGGCGAATATTTTGACCACGCTGCAGTTGATGGCCTTGCAGGTCGAAGGCAGCGAGATTCGGCTGCTCCCGGCCTGGCCTGAACACTGGGATATCGAGTTCAAACTGCACGCGCCGCAGCACACGACCGTGGAGTGCAGCTATCGCCAGGGCAAGATCGAGCGGCTGCGCGTCGATCCCCCGGAACGCGCAAAAGATGTCATCTGCACGGCGCCAGTCAACCTGCGCGGCGATCAACAGATTGATAGCGAGATGAAGTCTGGAATAGAACGCGGATAACGCGGATTGGGCGGATTTGCGCGGATCGAATCCGCGACGATCCGCTCAATTCGCGTCATCTGCGTGCTATTTCAACCAGCGGAACAGTGAACGATGGATATACAGCACAAGCAATGGCACGCCCTGTGGATCACCGAGTCGTGGCAGCGCGACGCCCATCCGCTGCTCGGGGAGCATCTGGTCTTCCGGCGCGACTACCAGGTGGACGCGCCGCCGATCGAAGCGGAAATCTCGATCACGGCGTCCTACCGCTATTTCTTGTGGATCAACGGCGCCTTCGTTGCCAGCGGGCCGGCGCGCTGTTATCCGCAGCGGCAGATCTACGATCGCATCGACATCACCCACGCCCTGGTGCGCGGGATCAATGCCTTTGCTTTGCTCGTGCAAAAACCAACCGGCGTCACCGGTTACTCGTTGCTGCACCGGATGGGGCTGCTGATCGACGGTGTGATCGTCTGTGCGGACGCCACGATCCCCGTGCGCACGGATGCCACCTGGCAGGTGCGCGCGGCCGACTGGTACGTGGGGACGCCCTACCTCTGCACGCTTCCCCTGGGCTTTCAGGAACATGTGGACGGGGCGCGCGAGCCGCATAACTGGAAAACGGCAGCCGTGCAGGACGGTTGGGCCAACGCCTTCTGCCTGGGCGGCGCCGGCACGCCGCCGTGGAAGCACCTCGCCCCTGCCATCACCCGCAGCAACATCGAGACGCCCTGCACGCCGCACCTCTGCTGGCAGGGTGTTGCTGGGCGGGAGGTCTTGGATGTGCGCCTCCACAATCTCGCCCAAGCTTTCGAGAATCAGCTTGTGACCGGCGACGCTGTCGACGGCGCCGAGGCGGGCGAAATCTGCACGGCGGACGGCGCTGTGAACGAGGCCAACGTCTTCGTCTTCGACTTCGGGCAGACGCGCTCCATCCGCCCCGGCGTCGTGGTGACCGAACTGGCGGGCGATGTGCGGCTGGAGTTCTTCTACCATCTCGCGCTGCAAGAACGGCCGCACACGATGCTGGGCTTTGGCCATGCCCGGGAGGGCTTCTGCGACAGTTTCACGCCCGACACCGCGCACCGCACCTGGATGGGGCTGACGCCGCGCGGCTTCCGCTTCCTGACCGTGAAGGTGACAGGCAGCGGGCAATGCCGCTTCAGGCTGGACGCGCGGGCGGTGGCGTATCCCTACGTCAAGGAGAATCGCTTCCACTGCGACGACCCGTTTCTCCAGCGCATCTGGGAGACCTCCGTCGCCACGTTGCGTGCGGCCACCACTGACGTGATCAGCGAGCCGGCGCGCGAGAATGTACTCTGGACCTTCGACGCCTGCGTGGGCGGCAAAGCGGCCTACTACTCCTTTGGCGACACCGTCATGTGGCGCCACTGTCTCGAACTGGTAGCGCAGGGCATCGACGCCGACGGTATCCCCAACGCCGTCGTCCCGGCCGGCTACAGTTTCATGGTGCTGATCGACCAGGCGCTCTACTGGGTGCACTCCTGCAGAGAATATTACTGGGTCACCGGTGACCGGGCATTCCTGGCGCGGCAGGCACCGGCGATCCAGCGCCTGCTGCATTTCTGCCAGCAGCACATGACTGAGCACGGCCTGTTCATCCCGCCCAGCTTTGCCTGGCACTGGGTCGACTGGGCGCCGTTGAACAAGCAGCCTTATTCGATGCCGATCAACGGCATGCTGCTGCTGGCGGCGCAGGCGGCCAGCGCACTGGCAAATGAGGCACCCGAGCAGTTTGGCGCTTTGCAGGCATTGAGCAAGGCACTGTGCGACCAACTGCGCGTGACACTGCTGGCGTTCTATGACGCACAGGAGAACTGCTTTCGCTCCCATCTCCCAGCCAGCGGCGAACACCCCGTCAGCAGCATCAACCGGTCGACGCCGGTCACCTTTGATCTCCACAGCAACGCGCTGGCCTGCCTGACCGGTCTGGGTTCACCTGAGCAGCGCGCCGGGGCTGTGGCCAAGCTGCTGCAACTCCTCGACGCAGCCCCAGCGACCGTCGCATCCGTCGATGACCAGCCCTTTGGCATCGCCTGGACGCAACTGATTCTGGAACCGATCTTTGCCCAGGGCCATACTGAGGCAGGGATGCGCTATCTGCGCCGCTACTTCCAACCCTTCCTGGACCTGGAGGCAACTACGTGGGCGGAAGATTTCGTGCCGGAGCGCCACAACACGGCCCACGGCTGGGGCGCGTGCGTGAATTCACTGATCGTTGAATCGATCTGTGGCCTCCGCCCGCTGGCGCCGGGCTGGACGCGGTTGCGCCTGGCGCCCAGGCTCCCCCAGAACCTGGCGGTTCACTATCGCTTGCAGGCACCTGCCGGTGTCATCGACTTCGAGTCGGAAGCCGGCAGCCATCTGCTCCTGGCGCCGGCAGGTGTTGAGATTGAATGAACATAACGAAGGACGGGCTATGGAAGACTACCATCTGCGCTGGCTGACCCAGAGCAGAAACTCCGCCGAGCCCATGCCGCTGGGCGGGCACAGCATCGGCTGCAATGTCTGGGTGGAAAACAGTGAACTCCTGCTCTACCTCCAGCAGTCTGGCTGCTTCGACGAGAATGGTTCCATGCTCAAGGCGGGCCGGGTACGCATCAGCTTTGGCGTCGACCCGTTTGCCGCGGCATTTTTGCAGGAACTGGTGCTCACGGAGGGCTACATCCAGATCGAGGGCCAGGCGACGCAAGGCAGCACGTCGATCCGGCTGTGGGTGGACGCCCACAATCCCGTGATGCACGTCCAGATCACGGCGACCTACGCGCTGACCGTCGCCGTGCAGTACGAGAGCTGGCGCAGCGCGGACAGGCAGGTCGATAACCAATCCTACGAACTGTTTCAGTGCAAAGAGGTCTGGGGCGACCCGGGCAGGCCGGTGATCTTCCACAAGGATCACCTGGCCGTGACAGCGCCGGACGCCATGCTCTTCTACCACCGCAACCGCAGCAACGACCTGTCGTTCGACCGCGAAATGGACACCCAGGGGCTCGCCGCGCAGAAGGCGGATTTCTATAACCCGCAGCGCAACCTGACCACGGGCGGGCTGCTGCACACGCCGGGGATGCAGTTCATCGGCGCCAGCCAGGGCCGCTATGTGGATACGGATTACGTCGCCTACCGGTTTGAATCGACACAGCCGGTCGTCCAGCAGGAGGTGACGATCTATCTGCACACCGCGCAGACGGCAACGGCGGATGCGTGGCAGCGTGACCTGTATGCGCTGATCGAGCAGTGCCGGGGGCGAGAAGACCAGGCATTCGCCGCAACGCAGCGCTGGTGGCGCGCGTTCTGGGCCAGAAGCTACATCCTGGTCAACCCTACCCAGCCCGACGAGCACGATCCCCTGTGGCAGGTCGGGCGCAACTACCAGCTCTTCCGCTACATGCTCGGCTGCAACCATGCCGGCGTTTGGCCCACCAAGTTCAACGGCGGCCTCTTCACCTTCGACCCCATCCTGGCCGGTGATAGCCCGTGGTCGGACATCAAGCCCCACTACACACCCGATTACCGGCTGTGGGGCGGCGGCTCGCACACCATCCAAAACCAGCGGCTGCTCTACTGGCCCATGCTCAAGAGCGGCGATTTTGCCATGCTGCCGCAGCTTTTCGACTTCTTCAACCGGTTGCTGGCGACGGCCCGCACCAGGGCAAAGCACCATTTCGGCGTGGACGGCGCCCATTACCCCGAACAGATCGGCATCTACGGCCTCTGTCCCACCTGCGATCACGGCTGGGGCAACACCACCGGCCTGCCCGTGCCGCAGATTCGCTATCATTTTTCCAGCCAGATCGAGATCGCGCTGATGATGCTGGTCTATGCCGAATACACCGGCGCAGAGATCACCCAGTACATCGACTTCATCGAGAGCGTGGTCACCTTCTACGATGGCTTCTACCCGGACAACGACGACCGTGGCAAAATGATCATCGAGCCGGGCAACGCCCTGGAGACCTTTCACCCGGTCAAGAATCCCATCGACGCAATCGCTGGGCTTGACTGCGTGCTGCGGCGTATGCTGGCGCTGCCGGCGCGCTACGCATCATCCGCCCGCCGGGCGAACTGGCAGCGCATCCTGGCGCGCGTGCCGCCGATTGCGTTCACCGAACGGGCCGGGCACAGGATCATCGCCTATGCCGACACGCCGTCGGAGATTCACAACTGTGAGATCCCGGAACTGTACCCGGTCTTCCCTTATGGCCAGTTCGGCATCGGCAAACCCGACCTGGAAATCGCCATCGACACCGCCCGCTATGCAGCCATCACCGAGGAACAACTGACGCACATCAGTTGGCACCAGCAGGGCATCCACTACGCGCGATTGGGCATGTTGCCTGAAGCGATGGATTTCCTGGTGAAGAAACTGGGCAACGCCGACATGCGCATGACCGTTTACTGGGGGCCCGGTCACGACTGGACGCCCGACCACAACTGGGGCGGCTCCGGCATGATCCAGCTCCAGGAGATGCTGCTGCAGACCGACGGGGACGCGATCTACCTGCTGCCCTGTTGGGACAAAAGCGTCGATGTCACCTTTCGGCTGCACGCGCCGGGGAATACCGTAGTCGCGTGTATCTTCCAGGCTGGAGAAATTGTGAGGCTGCACGTAACGCCGGCAGCGCGTGCATGCGACCTCATCCTGCCGGGCTGGGCGTGCGACTTGCAGCGTCACTGACTCTGAACTCTCTCGAGCGGTGGGACTGCCGTGTATAGTCGAGGTTGAAGGCGTAGTCGAAATGGTTCTTCCAGAATTCGTGTGGTTGATAAGGGAACGAGCCACTCGATTGCATTGATAAGGCGTGCTTCCAGGTCAAGCCACAGTCTTTGGAATAGAGTTGAAGGCGGTTCAACCGGATCTCGTGTGGGTACGTGCCGGGGACGGGCTGCAGCGCACGCGTTTGGTCAAATACGTTGCAGCCCGTCCCCGGCACGTAAGACACGACCACCTGAATTCCGATTGAGCCCAGTTCGCTTCTATGTCGTACCACATCGATTCCGGAAGAACCCTCTTGTTCTTGCGTCAAGCAGTCGCCGACAAGCGCCTACTCTGGCATCCGACCAAGTGCGGGGGCGATGCTCGCTCATTGACCCCAGGACAGGCGCAACGGCAGGCGCTCACCTTTCTGCTTGGTTCGGCAGACCCGCCCGACCCACCAAACCCGCAGGAAAAGGGCTTGGACGACCGTTCGGGTTCACTCCCAAGCCTTGCAAGCGCCATCTGGTAGTCACTAAATCGAAAAAGCGGTCGAAATCCCGCTGATTTTGCTGGCTACACTTCATTTTCAGTTGTTAACGTGCGGAACTTGCCGGTATCGCTTCATACCCTTTACCCTACACTCGGCTCTGAGGCTCTAAACTCAAGTAATTGTGAAACTCGCCTAAATTTTGGGACGCACCCCCGTTTTGTCCATTGCTTTGTTGCTAGATCGATGACTATGATATGATTGCCGTTACGTTTGCGGTAGGAATGGTAGGAATGAAAGTCACTTTATGAATCCACGCACCTTGCGTGTGCTCGAATATCCGAAAATTTTGGAACGGCTGGCCCAATACTGCGCTTTTAGCGGCGGTGCCGAGTTGGCTGCGGCCCTGCTGCCCAGCGACGATCTGGTCACGGTGCAGGCATGGTTGATCCAGACCTACGAAGCCTATCAACTGCTCCAGCAGAAGGATGACATCAACTTTGGCGGCGTCAGCGACTTGCGCCCGCTGCTCGACCGCGCCGAGCGTCGCTCCGTGCTCTTCCCGCCCGACCTGCTGGAGATCAAGTTCACCTTGCTGCGCGCACGCCAACTGCGCAACTTGCTGACGCGGCTCGAACACACCTTCCCCCACCTGGCGGAGATGGCGACCAACATCCAACCCTGCGACCATGTCGTCGAGCAGATCAGCCGCTGCATCAGCGACCGCGGCGACGTGCTCGACAGCGCCAGCCCGGAGTTGGGACGTATCCGTAGTGAATTGCGCGTGGCGCAGGAGCGGCTGCTCAGCACACTGGATCGCCTCGTCCACAGCGGTGATGTCAAACCCTATCTGCAGGAGGCGCTGGTGACGCAGCGGCAGGGACGTTACGTCATCCCCGTGCGCGCCGAATACAAGGGCAACATCGACGGCATCATCCACGACCAATCCGCCAGCGGCGCCACCCTCTTCATTGAGCCGCTCAAGGTGGTGCAGCAGAACAACGCCGTGCGCGAGTTGGAATTGCAGGAGGAGAAAGAAGTCCGCCGTATCCTGCTGGAACTCAGCATCGCCGTCGCCGAGGAAGCGATTTATCTGCGCCGCAACACCCAGGTGTTGGCCGAACTTGACTTCACCTTTGCCAAAGCCAAGTATGCCTACGTCCTCGACGCCACCCTGCCGGGGATGACCACCTTCCAGCCGCGCAAAGCTGAGCACAAACACGGCAAACAGGCGGAAGAAGCCTTTGCCCACCCCGGCTCCGTGATCGACCTGCACCGCGCCCGCCACCCGCTGCTCGACCAGAAAACGGTGGTGCCGATCGATGTCTATCTCGACGACGACACCTACTTGATCGTGGTCACGGGGCCGAACACCGGCGGCAAGACGGTCACGCTCAAGACGGTCGGCCTCTCGGTGCTGATGGCGCAGTCTGGCATGATGATTCCGGCGGACATTGACAGCAAGCTCTCCATCTTTGAGGGCGTCTACGCCGACATCGGCGACGAGCAGAGCATTGAGCAGAGCCTCAGCACCTTCTCCAGCCACCTGACCAACATCATCGCCATTTTGGAGGAGGCCGATCCCACCTGCCTGGTGCTGCTGGACGAACTGGGCGCCGGCACCGATCCGGAGGAGGGTTCGGCGCTGGCGATGGCGCTGCTCGACAATCTGCGCGATCGCGGCATCACCACCTTTGCCACGACGCACTACAGCGATCTCAAGCTCTACGCCCACAACACGCCGGGCGTGCGCAACGCCTCGGTCGAGTTCGATGTCGAGACGCTCAGCCCGACCTACGAGTTGAGCATCGGCCTGCCCGGGCGCTCCAACGCGCTGACAATTGCGCGGCGGCTGGGGCTGAACCCGGTGATCGTGGATCAGGCCGAGCAGATCGTGCGCCCCGACACGCTGCAAGCCGACAAACTGCTCGACGACATCCGCCGCGCCAAACAGGAAGCCTTCGACGTCGCCGAACGCGCCAAAGCGCGCGAGCGCCAGGGCCAGTTGTTGGAAGCCGACCTACGCCACCAACTGGCGCAGATCGAACAGGCGCGGCGCGCGGTCATCGCCGAAACGCGCATGCTGATGCAGACCGAGCTGGAGGAAGCGCGCAAGGAGATCGAGCAACTGCGGCGGCAGGCGCGCAGCGGCTTTACCGGCGGTGCGGTCGCCGGGCACGAAGAATTCCTGACGCGCGCCGAGAAAGAACTGTCGCGGCGCAAACAGGCGACGGAAGCGGTCAACCAGCGCGTCGTCGTGCCGGGCAGGGCCGAAGATCGGCTGACCGGCCCAGTCGAGATCGGCGACATCGTGTGGGTCGCCAGCCTGCAAGCCAGCGGCGAAGTGCTCGCCGTCTACGACGCCAGCGACGAGGCCGATGTGCAGCTCGGCAACTTCCGCCTGAAGTTGCCCATGAAACGGATGGAACTTCGGCAGAAAGCCGTCAAGGAAGCGGCGGCGCCGGCGATTAAAATACGCAGCAGTGGGCCGGCGCCCAGCCCCGGCATCGAACTCGATCTGCGCGGCGAACGCGTCGAGGAAGGGCTGGAGCGGCTGGAGCGGTATCTCAACGACGCCTCCCGCGCGCGGCTGCCTTTTGTACGCATCATCCACGGGCACGGCACCGGCGCCATGAAGACCGCCGTGCGCGATGCACTCAAGCGTCACCCGCTGGTCGGGACAATGCGCGCCGGCGAGGGCAACGAAGGCGGCGACGGTGTGACAATGGTCAAATTAGTGAATTCATAGAATCACTTAATCGCTCAATCGCTTAGTCTCGGTCATTACTGAGATTGGAGATTGGGAGATTAAGCGGTTCCAGAGTGAGGAATCTTTCTTCTTTATGATGCATACGATTGACAAAATCCGCTGTAGCGTGGGCGTGACGGCCTACAACGAGGAGGCCAACATCGGCGCGCTGTTGGCGGCGCTGATCGATCAGCACTTGCACGAGGTGGAGATCGCCGAGATCATCGTGGTCGCCAGCGCATGCATCGACCGCACGGTGGAGATTGTCAAGGAATACATGGCGCAGGATGCGCGCGTCAAGCTGATCGAGCAAGCGCAGCGCGAGGGCAAAACCAGCGCCGTCAACCTCTTCTTACAGGCGACGCACTGTAACATCTGCGTGCTCGAAAGCGGCGACACGCTGCCGCACGAATACGCTGTCGAGCACATGGTGCGCATGTTCCGCGACCCGAACGTCGGCATGGTCGGCGCGCAAAAGATGGCTGTCAACACGCCTGACCACATCGTCGGGCTGCTCAGCCATCTGCGGCTGCGCATGGAGCATGAGCTCTGCCTGGAAATCCCGCGCCTGGGTGAGATGATCGCCTTCCGCAAAGTCTTTGAGCATATCCCGCCCGACGTGGCGATGGACGAGGCGTTCGTCGAGGCGATCATCGTGCGGCAGGGGATGCAGGTGCGCTATGCGCCCGACGCCATCGTCTACAACACCGGCCCGACCACCGTGAGCGACTTCGTGCGCCAGCGCCGGCGCAATCATGCCGGGCATCTCTATCTCAAGCACAAATACGGCTACAAGGTCAGCAGCATCGAAAACCGCCGCGTGGCGCGCATCGCCTTCAAAGAGTTGTGGGGAATCGTGCAGTTGGTCTGGGTGATCTTCTTGCTGGCCTTCATCGAAGGAGCGAGCCGTATCCTCGGCTGGTACGACTTCGCCATCAAGCGCGACCGCCACGTCGTCTGGAATATGGCGTGGACGCAAAAACAGAATGTGCAGGACGTGCGCCTCAACCGTGAAAACGGTGCGGCCAAGGACTCCTTCACGATCCAGACGCGCACGCAGTTGGAGCGGTGAGGCGCGAAACGTCACTCGTCACACGTCATGCGTCACTCGTGTATAGATGACGAGTGACGCATGACGTTCAACCCTATGACCAAATCTCGACTTCTCGATCTCCTCAAACTCTTCATTGCCGTTGGGCTCCTCATCTGGCTGGTGATGAAGCTGCCCGACCCGGCGGCGCTGTGGTGGCAGATCGTCCACGCCAACAAGCTGCTGCTGCTACTCGGCGCCGGTTGCTACACGCTGGCTGTCGCCGTGAGCGCGCTGAAGTGGGGGGTGCTGCTGCACGCGGCCGGCATCGATCTGCCCCGGTCGCGCCTGCTCGCCTACCAGTGGATGGCCGAGTTCTTCAACAACTTCCTGCCCGCCCAGGTTGGCGGCGACGTGATGCGTGGCTACGCCGTGGCGGTCGATACGCGGCGCAAAGCCGACGCCGCCGCCAGCGTCGTGATCGACCGCTTCATCGGCTTGATGATCTTCATGCTCTTTGCCGCTATCTTCTCCAACGCCGTGCTGATCTGGGGCAAGCCGGACGGTCAGCCCTTCTCGCCCGAAGGCGTGCTCTTTATGCGCTTTGCCGCCATCGGTAGTGCAGCGGCGGCGATGGCGCTGTTGATCGTCGTGGCGACGCTCTTGAGCCGGCGTCTGAAACGGCTGATGGAGCGGCTGATCGGCGTGCTGCCTTTTCATGATCGCACGCTGCCGCTCTGGGAAAAGCTGGCCGCCGCCTTCGATGTCTACCGCGACCATCCAGGCGCGCTGCTGTTGACCGCCGCCGGCAGCACGGCGATCGTCCTCCTCACTAGCATCAACATCTGGCTGATCGCACAGGCGATCCAGCCGGGGAGTATCTCGCTGCTGGAGGTGCTTGTCATCAACCCGATCATCGTCTTTGCGCTGATCGTGGTGCCGCTCTCGCCGGGCGGGCTGGGCGTGCGCCAGGTCTCCTTTGCCGGGCTGTTCCTCTTTATGGGCGCCGGTTACGCGCTGGGCACGGCAGTCGGCCTGATACAGCAGTTTATCGGTTACATCGTGAGCATTCCCGGCGGTATCCTCTGGGCGCGCGGCGGTCGTGACCGCGCCGCACAATCCGCGCCGCCGCTCTCCGTGAAGCCGCAGTGACCTCCTGCGTTCACCACCACTGGATCGTATGACCGCCTGGCTGACTGTAGACGACGCCCGCATGCTCTACACCGCGGGCGACGCCGCGCACGATTTCGACCACGTGCTGCGCGTGACCCATCTGGCCGCACAGATCGCCGCCGCCGAGGGCGCCGACCTCACTGTCGTGCGGCTGGCCGCGCTCCTGCACGATCTCCCGACGCCGCCGGAACTTGACGGCGATCACCGCACGGCGCATCATCTGCGCGCAGCGGCGGCGGCGCGGCAGTTGCTGGCCGCGCGCGGCGCCGCCGCCGATCTCGTGGCCCAGGTCGCGCACTGCATCGAAGCGCACCGCTTCCGCGACCAGCGCGTCCAGCCGCAGACGTTGGAGGCACGCTGTCTCTATGACGCCGACAAGCTCGACGCCATCGGCGCCATCGGCGTGGCGCGCGCCTTTGCCTACGCCGGCGCACATGGCAGCCGCTTGTGGGTTAAGCCGGTGGCGGTAATTACAGACGGCGACGCGGCGAGCGACTATACACCGGTGCATGAATATGTCTTCAAGCTGCGCCAGTTGCTGGACACGCTGCACACGCCCGCCGCCCGCGCCATCGGTATGGAACGGCACGCGACGATGACGGCGTTTTTCACCCAACTTGACGCTGAGATGGCGATGTCTGGTGCAGAATCAGGTAATGTCCCCGGCACGCCACAGAGATGAATACGCCAGCCAGATTTCACTGTGCGGCGTGCCAGGGACGTTGTCGGCGAGTGATTGTAATTCGATAAAGGACAGTAGAAGATGTCACAACGCGTATCGACCCGCAGGCTGATTTTCAGCACGTTGCTGTTCGTTGCTGGCGTCATGCTGTTGGCGCACCCGGCGCCGCTGCTGGCGCAGGATGATCCAGCCTTTCCCGTTGCCGACCCTGCCGTGGACGCCTGGCCGGGCGAGTATATCGTGGTGATCGACCCGACGGCAGGCGCAGTGATGGCGGCGCAGGCGCAACTGGCGCAAGCCGGCGAGCTAGTTGACCAAGTGACGGCGTGCGGCTCGACCAATGTGCTGCAAGTGTGGCGGCTGGATGACTTCGCCGCGGCGCAGCAAATGCTGGCTGGCGACCCGACAGTGCTCACGATCGAGCCGAACTGGATCGTGCGCGCGGCCGGCCTCCCTACGCCGCCGCCGACCACACCGGAGACGCCCTTCCCCTTCACCGACACCTATTACGCGTCACGGCAGTGGAATTTGCAGCGCAGCGATGCGGCGCGCGCCTGGCAATTGATCGCTGACCACAGCCTGACACAGCAGACCGTGCGCGTAGCGGTGATCGACAGCGGTGTGGATTTCAGCCATCCCGATCTGGCCGGGCGGCTCTTGAACGGGATCAACTACATCACGCCGAGCAGCCTGCCCAACGACGATTTTGGGCACGGCACGCACGTCACCGGCATCATCGCTGCGCTTGCTAACAACGGCAAAGGCATCGCCGGCGGCACGTCGCACGTCGAAATCGACCCGCTGAAGATGCTTGGCAGCAGCGGCAGCGGCTCGATCACCAATCTCAACCTGGCGATCTGCGACGCCGCCGACCGCGGCGCCGACGTCATCAACATGAGCCTGGAGGTGCCGGCGTCGCTCAGCACTGCCCTCGCCGACGAAATGCAGGCGGCGGTCGATTATGCCTACAACCAAGGCAGCGTGATTGTGGCGGCGGCCGGCAACAGCAACGGTGGCCCGGTTTATTACCCGGCGCGGCTCAACCACGTCATCGCTGTCGCCGCCCTCACGCCGGAACTCATGCGCGCCCCCTACAGCGCTATCGGCACGCAACTGGACATTGCCGCCGGCGGCGGCAGCTTCACCGAGAGTGTGCTGAGTACGTGGCCGGCCAGTGTGCCCGGAAAGTGTACGGGGACAGGGCGTGTCCTGCTCACAGAGAACGGCGCCTATTATTGCACTGAACCGGGCACGAGCATGGCCGCCCCACTGGTGAGCGCGGCGGCGGCGCTGTTGCTCTCTTTGCAGCCCAGCCTGACCAGCGACCAGGTCGAGACGATTTTGGAAGATACTGCACGAAACATCGGCCTCCCCAGTATCCATGCTGGCGCCGGTCTGCTCGACATGGCGGCGGCGGTGCGGCGGACACTCGCCAACGCGGTGACGCTAAGTCCATCCGCACTTGGCGCCACCGTGCTGCCAGGTGCGGCGCCCTTCACCACAACCGTGCTCGTCGAGAACCCTAGCCTGCTGCCGGTGAGCATAACCGGTACTGTCCCGACGGCGGATTGGTTGCGCGTGGTCAACGTCGGCGGGAGCAGCTTTGCCGGCGCGGTGCGCTACGGCCAGCCGCTCTATTTCACCATCGCCATTTCGCCGACGCACTTGATCACCGGCGCCTACAACAGCACGCTTGACCTGCGCCTCACGGACAGCAACGGTGTACATAGCACGATGTCGTTGCCAAGTTCCGTGGGGGTTGGCGACTTTACGCCGGTGGCCTATCTGCCGCTAGTAAGCAAACCGGGCGCAACGGTCGCAGCGGCGGCAGCGCTGCCTTTCACGTGGGAGACGCCGACCATCACCCCGACTGTGCTAGCGATTGGCAGCAGTGGTTACGTCACGGCGCCGCTACCCTTCGTCTTTCCGCTCTCTGGGGTGGACACGACTGGCGCCGCCAGTTACGCGTTTGCTTACATCTACGCCGATGGCTTTGTCGCCTTCTCCGAGGGCGCACATACCCCAGTGGCGACGCCCGGCATTACACAGTGTCTGCCGATTCTGAGCCAGCCCGTGCAAGGCGTCTTTGGCTGGTGGTCGGACCTCGACCCGGCGTTGGGCGGCGAAGTTACGACCTTCCAGTCTGCGTCAGATCGCTTTGTGATCCAGTATGAAAACGTGGCGTCGGCGGCGGGCGTCACACCGGCCTACACGACGACCTTTCAGATCGTGCTTCATGCCAACGGCGATGTCGGCTTCAACTACCTGGATGTGCCTGACGCCGTTGCAACCAGCCTGACCAGCCTGACCCTGCGCGTTGTCGTTGGCGCGCAAGCCCAAGCGGGGCTGTTCCGCAACCAGGCGGCGTGCATCACGACCACGCACGGCTACGGACGCCCACCCCATGATGGTGAGTCGATCTTGATCAAACGTGAGGAGATTTTCTGATGCAAAGTTCAGAGATGCACCGCAAGGCCGCCAAGGGGCAGGGGCGCGTGCCCATCGCTATCGTCACTGTCAGCGACACGCGCACGTCGGCGACCGATCTCAGCGGCAAGCTGATTCGTGACCTGGCGGAGGCAGCCGGCCACACCATCGTCGACTATCGCATTGTCAAGGATGAGCCGGACGAAGTGCTGGCCGCGCTGAACGACTTCGCTGGCGGGATTGCACGGCTGATCATCTTCAACGGCGGCACCGGCATCGGGCGCCGCGACCGCACCTACGACGTGATCCACCGTATGATCGAGAAACCGCTGCCCGGTTTTGGCGAGATTTTTCGGATGCTGAGCTACGAACAAGTCGGCGCCGCGGCCATGTTGAGCCGGGCGACGGCGGGTGTCTATCGCGACAAAATCGTCTTTAGCACCCCTGGCTCACCCAACGCCGTGCAACTGGCGCTGGAAAAGCTGATTCTGCCGGAGATTCAACACCTGGCGTGGGAGTTGGTGCGGTGAGTTGTGTGCGTGTAGGTGCGGTGTGAGACCGCACGTTGTCCCCCCCACGAAAAGCGTGCGGTCTCAGACCGCACCTACTTTATCCGGCCAGCGCTAGCAACCCCATCGCCGCCAACGCCAGCAGGGTTGGAATTGCGGCGATGACCACGAGGGGCAGGAGTATACTCACTAGCGTGCGCGCAGCATCGAGACCCGTGACGCGACGGACAGCTTGGTAGTAAAGCGCAAAGGCCCAGATCACGCCTGTAATGACGGCGAGTGGGCCGATGAATGGGATCGGGCTGAGGCCGGTGAGTACGAGTGGCACGGCGGTGAAACTGGTGGCGGCAAAAAAGGTTTGCAGGTTGCTTGGCGCGCCCATGAGCCGCGCCAGCCCGGCGACGACCGCCCCGTAGACGATCCAGTTGGCGAGCCAGCCCAGCGGCCAGTTCAACCACAGTCCCAGCGCCGAGAGCAGCGCGGCCAAGAAACCCGGCATCTGCGGCTCAGTCCCAGCCAGCAGGCTGGCGGTGTTGGCGACCTCGCCGGCGATGGGGTTGGTGGTGTAGCCGACGGCCAGATTAGCCAGCGACGCCGCAGCAGCCGCCAGCGGCACAGCGGCGCCCATGCTGAGGCCAAGCCACAGGTTCGCCAGCAGTGTCGGGATGCCCGCCAGCAAGCCAAGCACGGCGATCAGGCCGATCCCCTGGCGCATCGACACTGTGGGCGCACCGCGTTCAAAAGGATCAAATGCATCGACGAGATTTAGCCGCGCGGCGTTCAACATTTGGTTGACGCCAGGCAACCAGTAGCGGCGCTGCGTCCATTCCTCACGCGGCGCCCGGCCCGGCAAAACGACATGCGTGTGCAGGCTCATCGAAAACCTCCTGTCGAATAGCCAAGTCCAAACGCGATCCCAAGCAGCAGGAGGGCAAGCCCTGCGATTGCGTAGACGATGAGCGTGGTCAGGGCGGCGCGGCGCCAGTCCAGTTCCTGCGCCACGTGGATCGCACGATAGCCGATCAAGGCGCCCCACACCGCCAGCATGACGCTGCTGACGCCAGCAAAGGGTACGATGCTCAAAATCAAAAAGCTGAGTGGGGCAACAGTGAGCGCAGTGGCGCCAAAGGTGGTGCGCAGCGCGCCGTTGCCGCCAAAGGCGCGGGCAATGCCAAAGGCTGCCACGCTGAAAAAGACCCACCAGACCAGCGCCATACCCGGCACGCTGATGATCGGCAGCAGGTGGCTCCAACCGCCGGCATAACCGGTGCCCAGCGTCATGAGCGCCCATACATCCTCAATCACTTGCTCGACGATAGGTGCGGGCAGCGACAGGAGGGCCGCAAGTTGCCGCCCGCCCTGCAATAGCGTCGTGAGCGCGGCTTCGGGGGCGGGCAGGGTCGCCGCCGTCAGCCAGCCGCCGAGGGCAAGCGCCAGACCGGCGAGCAAGCTCACCATGACGACCAGCACAAACCCTTCCATCCAGGGATTGTCGTCATCCACCATCGCTTCGAAGGGATCGTTGTCAAGGACGAGCGCCTTGGTAACAAATTCTGGGTAAGCACGTGGTTGTAGCATGGTCTAAGTCCACCTGAATTCCACTCTGGCGTCAAACCAGAGCTGCAGCGCATCGTGCGCCGGAACTGGAACGCTAAAATATGACTGCGTTTGCTGTCCTGCATCATAGCATACGCTTGCTGCGTGGACAATGACACCAGGGCAGGGGGTGTGCAGATGTTTGTGAGCATATCGCTCTATCGCGTTTTTGCCGCGCTGTGTGCTGTGACCCTTACTCCCACTCGATTGTCGCCGGTGGCTTGCTGCTGATGTCGTAGACGACGCGGTTGACGCCGGGCACTTCGTTGACGATGCGGCTGCTGATGTGCGCCAGCAACGCATACGGGAGCCGCGCCCAGTCTGCGGTCATGAAGTCGTCGGTGGTGACGGCGCGTAGGGCAAGAGCGTTGGCGTAGGTGCGCCCGTCGCCCATCACTCCGACGGAGCGCACGGGCAGCAGTACGGCGAAGACCTGGCTCGTCTGGCGGTAGAGACCAGCGCGGCGCAGCTCCTCCAGGAAGATGCTGTCGGCGTGGCGCAGCGTCTCCAGCCGTTCCCACGTCACCTCGCCCAGGCAGCGGATCGCTAGACCGGGGCCGGGGAAGGGATGCCGCCAGACAAGCTCCTCTGGCAACCCCAGCGCCTCGCCCACAGTGCGCACCTCGTCTTTGAAAAGCATCCGCAGCGGCTCGATCAGTTGGAAGGTCATATCTTCGGGTAGCCCGCCGACGTTGTGATGCGTCTTGATCGTGCGCGCGTGCTTGACATCGACGTTGCTGGCGGACTCGATCACGTCGGGGTAGAGCGTGCCCTGCGCCAGAAAAGCCGGCGCCGCTACGCCCCATTCGCCTGCCAGCCGCGTTGCCTCGCTCTCGAAGACGCGCACGAAGCGGGCGCCGATCAGCTTGCGTTTGCGCTCTGGGTCTTCGATGCCGACTAGGTCAGACAGGAAATCCTCTTTGGCGTCCACGGCGATCAGCCGCATCCCCTGATGCCGCTCGAAGGTCTCGACCACCTGTTCCGCCTCGCCTTTGCGCAGCAATCCGTGATCGACAAAGACGCACGCCAGCCGGTCGCCGATGGCGCGATGCACCAGCGTCGCCGCCACCGCGCTGTCGACGCCGCCGCTCAGCCCGCAAATCACATGCCCGTCCGCCCCCACTTGCTCACGAATGTGGGCGACGCTCTCCTCGATGAAGTTGCCCGCTGTCCAATCGCCGGTGCAGCCGCAGATACGCTTGACAAAGTTGGCAAGCAAGTCGCGTCCGTGCGGTGTATGCACCACTTCCGGGTGAAATTGGATGCCATAGAGCCGCTGTTTTGCGTTGGCGATGGCGGCCAGTGGCGAGTTGCCGCTGTGCGCCACCGCCAGGAAGCCATCCGGCAATTGTTCGACGCGGTCGCCGTGACTCATCCACACGCTCAACGTGGCGGGGAGGTCGGCAAAAAGCTGGCTCTCGGCGCCGGCGGCGGTTCCTGTGACCTGGATGGTGGCGGCGCCGTATTCGCGCTCCTGCGCCGGCGTGACGCGCCCGCCCAGCGTGTGCGCCAGCAGTTGCAAGCCGTAGCAGATGCCAAGCACCGGCGCCCCGCTTGCCAGCACGACATCCGGCAGCGTCGGTGCGCCCACGTCGTATACGCTGTTCGGCCCGCCGGAAAGGATGATGCCTTGGGGTTGGAGGCGGGGCAGCACCTCGGCGGCGCGATCCCAGGGGACGAGTTCGGCGTAGACGTTGACCTCACGCACGCGGCGGCAGATGAGTTGGCTGTACTGGCTGCCGTAATCGAGCACGGCGATAGTCTGATGC
>Ga0209398_1000707_pt1 | contig 19697 bp, 14 predicted proteins | sample AshMeaBigSpring_FD_184125 | JGI IMG/M metagenome (GOLD analysis project Ga0209398, IMG submission 184125) | Groundwater microbial communities from Big Spring, Nevada to study Microbial Dark Matter (Phase II) - Ash Meadows Big Spring (SPAdes)... | ecosystem: Environmental > Aquatic > Deep... | reverse complement strand
TTTTACATCTAAGGCTATGTCTACCAAGCCTGTTTTGTCTGTATATAGCGTATTGTCTCTACTGATACGGCTATTGCTCCAAGTGGTATTGGCATTGATAACGCTGGTGTTTGCGGTTTTCAATTCTGCCAAATAAGTTTGAAGTGTTACTACTTTCAGTTCCGTTTCATTTGGATTGTATGCTGTATGTGTACTTACGAGTTCTATTAAACTATTGAAATGCTCTACTAGATTGTCATAGCTCTGTTGTGAGGTGGATACCGTTTTGGGGGTTGGCGTTGTTGTATTTGAAGAGGTGTTATCTGTTGCAACTTGTTCAGCGGTTGCAGAACCATTGGCTCTTTGGCCTTGTAGTTTTCTGTTGATGGTTCTTGCACCTTCTACAACGCTATCAGCAACACCTGAAACGGATAAGGCATTTACAACTCTTGTTCCTAATGCTTTTAAGGTAGAAAAGGCTTCTTTTCTTGCATCGGTGGCGTTGTCAAATGCGGTTTCTGTTGCTTTACAATCGGCAATGGCTGCTTTGGCTGCTGTTAATAAGGTTTGCAGATTGGTGACTTTTAATGCATCTCTAGATGGATTGTAAGCTGAACCATAGCCTACACAAAAGGAGATTAATGTTTCAAAATTGGCTACATTTTTGGCATGTCCTGTTTCGGATGTACTTGGCATAATATTAAAAATTTGGTTAAGCTAATTTAAAAAATACTTGAATATTATATCACAATTAATTGTAAAATAAAACATGATTATCGGTTTATTTGCTTGAATAAACTATAGTAGAACCTTTCCAAGAGTCTCATGTTTTCAGTGATAATATCTGCTTGTGCAAAAAGCCCATTGCGATACTGTAACGGCTTTTTATAATTGGTAACTAACCCATCTGGCAAACTGACTTTTGCCAAATAACCAGTATCTGAAGGTGTGGCATTGATATAGTCAATTTTACCAATCACAGCACCATATTGCTCATAAGGAAAGGCCTGAAATTTTAATAATACTTGCTGCCCTTGTTTAACTTTTCCAAAGTTGTATTGTGGTATTAGCATTTCTACAAAATAGGCAGTGTTTGTAGGTTGCACGTAAAATAAAGCTTGTCCATTTTTTATTTCTTGGTTTTCTTGAAAAAACCCTGTTAACGAAACTGTACCAGCAACTGGAGCCTTTAGTAAATATTTAAACTGCCATGCTTGTACTTGACTTTTAATGGTTTGCAAGGCTTGTATAAACACACTTTTTTGTAGGGTTATTTGGTTTTCAAGTTCAGCAATTTCCTTTTTCTTCTCATTTTGTTGTGCTTCGTTTGCAACAATTGAGGCATTAAGTTGTGGTAATGATAACTTTTTTGAAATCAGCTTACTTTCCTCATTACGATAATCCATTGAGGAAATTACTTTGTCTTTAACCAATGATTTATTGGCATTAAATGTTTCATTGCTTAATGCTAGGTCTTTTTCTAACAGCCCCTTTTGTATTTCTAATATTGCTAATTGTTTTTGAATAGTTGCCATATCTGTTGCAAGCATGGCTTTTTTGCGTAAATAAAATCCACTACTTAAATAGTCTTTAAAGGTGATGAATGCTTGGATGAATGTTTGGTAATTGGTTTGCAGTTCGCCTAATTGGGTTAATAGCTGTTGATTAGAATAGTCAGGAAAAAACTGTACGATTTTATCTGTTTTATTTTGGCTAATGAATGCACAAATAGTATCTATTTGTTGGCTGATTTGTAAGATGGCATTTGGTTGAGCCAAGCTTTCCATATAACCAAGTAGCTGCCCTTTTTGTACCGTGTCGTTCTCTTTTACGGCTATTTTTACCAGCTTACCCTCTGTTTTTGTAATAACTTCCTTGGCGGCATTAACGCTGTTTAGCCTTGCTTTTGCAGTCACCAAATCAGGGTATTGGATGAACCAGCAGACAATACCCAACCCTAGCAGTACAAAAAAGAAAATGCTAATACCCCAACGAATAATGAATGAGGGTTTTGTTGAAATCAATTCTTTAACCAATGAAGAGCGTTGGTTAAAGCCATGCGAATGTTTATTTTTTTCAAGCATAAATGTTTAATTACCTAATTCTAGTTGGTTTTTTACAAGGTCATAATAATACCCTTTTTGCAAAACTAGTTCTTCATGTTTGCCTTGTTCTACAACATAACCTTCATGTAATACAATAATATTGTCTGCATTTTTTACTGTACTTAAGCGATGAGCTACAACAATTGCTGTTCTACCTTCAAAAAAAGTTTTGAGATTTTCCATTATCACTTTTTCGTTATTTGCATCTAAAGCATTTGTTGCTTCATCAAAAAAAACAAAGTCAGGATTTTTGTAAACGGCTCTAGCAATTAATATTCTCTGCTTTTGTCCTTGGCTCACCCCATTGCCTTCAGCACCAATTTTAGTATTTAAACCCAATGGCAGTGTTTTTATAAAATTTAAGATATTGGCTGTTTTGCAAGCTTGCATTATTTTCTCATAGTTAGGATTTTCATCTCCAACCGCAATATTATTTTCTATAGTATCGCTGAAAATATAACCGTCTTGCATTACACAGCCACAAAGCGAACGCCAGTAATGAGGGTTTAGATTACTCAATAATGTTTCACCAATTTTAATGTCACCTTTATAACTGTCATAGAAACTTTGTAGCAATTTTAATAGCGTTGTTTTGCCACTACCACTCATGCCAACAATGGCGGTAATTTTATTTGTTGGGATGGTAATATTTATGTCATCAAGTACCGCCTCGTTACCTGCACCAGGATAGGTGAATGAAACGTTTGATAAAGTAATATCCTTTTGATTGTTAAGATTATTTACAAACTGCTTTTCATTCTTTTCTTCATCATCTAATTGATGAATTTCGTTTAACCGTTCTAAAGAAATTTTAGCATCCTGCGCTTGTTGTGTAAACTGTATCAATTGTTCTACAGGGCTATTTAACTGACCTACTATACTTTGTATGGCAAGCATTGCACCAAGTGTTAATTGCCCCTCTAATACAAACTTCGCAACCACGAAAGTGATAATTAAATTCTTGCCTTCATTTATGAATAATGCACCTGCTTGCTGGTACTGACTAAGCGATAGTGATTTGAAATTAAGATTGAAGAGTTGGGATTGTATGTCTTCCCATTGCCAGCGTTTCAGTTGTTCGCTATTATTAATTTTAATTTCTTGCATACCATAAATGAGTTGCATGGTAACATTGTTTTCTTTAGCAGACAAATCGAAGCGTTTATAATCAAGCTTTCTACGATAACGCAGAAAAAGAACAATCCATAAAAAATATAAAATGCTGCCAACAAGGAAAATAAAAAATACTTGCGTTGAGTAGATTAACAATACAATAGAGAAAATGACTAGGTTAATAATAGAAAAAACCGTAGATAAGGAATTGTAAGTCAAAAACTGCTCAATCCGTTTATGGTCGCCAATGCGCTGTAATGTGTCCCCAACTTGTTTGGTATCGAAGTAGGATAACGGCAGTTTCATTAGTTTAATCCAAAAGTCGGATAGGATAGAAATATTTATCCTTGTACTGATATACAACAATAAACGGCTTCGGATAAACTCAATGATGGTTTTGCCAATGTAAAGGCTTAATTGTGCCAATAAAACAATATAGATGTAATCAAGATTTTGAGTATTAATACCAGTATCTACAATGCTTTGGGTAAGAAAAGGAAATAGTAATTGCAACAATGAACCTAGCAGCAAGGAAATAACAATTTGCAAAAAATACCGTTTGTATTCTATTACGTATTTGCCCAAAGACTGTAAACCAAGTTTCTTTTCTTTCTCGTTTTTAAGTGCTTGAAATGTAGTTGTTGGTTTTAGCAATAAAGCTATCCCTGCATCGTCACCTTCTACTGTATTACTTGATAACCAATTTTTTAAAAACTCTTGTTTTGTGTATGTTATAATACCATTGGCAGGGTCTGCCACTATAATTTGTGTAGCACTTATTTTGTTGGTAACTACAATAAAATGGTTCTGATTCCAATGTACAATACAAGGTAATTGAGCCTCGTTGTACAATTGTTCATAAGTTAATTTACAACCTGTTGCCTGAAAGCCTATTTTTTCGGCTGCCTGTGCAATGCCTAGTAGCGACACACCATCTCTTGCAAATGAACTGTAATCTCGTAAGGTTTTTATTGAAAGGGTTTTGCCATAATACGCTGCTACCATTTTTAAACAAGTAGGGCCGCAATCCATTATTTCTAACTGTTTAAACCAAGGGAACTGCTTGAGCATAATTGTTTTTTGCAGATAAGTGGATGAAATGTTTAAGGTCGTTTAGTGTGTATTCTGATAAATACTGATGATTATTAATGAACAAAGCGGGTGTGTGAGAAATCTCGTTTTCATCGCACCAAAGTTTATGTTCTTCCATTGTTTTCTCTGCAATTGTATCATCATTGGTAATTGCATATTTTTCTAGCCATTGAGTATTGTTTCTAATTCCGGTATTGTACCAATCTGTCATGGCTTTTTCTGCTGCCAATTGCCCTTTGGTTTTATACAGGTTAATTAAGGAAGCAATGATTTTATTTTTAGGTTCGTTTTGATTAGTTGATACTGCATAAATAATATTCAGTTTAATGTTTTTCCTTTCCTCAATTAAAAGTGTTTCTAGTTTATGGTGCATTTCTGCACAAGGGTTACAATAAGGGTTTGAAACAAAAGTGATTTCAAAGGCGGCATTTAAATTGCCAAATACTATTTTATGTTCTTCTAACAGGTTGGTTACTGAACGCTGCTGACCAAGCAGTGTATGAAATATGTTTTCATCTTTTTTAAACTGATTTACATCACGTTGTAGCTTATCGGTAAGTAATGATTTTATGATAAATGGTTTTATAACAAACCATACACTCATTACAAAAGCGAACGCTGCAATAATTGTTAATGCAGGTATTGTATAAGTATTTGCTGACGTAAAACCAGTATATAAACTACAATTAGTAGCAAATTCTAACCACAACAATAGTTGTATTGATAGACATAGCTTGCACCATTGATTGGCTATTTTGTATTGGTAGTATATTGAGTAGAAAGTATATGGCAAGGCCAAGAAGTTAAGCAAGCCTAGTAGACTGAATATTGTTGCAGTGGGGCTGATAGACAAAGCTATTAATGTAGCTGTAAAGTAGAAAAAGCCTACCTCACTCCAAGATAATTTGCCATTAAATATTTTAGAGGCTGGTGAGTTTAAAATATTATCGCAACCATTACCAGACGCATTGCTGCACAGTTTTGTAATAAAGGGATTATTAGCATTAAAACTTTGCATCAACAATAAGCTACTTACTGTAACACCAAGACTTTTGATGAAATACAATAAAATTGAAAAGTTATTATTTTGTTGATATAGCAATGAGAAAAAACTAATAGACAGTGCAACTACAATAAAACTTGATAATGTTAAGTTCTCATTTAAATATTTCTGTTTATTGGCTTTATAATTAGGTTCGGTTGAATTTTCGTTAGCTTCAGCAACAAGCACCACACCACTATATTGCCTAAAAAACATTTCTAAACTGGTATTTACAATATTCCCTTTTTCATTTAGATAAGTAAGATTAGTATTGTCTATTTGCGTAACCAAACAATAATCCCCTTCGCTTGATTGTGTTTTGGCAATAAAGGGTGCAGGAATTTGGCTAAAGTTATTTTTACCAATTTCAACTGCGGCATTTTCAATACTAAACTCATCTAATAAATCGCTGATACTTAAAATGCTTGGATGATGTGGATGTGTATTGAAGAAACTGCGAACCGATTTTTTATTAAATAGGACTTGTAAAAGCGATAAGAATTTGAAAGAAATGTCCATAGAATGCTACTTGGTTAGATATTTCTCAATTAGGATTTTTAATTGGGGATCAGATGGGCGGGGGGCATCTTTTAATACTATTTCTCCTTTTTTATTTATCAATATATACCTTGGGATACTCCACTCTTTCGACTCATAAATTTTTTGTAGAATATCTTCTTTTAAACGTTCATTTACAATTTCATTATAATCATTCAATTTAAAATTTCTTACTGTTTTTTTCCATTGATTGTAATCTTCTTTTTCATCCATTGATAAGTATAACATTTCAATGTTATTTTTTTTTAGATAAGCAGTAAATTCATCTTTGTTCTTAAACTCTGCAAGGCATGGCATGCACCAGGTAGCCCATAAATCAATGAATAAATCTTTGTTTTTGAATTTATCAGAATGTAATTCTTTAAGGGATATGTACTGTTTGTTTATGAATGTTCCTGAAAAAATAGTCGTAGATTTTGCAAAAATTTTACTGTATAAGATACTGTTGTAGCTACTTTTAGGAAAAACAGTTTTAAACTTGTTAAATGCCCTTTTTATATCAATCTCACCACTGTTGTTCTCACTTAAAATAAATAGCATTTCTCCCCATAATGCATGTTGTATAAAAGTAGGCGCATATCCATAGTTGGAATAATATCCATATTCCTTCCATGTGGTATCATAATTTCCTGTAAAATATTCAGTTCTTTTTGCATTTACATCGTATATGTATTTTGAAATATACCTAAGCCCGTAAAAGCATTTTAAAGAAATAGGATCGAAAGGGTCAATATGTTGATAGAGCGTATCGAAAAGATGCAAGTTTTTATTATTTGTGTAGAATGTTGAGATAGGATTTGGACACATCGCTGCTATCGAGTATCTGTAAATTTTTTTTAAATAATTACATTTTTCTTCCGTTATTTTCTCTTTTAGGCGTAGTGTATCAATGAAGAGATTTTTTTTTGAAATATAGTTTTCAACTTTATTTATCATTGTTTTTGGATCAATACTTTTTCCAATAAATATTGAGTCAAATGTTTTATTCTTAAATAAGAAATACGAATCATTATTATATCTTGTATGAAAAATGCTATCTGTACCAGAAAAATTCATTTTGTACCCCTTATTAGTTGTTACTAAATCTACTGTAACAGAATCCCCAGGAAACATATTTAATATGGCTCTTGCAACTCCGTATTGCAGGGTAAACGTATTGGGTTCTTCTATCTGTGCTCTTATGATAACAGTAGTATCTCGATAAATCTTTTTGATATTATTTTTAGTGACGTATGAAAAATTAGATATATTGTCAATAGGCTCATATACAAATAAATCAACTTCCTTTATAGGATTTGTAACAGTAATTTTTATAATTGTTTCTTTAACTTTTATCTGCTTGCTTTCATAAGCCTGCGATGGATTTTCTTTTGACTTACAAAATCCAAAAAAAAGTAAAACAATTAGAATAAATAATTTTTGCATTTGTAATATATTATATTAATATGGTACTTACGAATCCTATGTTACTAGGTCCGTAAGCACCATTTCAAAGTAAGATTAAATCTAGTTTTGAACAGTGTTACACCAACCGTGACCAGATGAGCAATAGGCATGAATATCAGCCCATACCTCTCCTCTTCCAAGAGTGTAGTTGCCTGTCCAAGAACCTACAGAACCAATACAATGACAAGACATTAGAGTACCACCCTTAACTTCTTTCATTTCTTTTTTGGTCAATTGTTGACCTAATTGAATTGCTTTTAACATGGTTATCCGCACGTTTGTAATTTTAAAACGTTGCTCAAAAATTTTTAGTTAATGATAATGTTTGATACACCTGCTACTTTACGAGTAGCCAACAACCGTTTTTATTAGGATAAAACAGGTAAAACTTTCCAACAATAACAATATTTTAAATTGGGCTATTGATATGGATGCTTTAATAAAAAGCAAACATATTTTTATGCGCTCTTAGCTTAACCCAATTAAAATCTTCATTGTTCCACTATTTTGTAGTTATAACTTACAAGGTTGTTGGTTACCTTTTGCATTGATCAGTTGCAAATATTTTTTTAAACAAATTCCCAGATTGATTATAGTTAAACTAAAGTGATATTTAAATTAAAACATAAGGATCAAAGAGCAACTTTTTTTCATTTTTTAGAAAAAAACAATTGTTAAAATGGTCATCATCGCAATTAAAAGTTTCTATTCTCTATTATATTTTCTCCCTCACCTGTCTATCGCCATGGGTTGGTTGTTCAGCGTCCTTTTGGTTTTACGTGTATTTGAGTTATGAATTAGTATTATATGAGTATGTATGGAACGAAATATCAACATTCTTAAAAGTATAAAAAATTTCTTAATTTATCAACCATACTGTTGTCTTTCAATAGTATTCCGTCTCTTGGAACAAAAGTGGAGTAGAATTACAAATGCTTATGTTTGTTAGTAGTCAACTCTTTTACTCAACTCAGAGTTAAGGGAATCTACGTTTGGGAGAGTCAAAGTTTAATATTAGCGGATAATAAAAGTGTTAGCGGTCTAATTAGAAAATCGCTTTGCTGAATAAAGTTAACTTCAGTCTGTTGTAATTGATATGAGTTTTTATTTAAAATATTTAGGCATTTAAATTCATAAGCAACGGATTTTTTATTATTCGTAAATTTAGCAAATACATCTATAAAATTATTTGCATTAGAGTTATTTGTGATTTTATTATTATATTTTAATATCTCGTTTTTTATTTTAAATGAAATTTTTTTGCTAAACAAAATATCTAAACTTGTGATATTTCCAATCCTTGTAATTTTAGGTATCGCACTAAACTTATTTTTTTGAATATTATAAAAATTGCTATAAGCTAATTCTGTATTTAATTGAAAATAATCATTAATTGTGGGTCTAAAATTAAAAACAACACTTCTGTTACTACTAATATACTTAACTAAATTTCCGTTTTGTATAATTGCAAAATTTCTATGAACAATATTTATTTTAAAACCAAGTGTTGTTTTAAGTTTAAAAATGTATTTCGAAATATTCAGGTTTGAATTTATATTCGATTGGTCATTTTGATAAAGACTATACGTTGATAGAACATAATTACTCTTTACTTCATTATTAAAAATATAGTCTAAAATTGAGTATGTTTTTGATATTGTAAAATTCACAAATAACAGTTTTAAACTTCTTTGAAAATTATAATTTATATAAATATTATGCTTTTTCTCTGCAAGGTAAGGTAGCCTGTTGAAATACAAAGACCTATAATTTTGCAAATAGCTATTTTCAAAATTAAGTCCAATTTCAGTTGGTTCGTTCTTGAAGGTGTAATTTAGTCGAATGCTACTTTCTCTTCCAATTTGTTGTTTTAAATTGAATGAAGTATTTATTGCTAAAATGTTGTTGTAATTTTTTATAATATTATTTGTGTGTACTTTCAGAGTAAAAAGGGATGGACTTATTTCAAAATCAATTTTTTGATTAGCATTTTGATATGTAGAATTGAAAGCGAAAAATAGTTTTGAAAAATTTGTATTTATTGCATTTTTAAATAAATTGTTCAAAGGTTCATAGAGCAGACCATTATTCAATAATAGAATGTTAGTATTATTATTTCTATTAGTAATTAAGTTTCCAAGATTTAATTTGTACTTAATTTTTATTAATGAAGATGAATAAGCAATTTGATTTTTTATAAAAAATATAGAATTTTCAGCAAATTGTTGTGTTTCATCGTAATCTAAACTATCATTTAATATATTTTTCAGTACACCCTTATTTAAAAATAAAGATTGAGGATTTTTATTCCATTCGATTAGCGAACTACAATCAATTAAGCCCGATTTGATTTTTTTAATAAATTTAAATTCATTTTTTAGTTTATAATTCTTCTCATTTAGCCTTTGGTTCAAAAAATATGTATTTTCTAAAATAGCATTACTAATACCTTTATTAAACTCACCAATAAATTGGTTATTTAAATAAAATTTTGAGCTATTCTTAAAGAAATTAAATTCTTGATATAAAACTGTTGGCTTATTTTCTGAAGTTTGATTTTCTCTAAAAATTACATTTATAGCTGGTAAAAATATTTCTGTTTTATTTTTATATTCAATTTGTATAGCATCTATATTGATGAAGGAATTACTTTTTAAGATGTAATCTTTTTTAAACTTAAACAGAAGGTTTACACTATTCGCAAAATTTGAATTGTAATTGTATCTAAACTTTTGTATCATTGGAGGTGGTACAGTATTCAATGAAAAGAGTTTTTCACTCCAGTTTATCTCGATTTGTTTACTTAGTTCACTTAAATCCTGCTTGTTATGTTCAACCAAATAATCTGTGCCAATATTGTTGTATTTAACATAGTTAATAGCTTTCAATTTTTGCTTTAGAACAACTTGATTATAGTCAAACTCGACTAATTTTGGTATTCCAAAAAAAACATTCAAATTATTAATAATTTTACCTTTAAAATTCTTTTTGAAAGTTATATTCATTGCAGCGTTATTAGGAATATCAACTCCTTGTAATACTTTTATTGGTTGATTGTTTTCTAAAATCTGTATTTCGTCTACAATGTCTTTAGATATATTATTTGTCGCTATGTTGTAACGCTTATCTAGTATATTGTCGCCATCGATAAAGAAATTTGAGATAGGCATACCATTGTATTTTATTACTCCATTATTACCAACTTCAACACCTGGTATTTTAGGCAGAATATCTGCAATTACCCTATCATTATTATTTGCAAATGAATTTAAGTTGTACCTTAATGTATCTCCTGTTCTTCTTATTGCTGGTTTAAAAGCTATTACTTTTACAGGTGCTAGTTCTTTTAATTGTTGATGTAAAGTAATGATATAGTTATTTAAATTTGATTTAATTTGAATTAATGTGTGTTTATAAAATGACGATTTGATTGCTAGTGCAGGGTTTATGTATGTTGTATCGATTTCAAATGAAAATTCTCCCAATTTATTTGTTTGCGTAAAGCTATATGTAATATTTGTTTCACTATTTATAACGGTTACCATTTGTCCAATTATAGGGGCATTAGTTGTATCAATAATTTTCCCTTTTATTTTTCTGTTTTGTGAAAAACAAATTGTATGAAGAAGCATAAAAAATAGAACAAATAAGGTTTTCATAAATCAATCGGTTAGTTCAACAGGGTTGTTAGCTTTTGTTGTCTTTTTTAAAATACTATTACCTTTTGCTTCTATGTTAATTGAACCATCTGATTGTATAGCATTTGGATTTTCTCTATATACTTTGATTGCATTCATCAATTCTTTATAAGTAGTATATCTGGGATTTTCTGGTAGTTTTATATCAATTACAGAATTATACGTGTTTATGCCTTTAGCTTGAAATGATACGTGCCCTTTACTGTCGTCAGCTTTTAAAATAATTCCAGGTAAACCTTTAAGTTTCCATGGTCCAATAGAGTAAGGTATTTCAATTGAAAACCAAGCTATATAAGATCTTCCTTTAAAAGTACAAGTTGCTTTTTGGCATCTATAGCCTAAAATTATTAATGTGTCAGGATGCAATGTCCAGTTAATAGTAGTTGAATCAATTGTAAGATAATTAACTTTAAGAAATTTTCTAAAAGTTAATGTTTGCATTCGTTTATTTAAAGTAAAAAACTGTTCAATGCTACCAGTTGGCAACTGACCTAAATTTAAATTTGTCAATTTATTATCCAAAGCCGACTTTTCAATATTACTTTTAGTAGTGCTATCAAAAATTGCCCTTGATAAACTCTTATACACTGCACTGTTCTGATTATAATATAATCTTAAGATTTCTTTATGAACTTTACTAGTGTTAGAAGTATCATAAAAATGTATAAATTCATAATCGATAAACCCATCGCTATTATTAATTTGTGCATTTACAGTTGAAAAAAATAAAATATTTAACAACAATAAATAATATACTGATTTCATTAAAATTATTTTAAAGGGATTAATAAACAAGGACTGAATCTGCTCAATATTAATCTGCACTATATCCAGCAAATCCACAATCTGTATTATCGTCCGCCCATTCTTGTATTGCTTGTGTTACAGCAATAACGCCTGCTAAACCACTACAATTATAATTACAACTCCATTCAATTTCATATTCATTGCCACAGGCATCTGTTACTGTACCTGAACCAGAAGGGTAAGTTAATTTTACATTTTCCTTTGGTATTACAGTTTTTAAATCTTGTTTGCTAGTTGAAGCAAAAGTGAGTGTAGCACTAAATATTAGTACTAATGTTACGATGATTTTTTTCATTTTTTCTAATTTAAATTGTTTAAAAAATATAAATGATTCAGCCCTTGTTTACGTTTTTTATTATAGAGTAGCTTGTAGGGTTTCACTCGACTTCCTTATTTGTATAATTGTTCGAACATAAAAAAATAAATTATACAAAAATACCCACAAACGTGGGTATTTTTATTTTCGCATCATAATTATTTGTAAATCAATCGGTTGTAAAATACCTAATCAGTCAATAAAGTTAAAATACCTACAAATGTGGGTGTTTTTTATTGTATGTAATTTATTTTCATGTATTTTTAAATTCTGTTTATTGCATTGTTATAATGATTTATACAATGCATATTGGTTCAATGATAATCGGATATTTTTTTATTGATTCGGTTGTTTTAGTACAGATAATTGTGAAAAGATAAAATGTTAATTGTATGCTATCTATTGCCATTGCAGAAGATAACGCTGAAGAAAGAGAAAAATTGAAAAAGCAAGTAGTTCAGTTAGGGTATACATTACAAATTGTTGCAGTAAATGGTTACGATTTGCTTGAACAGTTGCAAGTGTTACCTACACATAAATTACCACATATTTTACTATTAGATATAAAAATGCCTAGAATAAATGGTTTATTGGTAACCATGTATTGTGCTTTTAAATATCCGACTATTAAGGTGATCGGTGTATCTTCTCATACCAATGAACAATTGGTAACGCATGTAATAACAGAAGGTGCTTCGGCATTTATTACCAAATATTTCTTAACTCCAGCATCTATTGTTTATGCCGATAATTATGGTAATACCCATCTTTTGCAATTGGCAATAGACGCAGTACAAAAGGGTGAACTATTTATAGATAAACTATTGGTAAATCATCCAGAAAAAATTCAGCAAAATATTTCGACAAATACAATTATTCAAAAAAAATACCCACAATTAAAACCCAAGCATCGAGAATTTATTATTCTAAATGCAGCAGGTTTGTCGTTAACTGAAATTGCGTTATTAATGCATTTAAGTAAGCATACTGTAAAAGACTATAATACTATTTTATGTCAAATGTTTGCTGTAGAAAATCATTATCAATTAGTACAGGCTTGTTTTGAACAGGGCATTGTGAAATTGGCCGTTTATTTCGATGAAACGATGGAAAATTGAAAATACATTTTTTAATTGTTACATCTTTTCCCAAAAATCCTCTACTTTCCCAAATATTTTTTATTTAATCATTTACAGATGATTCCCTGATAATTAGTTTCGACGGAAGTTTAATCACTGCATCTACGGCAATATTTTTTTTCTTTTTTTCAATTTTTTCTAATAATGCTTTTGCTGTTGCTTTACCAATTTCAAAAGCAGGTTGTGTAATGGTTGTTAGTGCAGGCACTAATAACGAGGCTGCATCCATATTGGAGAAACTTACCAACTTTAAATCTTTTGGAATTTGAATGCCTAGTTCTTTACAAACCTTATAAGGATGCAACGATAGTGATTCAACAGATGAAAAAATGGCATCAGGTTTGTCGGCCACATTCAATGCATTATACAATAATTCATCTGCCTCATGTTCATTGCTGCATTCAATTATCCAACGTTCGTTAATCGGTAGTTGATAATCTTGACAAGCTTTTACAAAACCTTGTTTACGGTATTTAGTATTGGTATGATGAATAAACCTAGTGATGTGTAAAATATTTTTACAACCTTGTTCAATTAAATGTACAGTTGCATTATAGGCACTTTCAAAATCATCGGTAGTAACTTTAGTGGTAGCAATAGATTCTTCAATTCTATCGAAAAATATAATTTGAATTCCAGCTTCGGTAAGTGCTTTAATATGGTCGTGTTGTGTTGTGTTCGATGCAATACTCATAATTACTCCATCTACTCTTCCACTCTGTAAATGTTTTAAAATAGCTACCTCTTTTTCATAGTCATCATGTGTTAAATATATTAACGAGTGATATTTGTTTTCTTGAGCAATTGTTTCAATACCACTAAACACTTTGGCAAAAAAGTTATTGGCAACTTCAGGCACAATAATGCCAATGGTTTTGGTTTTACTTTTTCTTAAAATGGAGGCATAAGGGTGTGGTTGATAATTTCTTTCTTCCGCTAATGCTTTTACTCGGTCTATTGTTGCTCTACTAATTTCATGGCTATCTCTCAATGCTCTTGAAACTGTAGAAACTGAAATATTTAATTCTTTAGCAAGCGATTTTATATCTACCTTATCCATACGGTTAGCAATTTAACTAAAGTTATTGAACAAACAATTTAAACCTAAAATCGGAAACGTTTCCGCAAATATTTATTTATAAGAATGAATATTTGTTCGAATTTTTAGTCACCTTAGGCTTCTCAAAAATAACTTTGATTGCTATTTTGTGTACTAAGTGTGCACGTTTATTAAAAGCCAAAAATATGAGTACCAACCAATTAAAAACAATTCATGCTGTTCATTTTAACGATTGCAAGAATTATACAACAAAACAATTAAGAGAAAATTTTTTATTAGATGGATTGGAAAAAGATAATGCTATAGAATTAGCTTATACACATTACGATAGAATGGTAACAGGAGTAGTAAAGCCAATTATGGATATTGTTGCTTTACCAACTTATGTTAATTTAAAAAGTGATTACTTTTTAGAAAGAAGAGAATTAGGTATTATTAATGTTGGAGGAGATGGAACAGTTGTAGCAGATGGAATTAATTATGTATTAAGTAAATACGATTGTTTATATGTGGGTAGAGGGGTAAAGTCTGTAACATTTCAAAGTGGTGATGCCAATCAACCAGCAATATTTTTCTTAACTTCTGCACCAGCACATCAAACTTACCCTACTACTTTCTTAAAAAGCACAGATGCTGCACCGTTAGAATTAGGAGCTAAAGAAACTTGCAACGAACGCCAATTAATTAAATATATACATAACGACGGTATTCAAAGTTGCCAATTGGTAATGGGTGTAACTAAAATTAAAAATGGCAGCGTTTGGAATAGTGTTCCTCCACATACACACGATAGAAGAAGTGAAATCTATTTTTATTTTGATGTAGCAGCAGATCAAAGAGTTTTTCATCTCATGGGAGAACCACAAGAAACAAGACATTTAGTGGTTGCAAATAATGAAGCTATTGTTTCGCCAAGTTGGGGAATTCATTGTGGATGTGGAACAGGTAATTATAGCTTTATTTGGGCAATGGCAGGTGAAAACAAAGAATTCACAGATATGGATCCTGCTCCAATATCAACTTTATTATAAAAAAGTTTTTCACACAAATAATTAAATCATTCAAATGAGTAATATATTAGAAAAATACAGTTTAGAAGGTAAAGTAATAGTTGTAACTGGTGGAACCGGTATTTTAGGCGGTGCTTTTGTAGATGCCATTGTTGAGGCAGGAGGAACTGTTGGAATTTTAGGTAGAAAAAAAGAAGTAGCAGAAGAAAGAGCAGCAGCCATTGTTGCAAAAGGCGGCAAAGCAATTGCATTAGTAGCAGATGTGATGGACGAAGCTCAACTACAAGCATGTAAAGAACAAGTATTACAAGCTTTTGGACGAATTGATGGTTTGGTAAATGCAGCAGGTGGAAATATGCCTGATGGTGTTTTGCAACCAGATCAAGATATTTTTAGCATGAGCATTGAAGGAATGCGTAGAACAATGGACATTAATCTTTGGGGTACCATTATTCCTACTCAAGTATTTGGAGATGCCATTGCTAAAACAGGAAAAGGTAGCATTGTTAACATTTCTTCTATGAACAGCAAACGTGCCATTACTAAGGTTCTAGGCTACAATATGGGAAAAGCAGCTGTTGATTGTTACAACCAATGGTTTGCTGTAGAGTTAGCCAATAGATATGGTGATGCCATTAGAATGAATGCTTTGGCACCTGGATTTTTTCTTACAGAGCAAAACAGATATTTATTAACCAAAAAAGAGGGTGGTTACACAGAGAGAGGTGAAAAGGTAATTACACAAACTCCGTTTAAGCGTTTTGGTAATCCCGACGAGTTGCAAGGTGCCTTGGTTTGGCTATTAAGCGATGCAAGTGCATTTGTAACTGGCTCTATGATTTGTGTAGATGGAGGCTTCTCTATTTTTGGTGGTGTATAGTGTATATATAGTTTTCTATTCTTCCTAATTATTTTCATAAATCGTTCTTTAGGTAAACAATCATCTAATCATTTTCTAACAAATTGCTACATGAATCAATCATCCAACTTGTCAATCGGTAAATACAGATGGACTATCTGTGCCTTACTGTTTTTTGCTACAACAGTCAATTATTTAGATAGGCAAGTACTGAGTTTATTAGCTCCAGATTTGTCAAAAGAATTTAATTGGACTAATTCTGATTATGCGAACATTACTTCTGTGTTTCAATTTGTGTACGCAATTTCTATGCTATTTGCAGGTAGAATTATTGACAAATTAGGTACTAAGTGGGGATATATTTGGGCAATTATTATATGGTCGTTAGGTGCAATTATGCATGCCTACGCCATTTTTTTTGGAGAAGTTACAGCTAATTTACTTACATGGGTAGGTTTAGGAGCAGTTCCTGTTTCCATTGCTGGTTTTATGCTTTCTAGAGCCGTTTTAGGATTTGGTGAAGCTGGAAATTTTCCTGCTGCTATCAAAGCAACAGCAGAATATTTTCCTAAAAAAGAACGTTCTTTTGCTACAGGTATTTTTAATTCTGGTGCAAATATTGGAGCCATTTTGGCTCCATTAACTGTGCCTTGGATTGCAAAACATTGGGGTTGGCAAGCTGCATTCTTAGTAATTGGTGCTGTAGGATTTATTTGGCTTTTGTTTTGGACTTTCTTTTATGAAAAACCTGAAAAACAAAAAAGACTTTCTAAAGCAGAGTTCGACTATATTAATTCAGACGATGCTCAACAAGTTGAAGCTCCTATTCTTCCTCAAGAAAAAGTTTCTTGGTTTAAGTTATTAGGTTATAAACAAACTTGGGCATTTGTTTTTGGTAAATTAATGACTGATGGTGTTTGGTGGTTTTTTCTATTTTGGTTGCCTAAATATTTAGAAGCTCAATATGGTATGGTGAAAACCGATATTACATTTCCACTTACCGTTTTATATAGTATGACGATGGTTGGAAGTATTGGTGGTGGTTGGTTTCCTACTTATTTTATTAATAAAGGATATACACCTTATGATGGTAGAATGAAAGCAATGCTTATCATCGCTTTGTTTCCTTTAATCGTATTAATTGCTCAACCTTTAGGTGGAATTAGTTTTTGGATTCCAGTTTTATTAATCGGTATTGGTGCGTCTGCTCATCAGGCATGGAGTGCAAATATTTTTACAACAGTTTCTGATATGTTTCCAAAAAAAGCAGTTGGTTCTGTTGTTGGTATTGGTGGAATGGCAGGTGGTTTAGGTGGCGTAATCATTTCTAAAACAGGCGGTGCCTTGTTTGATTATTATAAAGGTCTTGGTCATATTCAAACAGGATATACCATTATGTTTTCATTTTGTGCATTGGCGTATTTAATTGCTTGGGTTGTAATGAAAATATTGGTTCCAAAGTACAAACCGATTACTGACCTGTAGTTTTATTTTCATTTATTGCATTACTCCAATTACCTTTTTTAAGGTAAATAGTAATCTTATGCCCATATTTTAATATAGACTTAGAAGAGAGCTATGTTTATTTCATAACTTATACAAACAAACACACTCAATATGCAACAACATTTAGAATCGCTTTTTTTGAAAGAAGCCGATATTCCTGAAGCTTTTGCTTTACAGGCTGAACTGCATCAAAAAGAATATTTAAGCAATGGAGAAATGAAACAATGGAGTGGACCAACACATACTGTTGTTTCACCAATTTGTATTCAAACCCCTGAAGGTTTAAAACGAAAAGTTATAGGTACATACCCAATTTGTACCGATAAAGAAGCCATGGAAAGTTTATATGCAGCAGTAACTGCATATAACAATGGTGCAGGTGAGTGGCCAACAATGAGTTTGGCAGACAGAATTGCTTGTGTAGAAAGATTTATTGTAGAAATGAAAAAGCAAAAAGATGAAGTTGTAAAACTACTAATGTGGGAAATTGGAAAATCGCATCCAGATTCTGTAAAAGAGTTTGATAGAACAGTTGAGTACATATATGCTACTATCGATGCTTTAAAAGATATAGATAGAGAATCGTCTCGTTTTCAATTCGAACAAGGAATTATTGCTCAGGTTCGTCGTTCACCATTAGGTGTCGTTTTGTGTATGGGACCATTTAACTATCCCCTTAATGAAACCTTTACAACTTTAATTCCGGCATTAATAATGGGTAATACCATTTTGTTTAAACCACCAAAGCATGGTACACTTTTGCATTATCCTTTGCTTAAAGCTTTTCAAACTTGTTTTCCAAAAGGTGTTGTAAATACTATTTATGGACGAGGTGTAAATATTATTGGACCAATTATGCATACTGGAAAAATTAATGTACTTACATTAATTGGTAGCAGTAAAGTAGCCAACGAACTCAAAAAACAACATCCCAAAGTAAATAGACTTAGGGCAATTTTAGGACTAGATGCTAAAAATGCAGCCATTATTACAGCAAATGCAAATCTAGACGCAGCAGTAAAAGAAACAGTTTTAGGTTCATTATCGTTTAATGGTCAGCGATGTACTGCATTAAAAATAATTTTTGTTCATGAATCTATAGCAGATGTGTTTTTAGAAAAGCTAAATAAAGAAGTCGGTGCGTTAAAAGTAGGAATGCCTTGGGATAAAAACGTTGCAATTACGCCGTTGCCTGAGCCAACAAAACCTGCTTATTTAAAAGAATGTATTAATGATGCCATTGCAAATGGAGCAAAAGTAATTAATGAACATGGGGGAACCATTGCAGAATCTTTTGTGTATCCTGCAATAGTGTATCCGGTAAATAAAAAAATGAAATTGTATCGAGAAGAACAGTTTGGCCCTGTAATTCCAGTAGTACCATTTACTGATTTAGAAGAACCAATCGATTATATTGTAGAATCTCCACATGGTCAGCAAGTAAGTTTATTTAGTAACGATGCAGAAGAATTGGCAAAACTAATAGATCCTTTAACAAATCAAGTGAGTCGTGTAAACATCAATTGTCAATGTCAAAGAGGACCAGATGTATTTCCATTTACAGGAAGAAAAGATAGTGCTGAGGGTACTTTATCAGTAATAGATGCTTTACGTTCTTTCTCCATTAGAACTTTAGTAGCAGCAAAAATGAACGACGAAAATAAAGCTCTTATTAATACAATCGTTAACGAACATAGAAGTCAGTTTTTAAGTACAAGACACATATTATAATTGTATCGCCTCGTTTTGAAAAGAACGGGGCTTTTTTATCAATTTGTGTTAACTTTCATTTACAATGTTTTGCTATGCATAAGAAAAAAGTACTTTGTTTTGGAGAATTGTTGTTGCGAATTTCTCCTGCAGCAATTGAAGATGAAATGGCCGAAAAACACCCAATGATGCTATATATGGGTGGGGCAGAAGCCAACGTAGCTACAGCATTAGCAGGTTGGAATATTCCCGTAAAG
>Ga0209398_1000706_pt1 | contig 19711 bp, 16 predicted proteins | sample AshMeaBigSpring_FD_184125 | JGI IMG/M metagenome (GOLD analysis project Ga0209398, IMG submission 184125) | Groundwater microbial communities from Big Spring, Nevada to study Microbial Dark Matter (Phase II) - Ash Meadows Big Spring (SPAdes)... | ecosystem: Environmental > Aquatic > Deep... | reverse complement strand
CTTCTCCTGGTATTACCAGGGCGTTGTCAAGAACTGGACGCAGGCTGTCAACGGTGAAGTTCCGGTGGAAGAGATCGGTATCCGCGCCGTGGATGCCAATACGCTGGAGATTACGACGGAGATGCCTGCCCCATTCCTGCCGGCGATGATGCTCTACTCGGCGACGATGCAAAAGAAGGCGTTGGAAGAGCACGGCGGTTTCTACAACTCTGACCCGGCGACTTCGGTCTCCTCTGGCCCGTACAAACTGACAGAGTGGACCAAAGATCAGCGCGTCGTCTATGAGATCAATCCCGATTACAAGGGCAACAACATCCCGTACATCGAGAAGGTTGTCATCGTCAACATCGGCCAGCCTTCGCAGTTGCTGCCTGCTTACGAAGCCAACGAGATCGACTTTGTCAACGGCGGCGGCACGCTTTCGCCAGCCGACCTGGAGATTATTGCCGCCGACCCCGACCTGGATGCGCAGTATCATCCGCATTACGGCGACTTCCGCACCTACTACTTTGCCTTCGACACCACAATCCCGCCGTTCGATAACCCGCAGGTGCGCCAGGCTTTTGCGCATGTGCTGGATCGCGATGCGATCACGGCCAGTATTCTGAAGCGTCAGGGCATCCCTGCCTACTCCTTCCTGTCGCCTGGCTTCCCAGCCGCCAACTCCGAAGCCTTCAAAGATACGTACCCACTGGACGTTGAGAAGGCAAAGCAACTCCTGGCCGACGCCGGCTACCCGAATGGGGAAGGCTTCCCCAAGCTGACGCTCAAGCTACGTGCTGAAGGACCGGCGCCGACCGCCGTGGCGCAGGCATACGCATCTGCCCTCAAGGATGCGCTGGGCATCGAGGTCGAAGTCAGCAATATGGAGTTCAAAGCGTACATGGATGAGATGAACGCCAAGCCGACCGATATGCAGTTCACGCTGATCTCCTACGGCATGGATTTCCTCGACCCAAGCAATATGCTGGGCATCTTCCTCACCGGCGGGCGTCACCCGTGGAGCAACGCCGAGTACGACACGCTCGTCAAGGAGGCCAGCAGCTTCACCGGCGACCCGGCCGAGCGCGTCAAGATGTTCCAGGATGCCGAGAAGATTTTGGTCGATGACGCCGGCTTTGTCTTTGTTTACCATCAGACGCCCGGCGACTTGATCAAGCCCTTCCTCAAGGGGCCGGCGCTCGAACCGGACGCCAACGGCGTAGCGGCCTGGCACTGGCCTGGCTTCTCCACCTACAGCAACCTGCTGTCGGGCGTGTACGTCACGAACGAAGTGAGCAACTTCCGGCAACCGCCGCAGTAATCACAAGCGTAGAATCTCCAATCTCCAATCTCAACGACTGAGATTGGAGATTGGAGATTTGGAGATTTCTTCATGGCGCGATACCTGCTTGGCCGTCTCGGCGGCATCCTGATTGTCTTTTTCATCGTGAGCGTGGTCGTCTTCCTGCTCATGCACGCTATCCCTGGCGGGCCGTACAACGAGGACAAAGTGCCGCTCTCCGCTGAAGCCAAAGCCAATTATTTGCGCAAGTACGGGCTGGATCGCCCGCTGGTGGAGCAATATCTGCTCTACATGGGCAACGCGCTGCGCGGCGACTTTGGCGTGCCCTTCCAAAGCCCGACCGAAACCGTGACCGGGCTGATCGGGCGGACGTGGCCGGTGAGCGCGTCGTTGGGCATCATCGCGCTGCTGGTGGCGCTGCCCGCGGGGCTGCTGCTGGGGACGCTGGCAGCCGCGCGCCAGAACACCTGGCTCGATTACGCCGCCTCGACGACCTCGACGGCGGGGCTGACAGTGCCCAGCTTTGTCGTGGCGGTGTGGCTGGTGCTGCTCTTTGCCGTGCAGTTGAAATGGCTGCCCACCGGCGGTTGGGGCGAGTGGTATCACTACATCATGCCGGTGGCGGCGCTGGCGCTGGCGCCGATGGCATTGACTGCGCGCTATACGCGCACGAGCATCCTCGAAGTCTCGCGCTCAGATTATATCCGCACCGCACGCGCCAAGGGACTCTCTGACCGCCAGATCATGACGCGACACACATTTCGCAACGCCATGATTCCGCTGCTCACGATCCTGGCGCCGCAGATTCCCAACTTGATCACCGGCACGATCTTTATCGAGAGCATCTTTCGCGTCCCGGGGCTGGGCAAGTTCTTCGTGACCAGCATCCTCGGACGCGACTACCCGATGATCATGGCGCTGCTGCTGCTGGTGGCGGTCGTCTGGTCGCTGGTCTATCTGTTGACCGACATCCTCTACACGATCGTCGACCCGCGCGTGCGGCTGGGAAAGAGCAAGTCATGAGCACTTCGATGCTGGCGACCGGCCAGGATTTGCAGAGCCTGCCCAAGCAGCGCACCCTGCTTAGCGACGCCGCGCGCCGCTTTGCGCGCAACAAGCTGGCAATCGTCGGCGTGGTCATCGTCGGGCTGTTGATCTTTGCTGCCATTTTTGCCGATTTCATTGCGCCCTACGCCTATGACGCCGCCGACCCGACGGTCGCGCTGCAATTCCCCAGCGCCGAGCACTGGATGGGCACCGACGAAGTAGGTCGCGATGTCTACTCGCGCATCATCTACGGCACGCGCATCTCGCTTTCGGTCGGGCTGGGTGTGATGGCAATTGCGCTGCTGATCGGCATTCCGCTGGGGCTGGCGGCCGGTTTGCTGGGCGGCCCGGTCGATTACATCATCATGCGCCTGGTCGAGGTCTTCACGGCGGTGCCGGCGCTGATGTTGGCGCTGCTGCTCATCTCGGTCTTCGGCGGCGGGCTGCTCAACGTGATCCTGGCGCTGGGGATCGTCGCCTGGCTGGACGCGTGCCGGCTGCTGCGTGCGCAGTTGCTCTCGCTGCGCGAGCGCGACTTCGTGCTCGCCGCGCGCACGCTGGGCGCCAGCAGCGCGCGCATCGCCACGCGCCACCTGCTGCCCAATGCGGTCGCACCACTGATCGTCGCGGTCACGATCGGCATCCCCGTGGCGATCTTCGCCGAAGCCGGTCTGTCGTTCCTGGGGCTGGGCATCAACGACCCGATTCCGAGCTGGGGCAAGATGGTCGGCAATGCGCTTTCGTACATGCGCGTCTACTGGCATCTCGGCGTCTTCCCCACGCTGGCAATCGCGCTCACGATGCTGGGCTTCACCTTCCTGGGCGACGGGCTGCGCGATGCCTTCGACACGTCGATGAATCGCTGAGCGTTGCGAGGGGCGAGTCACGAGGGGCGAACATTTGGCGAGATAGCAGCTTTGCGACAAAAATAGGGCGACGATCCAAAATTCATCGGAACCTACTACGAAACCTGCCATGCCACTCACTCTGCGCCTGCTTAACGGCGGCGGCTACATGCGCCGCTATGATGTCGAAAATATCCTGCGCCATCTTTACGCCATGCAGTGTGTAGAGATCATCGGCATGAGTAATGTCGGTAAGTCGGCGCTGCTGCGGCTGCTGGCACAGCCCGACGTGTGGGTGCAAGAGCTAGGCGAGGCGGCGCAGGAGTTCTTGCCTGTCTACATCGATTGCAACCGCATCCTCGATTTGACCGAACAGGGACTCAGCGAGCTGGTCTTGCGTTGTCTGCAAGAAGCCAGCCCGGCACTGGCCGTCCTGCCAGAGCTGGTCAATGCCTACGACATGCTGGTTGCCCCGTCCAGTGATTTCCAGGTGCCACTCAGTTTCAGTCGCGGGCTGACGGCCGCAATCGAGTCGACGACGCGCAAACTGGTGCTTCTCTTCGACGAGTTCGACGATCCCTACAAGCAGATCGACGCACGTGTCTTCCTGAACCTGCGCGCCGTACAGGATCGGCACAGCAGCCAGTTGGTCTTTGTCACCGCCAGCGGACGCCCCTTGACCGCACTCAATCAGGATGGGCGCCACGGTGAATTTGCTGAATTGTTCAGCCACCGCACCTGGTATCTGGCGCCGTTGACACGTTCCGACACCGAGCTGCAAGTGCGTCGCTACATGACCGCCTACGAAGCGCCCTTCACGAGCGCCGACATCGACTTCATCTATCAGTGGAGCGGCGGTCACCCGCGCATGGTCGAGGGACTCTGCCGTCTGTTACAGCAGGCGCTCGAAGCAGCGGAGCCGCCGCCGACCGACTCAATGGAACGTTGGCAGTTTCACCGCAGGACAGCGGCAACGCTGTTGGCGGATGAGTACTTGATGCGTGAGTGCCGGAAAATCTGGGAGGAGTCGGCGCCGGAGGAACAGACGGAACTAGTCGCGCTCAACATTGCCGAACGTGAGCCTGCCCGCAGCGTGGTCGAAGAACTGCTGCGCCGGCATGTGTTGCGCCGCGTGGAAGGCCGCCCGCAGATCTTCTGCCGTCTTTTCACCGAGTATGTAACGCGCCAGGTTGCACCGCCGGCGCCGCCTGAACCGACCTCGTTGTGGGTGGACAGCGCCAGTGGTCAGGTGCTTGTCAACGGCGCGGCAGTCGAGACGCTCACAGCGCTTGAGTACAAGTTGATTCAATTGCTTTTTCAGAACCGCGACAAGATCGTAGACAAATACCAGATTGTCACTCACGTCTGGGGCGAAAGCTACATCGACGAAGTCGATGACGCACGCATCGAAAAGCTCATCAGTCGGTTGCGCCAGAAGATCGAGCCAGACCCGGCGGCGCCAACTTTCTTGACGACGATTCGCGGACGTGGATACCGCCTGGTGGTGGGCTAATTGTCACCGATTGTGTATGGCGTTCTGCGCCGGATTTGTCCGCTTTCCCGCCTTCCCGCTATACTATGATTCTACAAATTATCTGCTGATGCTGCTGAAGGATTCACCAGAAGAGGGACAATTATGGCCGACATGACCGAGACGACCGCGCTGGCAGAAGTGACCGCCGCACCGCGCAACGAGATCGTGTTCGGGGGGGAGACACGCAACATGGCAATGGGTATCGCCATGTTTGGCGCTGGCTTTGCCGCCTTCGTGAGTGGCCTGACCGTCACGTTCTTCACCGAGGCGATTGCCTGGACCTTTATTGCCTGGGGGATTTTCTTCATTTACGGCGACTTGCTGTTGATGACGCGCCGCTTTCTCGTCACCGACGCCGGTCTGGAGATTCAGATTCCCTTCCGTTTCTGGAGCCGGAACAAGGCGTGGGCATGGAAGGATATTTCCCGGTTCGACGTGATCATTGATCGGCGCTCCACGCGCGCCAGTGACGCCAACCTGCACGTGTATCATCAATTCCCCGGTGAGGTGGCGCTGGATCGCGAAGATCGCAACTTTGACCCAGAACTGGCCGCACTGGTTATCGAACGCGCCCGGCTGAAGCCCGACGGCCAGGCGGCGCGGATCGATTTGAACAACCTGCCGCTTGGCAAGTCGATGACGCTCACCTGGAAGCGCTAAGTCAGCAAGCACCATCACGAAAAGCGCTGCACTACCGATGTGCGGCGCTTTCTTTTTTCTCCGCCGAACGCTATCTACCGCCCATCCCGCTCAGCGCGATCCCCTGCACGAACCACTTCTGGCCGAGCACGTAGATCACTAGCACAGGCAGCAGTGCGATCACCGAGCCGGCCATGAGCAGATCCCACGCCGTGCTGTACTGGCCGACAAAGGCCGCCAGCCCGACCGGGATCGTGCGCATATTCTCGGAGGTGGTCACGACCAGCGGCCACAGAAACGCGTTCCAGGCATCCTGAAAGACAAAGATGGACAGCGTCGCCAACACCGGCCCGCTCAGCGGCACGATGATCTGCCACCAGATGCGCAGGCTCGATGCGCCGTCCATGCGCGCCGCCTCGTCGAAGTCGAGCGGGATGCCGCGGTAGTACTGGCGCAGCAGAAAAGTGCTGAAGACGCTGAACAGTCCGGGCACGATCAGCGCCAGGTAGGTGTCGTACCAGCCGAGATTTTTGACGATGAGAAAATTGGGGATGAGCGTCACGGGGAAGGGAATCATCAACGTGGCCAGGTAAAAGAGGAAAAGCGCCTCGCGCCCGCGAAAGCGTAGCCGAGCAAAGGCAAAGGCCGCCAGCGACGAGATCAGGATTTGGAAGACGGTCACAGAGACTGCGACCACGATGCTGTTGAAGTAGTAGCGGCCAAAAGGCACCGCCGCAAAGGTGCGCCAATAATTATCCAGCGAAAAATTCGCCGGCGAGAAATCGCGGGCGAGAAAGGCTGAGTTTGGGATCAGCGAGACAACGAGCATCACCACGAAGGGCGCCAGCATGATCGTGCTGAACAGGAGCAGCAGCGCGTGCAAGCCGAGACGAGCGGGCGCGCTCATGCGCGTGGGTGAAGTGGGCGGCGCGGTGCTCACGGCGGTCATGGCTCACTCCGATTCATAGTAAACCCACCGCTTCTGCATGTAGTTCTGGAGGAGCGTGAAGGCAAAGATGAAGACGAACAACACCCACGCCATCGCCGCCGCCTTGTCCATGCGGATATCGCGGAACGCGGCCAGGTAGATGTACTGCACGACGGAGAGCGAGGAGTTGGCCGGCCCGCCGCGCGTCATCACGAACGGCTCGGAAAAGAGCTGGAACGCGCCAATCATTTGGAAGATGAACAAGAAAAAGGTCGTCGGGCTGATCAGCGGCAGCGTGACGTGGCGGAAGCGCTGCCAGGCGTTGGCGCCGTCGGTGTGTGCGGCGTCGTAGAGTTCCTTTGGCACGCCTTGCAGTGCGGCCAGATAGACAACCATCGTGAAGCCGGTGTTCTTCCACAGCGTCAGGATCACGACCGACCACTTGGAGAAGTCGCTGCTGCCCAGCCAATTTGGCGCGCTGAAGGGGATGCCGAACAGCCCGTAGATCGACGCCAGCAGGCTGTTGACCGGGCCATTGGTCGCCAGCAACAGCCGGAAGACGATGGCGCCGGCCACGATCGTCGTCACCACCGGCATGAAGTAGATGAGCCGGTAGAGCGTCACGCCGCGGATCGCCTGGTTTAGCCCGACCGCCATGATCAAGCCCAGCGCCAGTTGCAGCGGCACAATCGTCACGATGTAGAAGGCGGTGTTCCAGAAGGTCTGCCAGAAGACGGGGTCGCGCAGCAGTTGCTGATAATTCACCAGCCCGGCAAAGCCCTTGAAGCCGGTCAGCCCCCACTCCGAGAAGCTGATGCCCAGCGACATGACGACGGCGAGGACGATGAAAACCAGAAACCCCAAAAAACTGGGCAAGATGAAAAGATAGCCCTCCCACTGCTGGTCAGGTCGCCAGCGGAAGGGGCGGCGCGGTGGAGATTGTGAAGTCATGGTGGAGAGTAGAGATTAGGAGATTGGAGATTAGGAGATTGGAGATTAAGAGATTGGGGGAAGGAGACGGCGTCCTCACCACGAACCCCCAATCTCCAATCTCTCAATCTCTCAATCTCCTAATCTCTCAATCTCTCCCCTTATTTCGGATATCCGTTGTCGGCCAGGAATTGGTCAACCTGCGCGCAGATGTCGGTCAGGCCTGTCTCAACGTCGATCTCGCCTGCCCAGACTTTCTCCAGGCCAGGCCCGATGATCGAGCCGTCCAGCTCGCCCCATTCGGGGAAGTAGCCGAAACCGCCCACATCCGACGCGCTCGCTTCGGCAATGATCGCCTGCTTGTTGGCCGGCGGCGCATCCGTCATGAAGGAGGGCGAGTTCGCCACCGACTGCAGCGCCGGGAAGATTTCGCCGCGCTCGGTGTAGATCGTCTGGCCGCCGCCGTTGCTTTGCAGCCACTCGATGAAGGTCCACGCGGCCTCCTTGTTGTCGCTGCCGCTGCTCATCACCCAGGCTGCACCGCCCGCACCATTCCAGCGTTTGCCGTCGGCCGGGATCGGGGCGGGAGCCACATCATAATTCATCCCTGCCGCGTTGAGCGCCGAGACGCGGCTGGTGTTCTGCAGAATCATGGCCGCCTGCCCACTCATGAAGACGGCCGCATCGCCGCCCGCCTGGTTCAGATCGGCCGGACGCATGGCGTAGCCCTGCTCCATCAGGTCGGCGAAGAGTTGGATGCCCGCCACCGACGCCGGGTCGGTCAACATACACTTCGACGGGTTGACGTAGTCGTCCAAGATGGCGCCGCCATTCTGGTTGACCCACTTCGCCCACTTGCCGCCCTCAGCCGCCAGCGCGTAGACAGTCGTCATGCCGTTGGCGTCCTTCTGCGTCAACGCCTCGGCCGCGGCCAAGAAGTCGTCCCACGTCCAGTCGTCGCTCGGATAGGCGACGCCCGCCGCATCGAACATATCCTTGTTGTAGTAGATCACGTTGACTTCGATGTCGCGCGGGAAGCCGTAGACGCTGCCCTCGAACTTGGCTGATTCGAGCAGCCCCGGCCAGTAATCTTCCAGGTCATAGCCCGCCGCGGCGATGAAGGGATCGAGATTCTCCAGCACGCCTTCAGCCGCATAGCGCGGGGTCGGCCACAGGAAGGCCACGTCGGGGATCACCTTGGTGTCGCCGCTGGCCCACAATGCCTGAATCTTGGTGAAATAGTCATCCCAAGGCTGGTTCCAGAGCTCGACCTGGATTTGCGGGTGCTCGGCCATGAACGCATCGGCCACGATCTTGTGCGAGGCGGCTTCTTCCGGGCTGCCCCAGAATGCCCACGTGATGGTGGTCGCTTCGCCAGCCGCGGCTGGCGCGTCGGCAGGTGCAGCGGCTTGCGGAGCAATTCCCGTACACGCCGACAATACCAACGCCATCACTAGCACTAACACGCCAATTCCCATCGTGCGTTTGAGTTGCATAGGCTCTTCTCCTTGAATCGTATGAAGCAGATTTGTTGTGTAGACCTTGAGGCGCGACACGGTCGGTGATGGTCACATCAACGACACGCGCCTAGAGATCATAGCACGGGGCGCCAAGCGCGGCAAACTGAAGTTGTCGGGCCTACTTCCGTTGGGGCGAACTCGTCATCGTAGGTCATCGCCTCCGGCGTGACGTGGCGCTGGTTACGCGGGTTCATCCACATGCAATGTGCGTAACCAGCGCCGGGACGCGTTTTGCCTACGTGTGCGCAGTCGTCGGCGTTGCGGGGAGCGAGAAGGTGCGGTCAGGCTGACCCGCATCGGCGCCCATCACCAGGTCGGCCATCACGCGGATGGCAGCAGGGTCGAAGGTGGTCATGTTGAGCGTGGTGATCGGGCTGGCCTGCCACATCTCCAACTTCTCGGCGATGCGCGACTTGGGGCCGCACAAGGCGACGGCATCGACCAGCTCGTCAGGGATTGCCTGGGTGGCGGCGTGCTTGTCGCCGGCCAGGTAGAATGCCTGCACGAGGTCGGCGGACTCCTGAAAGCCGTAGCGACAGGCCAGGTCGTGGTAGAAGTTCTTGCCGCGCGCACCCATACCGCCGATGTAGAGCGCAAGGAACGGCTTGACGCTGGCGCGGCACGCGTCCACATCGTCACCCAGGACGACGGGCACGGAGGGCGCGATGTCAAAGTTGGTGAGGCTCTTGTCGCCGCCCGCCCTGGCGAAGCCTGCCTCGATCTGCGTCTGATAGGCGGCGGCGTAGTGCGCCGGCGAGAAGATGATCGGCAGCCAGCCGTCGGCGATCTCGGCGGCTAGTTCGACATTCTTGGGGCCGATGGCAGCCAGATATATCGGCAGGTCGCGGCGTCCGTGGAGAATGCTTTTGAGTGGTTTGCCCAGCCCGGTGGCGTCGGCGCCCTGGTAAGGAATTTGGTAATGCTCACCACTATGGACGAGCGGCGTCGCGCGTGCAAAAATGGTGCGCACGATGCTGACATACTCGCGGGTCTTGCCCAGCGGCTTGCCGTAGGCGATGCCGTGCCAGCCTTCGACCACCTGTGGCCCCGACAACCCCAGCCCCAGCAACATACGTCCCCCCGAAAGTTGATCGAGCGTCATCGCCGTCATGGCGGTGTTGGCGGGCGTGCGGGCCGGCATTTGGAGAATCGCTGTGCCTAATTTGATGCGCTCCGTTTGCGCACCGATCCAGGCCAGCGGCGTGACCGCGTCGGAGCCGTACGCCTCCGCCGTCCACACGGCATAGTAGCCGAGGCGGTCGGCTTCCTTGATCATTGCCATCGGCAGTGAAATGGTTGCACCGGAATAGCCCACCATCAATCCTAGACGCATTGTTTCCCCCTTGTTTACCGCTCAATTGTCCGTTTCATGGCCGCATTCTTTTATCGCAGACGTATGTTCGGGAGGAGTTCCCGATGCCGCTGAATGCAGGGAGCCACGCCAGACCCGGCGGGGCGCACCCTTGCCATAGTCCTGATGTTTCCGCAGACAACGTCCCCGGCACGCCGCAGATGACCACGCCTGACAGATGCGCGAGGCGGCGTGCCGGGGACGTTACTTGATTCTATACGAGGCGACCGCAAGGGTGCGCCCCTACAGATCTTGATCTGACTACCAATAAGCGGTTGTGCAGGTGTGTAGATGATGGGGATATTACGATAGAGGGGCGTGGGGTGGAGATTGCACAGCGGCAATCCCCACCCCACATCAGCACTGTTTTACAGACCCGTTGGCAGCAGGTTCACCAGGTTGTCGGCGCGCTGGATGTCTTCGCTCGTCAACTGTTCCTGGAGCCAGGTCTGAAAAGCCTGGCTGCGTTCTTGCTCGAGCTGCGCCTGATCCTTTTGGCGTGCAGCATCGCGTTCCAACACTTCGATCAGGTGATAGCCGAAGTCGCTCTTGACCGGCTCGCTGATCTCGCCTTCGGCCAGGCTGAAGGCGGCTTCCTCGAAGGGCGCCACCATCTGCCCCTTGCCAAACCAGCCCAACTCACCACCATTGGCGGCGCTGCCGGGATCGTCGCTGTACTCGGCGGCAAGCGTGGCGAAATCCTCGCCATCCAGCAGCCGCTGACGCAGTTCGTTGGCAAGCGCCAGCGTCTCAGCGTCGTCGCGTGGGCCGGGCGTCGGAGCTGGCGTTGGGAAACCCTCCGGCAGCGGCGTTGGCGTCAAGGTCGGCTCCGGCGTTACGCCTTCGGGCACGGCGGTGGGCGTCGGCGCTGGCTCGCGAATGCGCAGGAGAATATGGCGCGCATTGACAGCATCTTCGGTCTCGGTCACCGTCTCGCTGGCGAGCACTTCCTGTAGTTTCTCGCTCAGCAGACGCGCCCGCACGATCTGCTTGTACTCGTCCAGTGACAGCCCCGACACCTGACTGATGTTGTTCTGGAGCGTCGTGAGACCTTCCGTGAAGCGCGTCTCCGTGATGATGACGGGCGTCGGCAATGGTGTTGCCGTTTCGGTTGGCGTTGCCGTGGCGGGTGTGGTCGCTGTCACCGTTTCCGCCGTGCCAGTCGTGGCGCCGGTCGCTGTGACAGGCGTCGTACTGGTGACAGGCGTCGTACCCGTCACGGCAGCGGCGCCAGTGATGGGCGCCGTGCTGGTGACAGGCGCCGCAGCGCTGGTGGCGGTGGGGGTGGGCGTCCACGCGGCGGCGGTCGCCGTCGCATCGATCGCGGCCACGGCGGTCGCTGTGGCCTGCGGTTCAGTCACCAGGCCGAGGCCGTTGGCAACCTCATCACGCAGCGCCTGGGCGACTTCTTCGTCGGTCACGGTAATACCGCGCGTCGCCGCCTCGCGCGTGACGATCAGTTCTTCGAGCATTTGATCGAGCGTCTGCTGACCGAGGGCAAAGGGACTGCCCAGCGTCGCCTGCAACTGGCTGATCTGCGTCGTGAAGAAGCCCTGCCCGCCAAACTGTTCTTCAAGCTGTTGATATTGCAGCAGTTGATTCTGAAGGCTGTTCTGCTCCAGCTTGACGCGCTTCCAGAATTGGTTGGCGGCAATCGTCACGTCGCCGACGCGCGCGACTTGCTGATTGGGCAGCACCAGGAACTGATAGACCACGCCGACCAGGATGAAGATCAGCGCCGCACCCAACGCGGCGCCGACAAAGGTGTACAACTTGCGATGGCGCTCACGGTCACGCTGGCGCAGTCGTTCTTCTTTGCGCGTCATCTCGCGCTGCACTTCGGACGACTGTTCTGGCGCCTGCGCCTTTTTCTTGCGCTCAGACATAGGTTACCGCCGTTTGCGTACGATGCGAGTCTGGTCGGCCGTGTAGGGTAGCAGCGCCAGGTGGCGCGCGCGTTTGATCTCGCGCACGATCTTGCGCTGGACTTTGGCGCTCACGCGCGTCTTGCGCCGCGACAGGATGCGCCCGCGACGATCGAGGAAGCGCGAGAGCAGACCGATATTCTTGTAGTCGATGTCGTCGTAGCGGACATCCGAGCCGATGCGGCGCGGGCGCCCTGAACCTTCGCGCTCGACATACTGCTCCGGCGCGCGGAAGCCTTCTTCCTCGTCTTCGCGCTCATCTTCGTAGCTTTCATCTTCGACCTCGTCGCTGTCGGTCAGGTCTTCGATGTAGACTGGCGGCTTGGCCGAAATCTGCGTGACTTCTGCTGCAGGGCCGCTCTCATCCAGTTCGGGTGTGGGGTTGATTTGCTCACTCATGGTCATTGATCCTTTCTGCGTTTCCCTGGCCTCAGTCATCCTTGCGCATCAAAAGATAGCGCATCACATCCTCGCTGAACCGCAGTGTGCGATCCACCTCGTCGGCGCCTGCCGGCGGCATCTGGAACCGATGCAAGATGTAGACTCCCTCGAAGAAACGATTGATCGGATAGGCGAGCGTGCGCTTGCCCCAGATTTCGGTGGCGATGTCGCTGCCACCCTGCGCCGTGATGACGTCGCGTACGCGCCCGTCAAAACTGTTGATGCCATTCTCGTCCAGTTGCGGCTGGAGCACATAGACCAGCTCGTACTGGCGACCCATTGCACCGTCCATGTTCACTTCCTTTCTTTCTATGGAGATGCCCGCAGGTCCATCCTGCGAACAGAAAGAACGCGGGGCCGGCGGTGCACCGGCCCCCACGTTGCAGACCATTCCTAATCATACCTGCTGACGAAGAATGCGCCAAATTATGCGGGCGATTTTCGCTGCACTTTTCTGATCGCATCGCGCCATCTGTCATGGCGGTGGGCTTGCTGCGCGCTTCGCCAGCCGCGCAGCGCTAACCACATCATGTATGCACTGGCAACTTGGGCTATCCACATAGCTTGAACCCTTGTTCGACAAAATGGCGATCAAAGGTGAAGGCATCCGCCTCTCTCAACTCGCGCATGACGGTGAAACTGCTACAATCAACAAGGCAGACTGCGCGTCTCTGGATTATCGGCAACATGGCTTACACGCACATGGTATACTGAGCGCATGAATCTCTGGCTTGTTTCACCCTACCACAGCGGCAGCCATCAGGCGTGGGCGGAGGGCTACACCCGTCACTCGCAGCACGCAATGACGCAGCTGACGATGGCGGGACGTTTCTGGAAATGGCGGATGCAGGGCGGCGCCATCGCGCTGGCGATGCAGGCCAGGCGTCTGCTCGATGCTGGCAACCTCCCCGACGCCATCCTTGCCACCGACATGCTCAATCTGCCAGCGTGGTTGGGGCTATTACGTGGCAAGCTGCCTGCCACTGTTCCGGTTGCGCTCTACATGCACGAGAACCAGCTCACCTATCCGTGGCGACCGGGCGAGGGGCGCGACCTCACCTACGCCATGATCAACTGGCTCAGCCAGCTTGCCGCCGACGCCGTAATCTTCAACAGCCGCTATCACCATGACGCCTGGTTTGGCGAGTTGCCGAACCTGCTCAAGCACTATCCCGACTACACTCATCTGCGTCTGGTGGAAGCGGTGCAGGCGCGCAGTCACGTGCTGCCAGTTGGGATCGAGGCGCAGGCGATCACCAACGCTGCCAGTCAGCAGCGCGCGGCGTCAACTTTTCAGTCCCCCAATCGCTCAATCCCGTATTTACCCCTCATTCTCTGGAACCAACGCTGGGAACATGACAAACGCCCCGACCAGTTTTTCGACCTGCTTTATCGGCTGCACAGCGCGGGTGTACAGTTTCGGCTGGCCGTCGCCGGTGAAAATTTCCGGCAGGCGCCCGCTGAATTTGAAATCGCCCACACGCGTCTTGCTGACGTGGTTGTGCATTGGGGATATGTCGCATCGCGCCCGGCGTATTGGCAACTGCTGGCGCAGAGTGACCTGGTGATCAGCACGACGGCGCATGAGTTCTTTGGCATCAGCGTGCTGGAGGCGTTGGCGGCGGGGGCGATGCCGCTGCTACCCAACCGGCTCAGTTACCCGGAACTGCTCCCGCCGGCGCTGCACGCGGCGCACCTCTACACCGACGCGGATGATCTGTTCGAGAAGGCGCGCCACCTGCTCCAGACCCCGCCGCCGCCGCTGAGTCAACAGATCGTTGCACACTTTGACTGGGCGGTTGTCGCTGCGGCCTACGATGCGTTCCTGACGCGTCTGGTTGCGCAAGCCTGAACGCCGTTTGCTGATTCGTCCCTGCACTGCGCTACAATCAAGCCACCAACCAAACCACCTGTTTTGATTCGGTAGACCCATGCTTCCGAGATTACGCCAACTTGACATCCGTCCCATCGAACACGAAAACCGTCCCTACATCCTACTGCGCGACCCGCTGCGGCTGACCGACCAGCAACTGCTTGTGCCGCAGCCGCTGGCCGCCGTGCTCGCCTTTTTCGACGGACAGACGACCATTGCTGCGGCGGTGGATGCCTTTCGGCGGCGCTATCGCATCGGCTTGCCGCCTGAATTGGTCGGCGAGTTGGTGGACGCCCTCGACGCCGCGTTGCTGCTCGAAAATGAACGCGCGGCTGCGCGCCACGCGGCGGTGCTGGACGATTATCGGCGCGCCCCCTTCCGTCCGCCGGCGTTGGCCGGCGCCGGTTATCCGGCGGATGCACAAAGCCTGTGGGATCTGCTGCAAACGCAGCTTGAGGCCAGTGACACCGCCGAAGCCACTGACCTCGACGGGGCACAGCCGGTGGGTCTGCTCAGCCCGCACATCGACTATGCACGCGGCGGCGCAGTCTATGCCCACGCGTGGAAGCGCGCGGCTCAGGCCGCCCGCGCCGCTGAACTGGTGATCCTGTTAGGCACCGACCACTTCGGCGTCGATCTCTTTACCTTGACCCGGCAAAGTTACGCCACTCCCTACGGCGTGCTGCCCACCGAAACCGCGATCGTCGATCAACTTGCGGCGGTGATCGGTGAGGAGGCGGCGTATGCCGGCGAACTCCGTCATCGCGGTGAACACTCGCTGGAGTTGGTGGCGGTCTGGCTACACCACATGCGCGCCGGGCGGCCTGCACCGGTCGTGCCGATCTTGACCGGCTCCTTCCATCCCTTCATGCGCAACGGCGATACGCCCTCCAGCGACCCGACGATTGGCGGCGTGTTGGCTGTGCTGCGGGCGGCGATGGCGGGCAAGCGCACGTTGATCGTGGCGTCGGGCGATCTGGCGCATGTCGGGCCGGCCTTCGGCGGCGCACCGCTGGACAGCGGCGGGCGGCGTGTGCTGCGTCATGCGGACGAAGCGTTGATCGCCGCCATGCGCGCTGGCGACGCCGGTCAATTTTTCGGCGCAATTCGTCAGGTGCAGAATCAGCATAATGTCTGCGGTGTGGCGCCAATCTATCTGACGTTGCAACTGCTGGGCGCCAGCCGGGGTGAGCAGGCCGGCTACGCCGTCTGCCCGGCGGATGACCAGAACACTTCGGTTGTGACGGTGACGGGGATGTTGTTTAGGGGAAGCGATGGCGAGATTGGGGATTGAGTGAGTGGCGCTTGTCGTCGCCACAACGGGGTTTGGGCGTCAATCTCCAATCGCTCAATCTCCGCTTCTGCCGTACTTTGTATCGTTTATGCGAGATAGTCGCGCAGTTTGCGGCTGCGCAGCGGGTGCCGCAGCTTGCGCAAGGCTTTGGCCTCGATCTGGCGGACGCGTTCGCGGGTGACGTTGAACTCCTTGCCGACGTCCTCCAGCGTGCGTGTGACGCCATCCTCCAATCCAAAGCGCATGATCAGCACACGGCGTTCGCGGTCGCTCAGTTGGTCGAGGATTTCCCCCATCTGCTCCTTGAGCAGGCGGCGGCTGGCGGAATCGACCGGACCGGGCAGACTGTCATCCTCGATGAAGTCGCCGAGGTAGCTGTTCTCCTCTGAACCGACGGGCGTCTCCAGGCTGAGCGGCTCCTGACTCAGGCGCTGGATGCGTCGCACCTTGGCTGCTGCACGTTCGAGGTGACGCTGCAAATCAGGCTCGATTCGCTTCCCCTTGCTGATAGCTTCACGGTAGCGTTTGACATCCTCAGGTTCGAGGAACTCCATTTCGATGGCGACTTCCTCGAAGGTAGGTTCGCGCCCTAGCTCCTGCTGCAAGCGGCGCTGCGTGCGCGCCTGGCGGTTGATCGTCTCGACCATGTGGACGGGGATGCGGATCGTGCGCGCCTGGTCGGCGATGGCGCGGCTGATCGCCTGGCGGATCCACCAGGTGGCGTAGGTGCTGAATTTGAAGCCGAGCGTGTGGTCGAACTTGTCGACGGCGCGCAACAGACCGAGGTTGCCCTCCTGGATCAAGTCGAGGAAGTTCAGCCCGCGCCCGATGTAGCGCTTGGCGACGCTCACCACCAGACGCAGATTGCTCTGCGCCAGTTTGCTGTGGGCGAACCGTCCCTGCTGCACAAGCAACTCTAGCTCATCCTTCTGATCGAGTTCATCGTCGCTGAGGTCAGCCTCGGTGCGTCCTTCCAGCAGCGCGACCAATTTGCCGTCTGCTTCCACGCCGAGACGAATTTTTTCCGCCAGTTCCATCTCTTCTTCAGCGGAAAGGAGCGGATGCCGGCCAATGTCGCGCAGATACATGCGCACCGGGTCGAGGCTCTGCCCTACCTCTTGCAGGTCGGCGATCAGCGTCTCGATCGGGACGTACTTTTCCTGCTCGATCTCTTCTTCGAGCTTGGTGTCGCGCTCGATGCGCGGAATCGGCGCGCTGTCCTCCTCTTCGGCTTCTGGGGTTTCCGGCTCCTCGAAAAGGTCATCTTCCGGTTTCGGCTCAGCTTCACCTAGATGGATGTACTCGTCCAACTCGCTTTCTGCGCCCCCACGCCGTGGCAGCGGGGCGATGAAATCGAGTTTATCTTCAGGCTCGTCGTGTTCTGGGGAGGGTGCGCTTGGCTTCGCCATTGATTTCTTGGTTCGCCCTTATCTTCTAAAAGCTCGAAAGTTTGATGCCTTCTTGCTGTCGCAGCTTGCGAAATAGCTCCTGCGGAATCCGTATGCTTTGACGTTGTAGATGCGCCATCTCGCGTGCGTAGACGTTGTTCACCTTCTCGAACCCGCGTGCGGCGGCAAGGTCGCCAGCCCGCTGTAGTTCATCCTGCAGGTAGCGGATGCGCGTCGTCTCGCCGCTCATCCGATCCAGCCGCAGCCGCAGGATATCTTTGATGATGCCTTCGCGCATCACCATCAATTCGCGTGGCGGCAGCGTCGTGGCATACGCCAGTAAGCGCGCCAGCCGGCCGTGCAGGTGCCGATCCAGCAATTCCTGAAACTGTTCAATGTCCCACGGCTCATCGCTGCTCAGGTAATGCTGGAGCGCGCGGAAGATCTCTTGGTTCTCGACGTGCTGCCAGTCGAGCGGCTGCAGTGGCGTCAGGTGAAAGCGATCCGTCACAGTCGCCAGCCACACGACCAGATCGACATTTGCCAGCAGTTTGGCGAGGAGGTGATCTTCCTGCTCGTATCGGCTGGGTGTAGTCTGGCTTTGTGCTGGGGACGGCAGTGCTTCGGGTGGGGCGACCGGCGCTACGGTGCGCCGCTTGCTGACATCCACCCCGGCGCGCGCTGTACGCGCTGCTGCCTGCACACGCCCCGCAATGGTCATCTCATCGACCTGCACCAGCCGGCTCAAGCGCTGGATGTAATGCTGGCGTTCGATCTCGTCGCTTAGTTCAGCGATCAGCGGCGTGAGTTCGGCGACGGCCTCACCCTTGCCGCGGGCGCTAGTCAGGTCAGTCTGGTGTGCAACGACGTCGAAGTAAAAATCGACCAGCGGCTTGGCGGCGGCGACGGTGCGCTCCCACAGCGGCGCTTCCTGGCGGATCACATCGTCTGGGTCGCGACCTTCGGGTAGCGTGGTGATGAAGAGGTTGGCGCCCAGCCGCTCCTCGATCTGTACCTTACCCCCCGGCGTCATCACCGGCTTACTCACGCGGGCCAGCGCCTGTCGCGCTTGGTTGAGACCCCGAATCGTTGCCTGTTGCCCGGCAGCGTCGGCGTCCAGTGCCAGCACAAAGTTGTTGGTGAAGCGCTGTAGCTGCTGAAGTTGCTCGGTTGTCAGGGCAGTGCCCATGCATGCCACCACGTTGGTATAGCCAAACTGATGGGCAGCGATCACATCCATGTAGCCTTCGACGATCACAACCTGGTCGCGTTCGCGAATGACGCGATGCGCCAGGTCGAGACCGTACACGACGTGGCTTTTGTGAAAGAGCGGCGTCTCCGACGTGTTCAGATACTTAGGCACGCCATCATCCAGCACGCGCCCTCCAAACCCTATCACGCGTCCTTGCCGGTCGCAAATGGGAAAGATCACCCGATTGCGAAACGCGTCGTAGGTGCTCTGGCGTTCTTCGCTGCGTTTGATCAAGCCCGCCTCTAACAAGAGATCGAGCGCAAAGCCGCGTTCCAGCAGATGATCGCGCAGGCCGCTCCAGTGCGACGGCGCATAGCCGAGCCGAAACGTGTCCGCCGTTGGGTCATCGATGCCGCGCCGCTGCAGATAGGTGCGCGCCTCGGCGGCGCCAGGGTGATGCAGCAGCGTGTGCCGGAAAAACGCCGCCGCCGCGTCATTGGCTTCGTAGAGGCGGGTGCGCGTTTCCGTTCGGGCATCCCCTTCGGCTGCGGCAAGATCGACGCCAACCTGTTGGGCGAGGTGTTCCAGCGCCTCACGGAACGTGAGATTTTCCTTGCGCATCACAAACGCAAAGACATCGCCGCCTGTCCCACACGCGCCAAAACAGTGCCATGTGCCAGTATGGGGAAAGACCACAAAACTTGGTGTGCGCTCGCTGTGGAACGGGCAAAGCCCCTTGTAAACGCTTCCCGCGCGCTTGAGCGCTGTGAAGCGGGAGATCAACTCGACAATGTCCACCCGCTGCTTGACTTCGTCCGTGACGCTGCCAACCATATTGACTTTGCGCTCCATCGCCACGGCAAACTATGTGCCTTTGATCAATGCGGAATACGGGCATTATACCGGCTGTACAAATGGGTGTCAAAGCAATTTGCTCGCATCGGTCAGGCAACCGCTGCGCGGTTCACGTCGCGGGCAGCCCGTACTGTTGCGCAATTGCCGGGTAGATACGTTCAGCGGCCGTGAAAATTTCCGCCAACTGCATCGCCTTGAGCAGGTTGCCGCGTGTTTGAATCTGACCGCTCAGAAACGCTTGATGTGTGCTGACAGTCCCCATCCACAGAGCGTGCAGCAGGTCGGCGTCGAGGCTGATTTCCAGGTTGGCGCGCCCGGGGCGCGCGCCAAAGAAGACGCCCAACGGCGGTTGGCGTCCATCCAATAATATCTCGGCGTCGGGGTTGCGGGTATTCATGCGGATGACCAGGTTGCTGTGTGTGAACGTTGAAATGTGATCTGGGTGTTGCATCACGTCGGCAAAAACGGCCTGCATGATGGCATAGAACTGCTCGACGGATTGGTAGACGGCCATCGTTGGATACCACACTTGCTTGCAGAAGGAGTGCGCGTCAGCGCGTCAATTGGCCGGCACACGCACACGAGGATCGGGTTGAACGGCGCGCGTCACCAGCGGTCGCCCGATCACGCTGGCGTACCACTCGACGTAACGCTGGATGGTGTT
>Ga0209398_1000703_pt1 | contig 19748 bp, 17 predicted proteins | sample AshMeaBigSpring_FD_184125 | JGI IMG/M metagenome (GOLD analysis project Ga0209398, IMG submission 184125) | Groundwater microbial communities from Big Spring, Nevada to study Microbial Dark Matter (Phase II) - Ash Meadows Big Spring (SPAdes)... | ecosystem: Environmental > Aquatic > Deep... | reverse complement strand
TTGCCGCTGCGTTACGCCAGTCGCACCGGCGAACTGCTGCTGCTGGAGACCTCGGTCACGGGCACGGTCTCGCTGGAAGCGCACAAGAAGGGCATCAATATGTCGCGCATCATGCGCACCTTCTATGAGCACAAGGACGCAACCTTCGACCTTGACCTGCTCGAGGAGATTTTGCTGGACTACCGCACCTCACTGGGCAGCCTGGATGCGCACCTAATCCTGCGCTTCAACTACCCGATGGTGAATGAGTCGCTGCGTTCGGGACTGTTCGGCTACCAGTATTATCAGGTGGCGTTGGAAGCGCGCATGGATCGTTTCGGCGCAGTGCGCAAGTTCATCCACTTTGACTTCGTCTACTCCTCGACCTGCCCGTGCAGCTACGAGTTGTCACAGCACGCTATCCTCGAACGCAATATCGCTGCCGTACCGCACAGTCAGCGCTCGATGGCACGCGTCAGCGTTGAGCTTGCCGGCTTCCTGTGGCTTGAGGAGTTGCGTGATATCTGCTTGGCGGCGCTGCACACCGAGACGCAAGTAATGGTCAAGCGCGAGGATGAGCAGGCCTTTGCCGAACTCAATGCCGCGTATCTGAAGTTCGTCGAAGACGCCGTGCGCTTGCTCCACGAACAGCTCGACCCAGAGCCGCGCATCAAGGACTTCAAGGTCATTGCCTCGCACCAGGAATCGCTGCACAGCCACGACGCCATCAGCGTGCTGGTCAAAGGCGTGCGCGGCGGCTTCACGCCAGAGGTCGATCCGAGTGTCTTTGCGACGCTGATTCATCGGTAAGAGAAAGAGAGAATAGGAGATTAAGAGATTGGCGATTATGCGACTTGGTGATTCTTGAACTGATTCGCCGGTTGTCGCAATGAACCACTAATCTCCTAATCTCCTACATCTCCTAATCTCTACTCTCACAGGAGCTTTCTTCCATGCCAACATCACTTATCTTTGGCGCCAGCGGTGGCATTGGGCGGGCGCTGGTGCAGAAACTGACAGGTAACGGCTGGGCGGTCGGCGTAGTCAGCCGCCACCCTGACGATCTCGCTGACCTGACCGAGTTTCGCTACACGGCCGATGTCGCCGATACGTTCGCTGTGCAGCAGGCTGTCTACGCCGCCGCGCAGGAACTGCCGCCCGTCGATCTCTGGGTCTATGCCGCGGGCGACATCCTCTCCAGCCCGGTGGCGGAGATGACGCCGGACGCCTGGCAGCGCATCCTCACCGCCAACCTGAGCGGCGCCTATCTTGCCACCCACTACAGCCTGCCGCTGCTGGCCGAGAAGGCGCACCTGATGTACATCGGCGCGTACAGCGAAAAGCTGCGGCTGCCCGGTCTCACCGCCTACGCCGCCGCCAAAGCTGGGCTGGAAGCCTTCGTCGCCGCACTGGCGAAAGAGCAGCGGAAACTGCGCGTCACCGTCGTGCGTCCCGGCGCCGTCGATACGCTGCTGTGGAGCAAGATGCCGGCGCGCCTGCCCAAGAATGCGTTGACGCCGGAGGCGCTTGCCGACAAGATCATTGAGGCGCATCATGTTGGGGCGGGCGGCGTGCTCGACACGTAAGACGAGCCACTCTCAAGGTGCGGCTGCGCACCAGAGCCGCGCGCTGGCAGAGCGGTTGAGAAAATGGGAGACGGTTTCTCGATCGTCTTCCTCCCATATATAATCGCGCAATGCGCGAACCTCAATCGACACCGCAATATCTGATAAACGTGACGCGGCGCGAGGTGACAAAGTCAGAGGCGCACCTCACAATCGGCGCTCTCTTTGGCTGGCAGGTCTACGAGCGCACGATACTCATCGAGTATTCCGGCGAGCTGATCCAGGGCATTGTGCAGGCGGCGCAAGAGCATCAGTGCAATCTCCTGCTGGCGTGCGGCATGAGTCCGTCCACCTTTCCGATTGTGGTGCGTCCGGCATGGCCCTTACACGCACCTGGCATCGACTTTGTGCCAGTCGGCGCCCACAACACAGATGGCCTGATCCTCGCCTATCCGCTCGTCGGTGCGCCAGTGCTGAGCTTTCTGGAACACCTGCAAGCGACCAATTTTCCCTTTGTCGCCATCGGCGGCGCCCAGCCTGTCGCGGCGGTTCAGATCGATAACGCTAGCGGCATCGAACAGGCGCTGCGCCATCTGCGCAGCCAGGGTCACACGCGCATCGCTTTTATCAGCGGTTTCCTCGGCGATGAAGAAGGCGACGGCGCACAACGCCTGCGCGCCTACCAACACTATGTGACGGAACATGGCCTAACTGCCGACCCGCGCCTGATCGTCTACGGCGAGCACGTCTTCGACGGTGGTTATCGGGCGATGCAAAATTTACTACGCACTGGCGTTAGTTTTTCGGCGGTTGTGGCGAGTAATGACGAATCAGCGCTGGGGGCAATGCGTGCGATCAAGGAAGCAAGGCTGGATGTGCCCGGCGACATTGCCGTCGTAGGTTTTGACGATACGCTGCAAGCCGCACTATGCCAGCCACCGTTGACGACGTTACGCACGGCCCCTTTCGAGCTAGGACGGCAGGCGGTCGAGCTGCTCCTCCAGCGGCTGCGCACGCCGCTGCCACCGCCGGCCAGCATTCGGGTGCGGCCACGCCTGGTGGTGCGCCAATCCTGCGGCGGCATCGCCGGCCAGAGCAGCCAGACGCCGCCCCAGATCGCACAGAATGCAGCAGCGCTGCCCGCCCCGCAGACGCTTGCCGCTGCGGTGGCGCAGGCTGTCTTGCCCTTCACCCTGCACCTGCAACAAGATGAAGTGCTGGCGCTGTGTGACCGGCTGGCAACAACGTTCCTACGGGCGCTATACCGCGCCAGCCCTACCCCCTTTTATGCCGAGGTGGACGATCTGTTGCGCTTTGTGGCGGCGATCCGCGATGATGCCTACGCTTGGCGCTGGGCGTTTGCCCGGATGGATGAGGTGATGCGCGGTTACGCCCTGCCCGTGTCGCAGCGCGCTCATTGCGATCAATGGATCGCGCACGCACGCGAGACGATCGCCGAAGCCATTCAACGCCAGCATCGTACGTACCTGGAGACGCAGCGCCTGCGCGCAAATCAGATGGGGCTACTCAGCGCACGGTTGCTAACGGCGCTGAACGAACAGCAGGTCTACGCCATCCTCGCCGAGCAGGCGCCGGAATTGGGCATCGAGCATCTGGCGTTGGCTTTTTACGAACGAGACCTGGCTGGACGGCCCGAACGCAGCAATCTTCAGATTGTGGTCGGGAAAAAACATCCCGGTCAGCAACTGGCGCCCGATGAGTTCCCGCCGCATGGGGTCTACAACGACGCTGCGCCCTTTGCCCTGGCGATCTTGCCACTCGGCGATGAGACCGACGCCACCGGCTACACTGTCTTCGACGCCGCTCAGCTCGAGTCCGCCGGCGCCATCACGCAGCAGATCAAGGTGGCGCTGCGTCTGGTGCGGCTCTATCAAGGTGCGCTGGATGGCTTGCAGGCGGCTGAGGAGGCAGGGCGCATGAGAAGCCGCTTCTTGTCGATGGTCAGCCATGAATTGCAAACCCCGCTGCGTGTGATCGTCGGTGACAGCGAACGGCTGCTGGATACTATCCCCGATCATGCTGCGATCCAGCGTATTGCCGGCAGTGCGCGCCATCTCGACGCCTTGATCCGCGACGTGCTCGACCTGAGCAGTGACGAGATCGGGCAGCTCAAGTTGACGTGCGAACCGCTCGATCTAGCAGCGACGTTGACCAGCGTCTTTGCGATCGGTGTGCAGTTGGCGCAGGAAAAGGGGCTGACCTGGCGCGTACACTGTCCATCCAACCTGCCGCCAGTGTGGGCGGATTCGGCGCGCGTGCGGCAGGTTGCGTTGAACTTGGTCGCAAACGCCGTCAAGTTTACGGCGACGGGCGGCGTCACCGTGGCGCTCGGCGTGCGCGGACCAGATGCGTTGGTGGAGGTCAGCGACACGGGGGTGGGCGTGCCATCCGAAGAACAAAAGCTGATCTTCAGCGATTTCTACCAATCCAGCCGTACGCAGGCGCAGCACCACGCCGGTCTGGGACTGGGTCTGGCGATCAGCAGGCGGCTGGTGGAGATGCATGGCGGCGAGATCGGCGTGCGCTCCGATGGAGGCCAAGGTGCGACATTCTTTTTTACCGTGCCGCTGCTAGGTGCGGAGATAGGGTCGCCGGGCGCATCAGCGACGCCGACGCCCGTCGCGCTGTCGCATCCGGCATCGATTTTGTTGGTGGATGACGAACCGCGACTGTTGGCGATGCACGCCGATGTCATCCGCCAACAGATACCCGGCGCAACAGTGATGACAGCAGAGAGCGGCGTAGAAGCGCTGGCAGTGATGCGGCGCCAGCCACCTGACCTGGTGATGCTCGACCTGCGCATGCCCGATCTCGACGGCTTCGGCGTGCTGGAACAGATGCAGCAGATGGAGACGACGCGCACCGTCCCGGTGATTATTCTCACCGGCCAGACGTTGGGCGAAGTGGACATGGCGCGGCTGCGTGGGCGTGTGGAGGCAGTGCTTAACAAGGGACTGCTGCGCACCGACGAAGTGACGGCGCAACTGCGCAAGGCGATGGCGCCGCGCGCGGATGGGTTGACGGGCGATATGCGTGCGCTGATGCGCCGCGCCATCGCCTATATTCAGGAGCGCTTCGACACGCCGCTGACGCGTGAGGAGGTGGCGCGCTATGTGGGCGTCAGTCCTGGCTATTTCTCGCGCAGCTTTCACAAAGAGGCGGGCATCTCCTTCCAGGAATATCTCAACCGCTATCGCATCCACCAGGCGCGGTCGCTGCTGAGCGAGGGACGCAGCAACGTAACCGAAGTCGCCCTCTCCGTTGGCTTCCAAAATGTGAGTTACTTCTGCCAGGTTTTCCGGCAGGTGGTCGGCGTCTCGCCGCGCGCATATCAGAAGATCAACCTGCACACCTGATCACAACAGTATCAAAGTTGAGCATAATGTCGATAGCGCCCGACTGCGGCTCTGGCGTATGCTGTGCGCGCGCTGGCCGCGGCACGACGCGATTCGCGCCCGACGATCACACACCGTCAACTATTTCAGGGTCACGGGGGTAACTATGTTCGTGAAATCTCAGCTTGTGCGCGCCGGGCTTGCATTGTGCCTGTTCTTGCAAAACAGCGACGCCAGCGACTTTGGCTACATCGACAACGTCGAGATATGGGGGCTGCCGTAAATGCTCTATCTGAACCTGCTGCATCGTCCGGCTGAGCATCCGTCACAGCGCGAGGCGTTTGCTTGGCAGCAGCAACTGGCGCACACTCTGGGGCTGAAGGTGACGCTGCTCGTCGACTATCGCTCGCTAGACGATGCCGCCACGGTGGCGGCGCTGCAACACGACGCCGCCACCTTCGGCGACGAGCTGGGTCTCTGGTTCATGAATTTACCGCCGGTCGACGACGATACAGCCGACGCCGACGGTCGCCAGGAGCCGTTCCTGTGGCTCTACACCGCCGCCGAGAAGCGTCGCATCATTGCCCAGGTGCTGGCGCGCTTCGAGACGGTCTTTGGTTTCCAACCAGCGTCGGTCGGCGCTTATCATCTGGATGCTGAGTCGCTGTGCATCCTCACAGAACTGGCGCCCACGGTGCAAATTGCCGTTGCTGGTTGCTTCGAGGAGGGCGTGCGCGTCTTCCATGGCTGCAACCATTCCTGGTATCTTTTTACCGAGGGGATGCCGTGGGCGCCCTGGTATCCTGCCATAACCAACTCATTGCGCCCCGCCGCTGATGAAACCGACGCGCTGGGCATCGTCGCCGTGCCGCACCTGAGCCGCGATCTGGCGCTCTCCTACGAGGGGCGCAACGACTTCTTTGCCACGCACCCCGCCAACGTGCAACGGGCGATGGCGAACGCTGGCGCAGAGAATCCCTACATGTTCAACTTGGTCGATCAGCAGCGACTACAGGCCGATTTCAACGACGGTTTTGCCTACACGCATGTATTCGTCGGCCCGGCCTGGATTGCCGGCGACCCCAGTGTGCAGGACGCCGACGCTGTGACGCGCCAGCTTTACGCCGACTTCCTGCGCTACTTTGTCGAGTTGCGCAGTCAGGGCGAGGCCATTGACATGCACATGGACGAGTTTGCCGCCTGGTTTCGGGAACATATCCCCATCGGCAAGCCACAGGTGGCGCTGGCAAAAGAGCTGCTCTACGGCGCTGAAAAGCACTATTTCTGGTATCTCGACTCCGCCTGTCGCGTGTTGGTCGACCCGACGCAGGGCGGCGCCATCGGCGATCTGCGCCCCTACGCCGCGCAGGTCGCCGCACACACCGGCGCCGACGCCGACACCCTCTGGTACGGCTCTTATCCATACCTGATTCAGTCGCAGCACCGCACCGGCAATTCGCACCACTACGCCGACGGCGCACGCACAACGCTGCGTCTCACCCGGCACGATGAAACCATTGACCTGGCGCATGTGCGCGTGCGCGTGGCGGCGGTGACGCGTGACGCTGGCGCCACCATCGTGCGGCTGACGCCGGCAACCGCTCACTTCAGCGACGGCGTTGCCGTCACTGTCGAAACAACCTATCGCTTTGCCGGTCAGGGACGCATCGCGATAGAACGTCGTCTGCTGGCGGGCGACACCGTGATGGCAGAGGAATACGTCAAGGCGTGCTACGGCGTCACCGAGTATCCTGAAGACCTGCGCGGCGTGGTGTTGCAGGTGGAGGGTGCGCAGCCCGGCGAGCTGGTCTACGCCTATCGCAGCCGTACCCTGCGGACAGCCGCAGCCAGCGCCGTCACCGCGTTGATTCCACCGATAGAGGCGCGGCTACGCCTTCACGCTGAAACGCCGCGCCAGGAAGGGACGGCCACCGAGGGTTATCTTTTCAGTCCATACTTTACACTGACACTGACAACACCGTTACACGTTGGGGAGATGCTGCGCACATGGTTGACGATCGAAAAAGCGTGATCCTGCGCTGCCCGGTCTGCTTTGCGCGTGAGAATGACGTCGTGCTGCTGCGCGACGGCGACGATTTCTACTGTGTCAAATGCAGTTTCACAGGCTCCGAGACCCGGGTGCGCGAGTTGTACGCTGACCAGCAGAAGAAGTACCGCTGGCGTCAGCGCAGATTGACGCTGGATGAGCAGCGCGCCCTGTAGCATCATGACCAAACGCTTGATTGTCAACGCCGAATCTCCAAACCCGCCGTCGCCATCCAGGTCGCCCGACGCGCCATGCTTCACCGCGCCACGCGGTCTGGTGGGTAATCAGCACACAAAATTATCAAAGACAATCACAAAAGTGGCAGACGGCTGGGCGTAACGCAGCTACAATCACGACATGCTTTCTGCACCCGCACCAACCGACTTCATACGCACACAAAGGGGCCGCCTGGTGATGGGCGCCCGCGCAACGCCGCTGCGTCTCACCGGCGTTAACTTTCCTGCGTATGGCTGGGGCGACGCCAACTTTCCGCGTGAGGCGATCATGCAGGCGCGCACCTTTCGCGGCGTCGACTATCGTCGTGTGGCCGCGCTGAGGATGAACGTCGTCCGCCTCAACCTGGCGTATCACCTCTTTGAACACGCCGGGCATCCTTTCCATTATCACGCCGACGGGTGGGAATGGCTTGATGCGCAGGTCGCGCGGGCGCAGGCAGCGGGCGTCTATCTCATCCTTGACATGCATGCACCGCAAGGCGGCTATCAGGCGCCGGGCTACACGGGCGACTTTTGGGAGAACCCTGCGCCACGCGCGCGGCTCAAGGCGCTGTGGGTGGAGATCGCCCGCCGCTACCGCACGGAGGCACAGGTTGCCGCCTATAGTCTGCTCAACGAGCCATGCACCAACGGGCGCAATGATCTGTGGGTGGCGTATGCCCAGGAAGCCGTGGACGCGATCCGCACCGTTGACGCGCAGCATCTGATCGTTGTTGAGCAGGATGTGGAGGCGATGATCCCCTTCGTGCTGGACGACTCGAATCTACTCTACGAGTTTCATTGCTACGAACCCTGGCGCTATGCGGCGCAATTCTGGCGCTATGGCTTTCAGGGGCGTTACGGCGACCCGCGCACCCCGATTCTGCCGTGGGCGTGGGTGGAAGGCGATGCGGGCGGCGCAACATTCATGGTGACGGACGCGCGCATCGCCGGGCTGATGCCGCTGCTGGCTGGTGAGGTGGCGGGCGCCCGCTTCGAGATTCTCGAACGCGAGCAGAACGGCGCCGAAGCGTTGTTGATGTGTGTGCATGTGACGTCTGATCCGCCACCGAATGGACTCATCACCGTTGCTGATAATCCCCTCCCGATGGCGGCGTCGCTCTGGACATCGGCGACAACGACACAGCGCAAGTGTGAGCGACTCGCCTTTCCGGTGCGCCAGGGCTGTAGATACACGATCGTTGGGGCGAAGAACGGCGAGTTGGCGCCGCTTTACTATAAGTCTGATGAGGCATTTGCGCCGCTCACGCGCGCCACGATTGAAGCGCGGTTGCTGGGAGAGTACGGGCTGGCCTTCTATCGGGAACACGGCGCGCCGGTCAATGTCGGCGAGTACGGTCTGTCGCCGCACGCGTTCAAGCACGAACGCGGAGGCGCACAATGGCTGGCGGATCGCCTCGACCTGTATGCACAGTATGATCTCAGTTCGCAGTACTGGGTCTATTCGGGGGCGGCCGATTTTGCGCTGTACGACAACCGCGACCGTTATCCGACGCCGCGCCATGCCAATCCGCATGCGCTGGCAGTCTTTCGCGAAAAGTCACCGGGCGGATAACCAGTTGTTTTCAGGCTCTTTACACCATCGATACAAGCCGTAACCTGCACGATCTGTTCATCTCAAAACTGGAGGAGAATGATGCTTACCCACAAACTTCGGCGTCGTGATTTTTTGCGCCTGACCGGCATGGTAGGCGGTGCGGTGATGTTGGCCGCATGTCTGCCGCCCTCCGGCCCGGCGGCGTCACAGGGCGGCAGCGCGCCAGGCTCAGCCATGCCAACCACGCGCAATGCTGAGGAATTGCTCACGGCGGCGGGCGTGCCGCTGCCGGGCAGCCCCAATACCCCGAAAGGCTGGGAGACTGTGCTGCCCGACGTGCCGGAGGGCTATCCACTGGCGCAGCGCATCACCATCACCACCGCGCGCCCCACCGACTCGGAAGTCATCTTCGCCCCTGGCGACGATCTGGACAACAATGTCTGGACGCGCATGATGGCGGCGCTCTTTGGCATTCAGTTTGTCAATCAGATGACCTGGGTGGAAGGCGACGAGCAGGCGCAGAAGTACAACCTGGCGATGGCGTCGAACGATCTGGCCGACATCATGCAGGACGTGCCCGCCAACATCTTTGCGCAGATGGTGGAGGCCGACATGCTGCTAGAGCTTGGCCCGATCTGGGATCAATATGCCAGCCCGAAGTGGAAGGATGCCGTGGCCCGCGGTGGCGCTTCAGCCTGGCGCAATTGCACGGTCAACGGCAAGCGCTACGCCATCCCGCACGCGCAGTCCGCCGGACACGATGACGCCATCCTCTGGGTGCGCAAGGATTGGCTCGACCAACTTGGCCTCAACCCGCCCGAAACCTGGCAGGATGTGCATGACGTCGCCATCGCTTTTGCTCAGGCGAAGTTGGGCGGGCCTGACACTTACGGCTTGCTCGCCAACAAGGATTTTCGCAAGTCCTGGTACGGCAGCCTCGATCCGTTGTGGGCGGGGCATGGCATCACACCGGGCTGGACTTCCTTTGGCTGGAGCGAAGGCGCCGACGGCAGCCTGCGCTATGACGGCGTGCGCCCGGAGGTGAAGGACGTCCTTGCGCTCTTGCGCCAGTGGTATGCCGATGGCGTCTTCCGCAAGGATTTCTACGCCATCGGCCCGGACGAACTGACCCCCGACCTGGCTTCGGGGCGATGCGGTTTGCAGTTCAACCCGGTGTGGGGCGCCAACCGCGACTCGATCCAAAACACGGGCGCCGAGTGGATATTCCTGGACGTACCAGTTGGCCCGGTAGGGCGCTTCAAGCAGACCGATGATCCCTGGAACAATGGCCGTTTTTGCTGCCCCAAGGACTTCCAGCACGCCAAAGCGTGGATCGAAATGACCAACTGGCGCATCGAATTCGAAGAATCGGTCGGCACGCGCATGCACGGTTGGGAGGGCATCGACTACGCGATCAACGAAAATGGCGAGTACGAAGACCTCGATCCCTACTTCGGTTTCTGGACGGTGGGGCCGATGGGCACACGCACCGGCGGCGTGATCGACCCGCACTTCGAAGCGGCGGAGTTGGAGCACAACCTGGCCGAGTGGGGAAAGCTGGCGCCTGAGGATCGTGACGCATTCCAGGCGGCCATGTTCGGCGACCCGGTGCTGGAGCTGCGCAACCGCGCCAAAGCCTTTATGTTGCAGAAGAATTCTGAGCAAGGCGTCAGCGACAAATTCACAGGGTTGCCCACGCCGACGATGCTGAGTGTGTGGTCAGACCTGATCGACCAGGAAAGTGAGACGTGCCTGTCAATCATCACCGGTCAGAAGCCGCTGGAGGCGTTCGACGAATACGTTGCCACCTGGCAGGCAAACGGTGGTGACAAGATTACCGAGGAGGTCAACGCCTGGTGGCAATCCGTCAAATAGGTTACAAGGAGAGCGAACAGGGCGGGGGCGCGTGGCGGCGCGTCCCTGCCTTCGCCGACCCGAAGACGCGCGCATACATCCGGCGCAATTGGCCGCTGTACGCCATGTTGGCGCCGACGCTGATCCTGCTGGCGATCTTCGCCTACTATCCGATGTACGGCGTGGTGATGGCCTTCCAGAACTATAACCCTGGGCTAGGTTTTACACGTTCGCCCTGGGTGGGGTTGGCAAACTTCGAGCGGCTCTTTGCCTCGCCGGCCTTTCCGCGGGTGATCAGCAATACGCTCATCATTGCCGTCAGCAAGCTAGTCACCGGGCAGATTGCTGCGATTGCACTGGCGCTGCTCTTCAACGAGATTCGCCGTGTGTTGTTCAAGCGCACGATGCAGAACCTGCTCTACATGCCGCATTTTCTTTCGTGGGTGGTGCTGGCCGGCATCCTGATGGACATCCTGTCACCGATGGGGCTGGCTGGCAAGGTGCAGCAGGCGCTGGGTATGGAACCAATCATTTTTCTGGGCAGCAATTTCTGGTTTCGTCCGATGTTGGTAGTCACCAATCTGTGGAAAGAGGCCGGCTGGAGCATGATCATCTACCTGGCGGCGCTCACCGCGATCGACCCGGATCTCTACGAAGCTGCAGCCATTGACGGCGCTGGCCGCTTTCAGCGCATCCGTTACGTGGCGATCCCCGGCATTATGACGACGATCATTTTGCTGGCGTGCCTCAACTTGGGCGACGTGCTGCAGGCGGGTTTCGAGCAGGTCTTCAACCTGTACAACCCGACAGTCTATGAAACGGGCGACATCATCGACACCTACGTCTACCGCGTGGGGCTGGTGCAGGCGCAATTTGGGGTGGCCGCAGCGGCGGGGCTCTTCAAATCGGCGATCGGCTTCGTGCTGATCATTATCTCCTATCGCCTGGCGGATCGCTATGCAGGGTATCAGATTTTCTGAACGGTGCTTCGACAAGGGGGCCGCTGATGGTGCGTGAAAAGGATTGGCGCAACACATTGTTTGATGTGTTCAACCACGCCTTCATCCTGGCGTTGGGGCTGCTGGCGCTGGCGCCGCTGGTCAACCTGCTGGCGATCTCGCTGAGCAACAGCGCGGCGGCGATGGGTGGATATGTCACCTTCTGGCCGGTGAATTTCACCTTCGAGAACTATTTCGCCATCGTCAAGTCGCCGGCAATCTACCGGGCGTTTCTGATTTCGGTGGAGCGCACAGTGTTGGGCACGGCCATCAGCATGTTTCTCACGATCGTCACCGCCTATCCACTCTCCAAGAGTGCGCGCGAGTTCAAGGGGCGCAACGTCTTGATGTGGCTGCTCGTCTTCACGTTGCTCTTCGAGGGTGGGCTGATCCCCTACTTTATGGTGATCCGCAGCCTGGGGCTGCTAAACACGATCTGGGCGCTGATCGTGCCGGGCGTCTCTGTGTGGAGCGTGATCCTGTTGATGAACTTCTTCAAGGAGGTGCCGCGCGAGTTGGAGGAGGCGGCGCTGCTCGACGGCGCGTCGCACTGGCAGACGCTGTGGCGCATTTACGTGCCGCTTTCGGTGCCAGCGATTGCCACACTGGCGCTCTTTGCCGCCGTCTGGCACTGGAACGCCTGGTTCGACGGCATGATTTTCATGACAAACAACGCCAACTATCCACTCCAAACGTACCTGCGCACGGTGGTGATCGACCTGAACAGCACGACTATCCAGATGGATGTGACAAAGGTGGATGCGCTCTCGCAGCGATCGTTGCGCGCAGCGATGATCTTTGTCGCCACCGTGCCGATCATGCTGCTCTACCCATTCTTACAGCGGCACTTCGTGACCGGCATCAAATTGGGCGCGGTCAAAGGTTGAACCAAAGGACGCGTACCATGTCACAACACCAGCCAGTGTTTTTTGTTGCACCCGATGGTGACGACGCCAACTGCGGTTCCCAGACGGAACCCTGGCGCACGATCCAACACGCGGCGAATCTATTGCGCGCCGGCGCAACAGTGCTGATCCGCGGCGGTGTCTATTGCGAACGTGTTATCCCGCGTAACAGCGGCGCGCCGGGGCAGCCGATCCGCTACGCGGCTTTCCCTGGCGAGCAGGTGACCATCGATGGCGCGGGCATCGAGCTGCCGGCGTACACGCCGGTGACGCCGCGCCCGCCGCTGCCTGGTCACGATTGGCCCGGTGCATACATCGGGCATCCGCGCCAGTTAGGCGGGTTGTTTCACCTTGAAGGCGTCGCCCACATTGAAGTGCGCGGCGTGCGCGTGATCAACGCCGGGCCCCATCGCGACAATGCCGGCATCCTGCTCAAGGACTGCCACAATATCGTGGTGGCGGACGCTGTCACCTACAACACGACATCGTCGGGTATCGGCGTCTGGCGTTGCCACCGCATCACAATCACCGGCAACACAGTGGAACTGGCGTGCAACGACGGCGGTCAGGAGTGCATCACCATCGCTGGCGTCGATGCATTCGAGGTCGCCCACAATCACGTGCATCACAGCGGCCCCGGCAGTGAAGGCGGCGAGGGGATCGATGTCAAGCACGGTTCTTCGCGTGGGCGCGTCCATCACAATCACATCGAGCACATCAACCGGCTCGGCATCTACGTCGAAGCCTGGGACACGCTCACGCGCACCATCGAGATCGACCAGAATCTTGTCCACCACAACGCAAAGGATGGCATCACAGTAGCGTCGGAAGCTGGCGGTCTCCTCAAAGATGTACACATCCACGATAACGTGGTCTTTGGCAACGGTCACTCTGGTTTCGTGGTCGGCCGGTATGGTGATGTCGATCATCAGCCAATCCGGGGCGTGATGGTTGCCGGCAACCGCTTTTTCGACAACGGCCGGCGCGGGGTAGGCGGCGGCGTGTGGATCGAGAATCCGGAATGCGAGGGAATCGTGATACGCGCAAACCAACTCTGGCGCAACCGCCAGTTTGAGCTTGCCCTGCGCGACGACGTGCCGTCCGCCGCAGTGACGATCGAGGAGAACGACATCCATGAAGGGAAAGAGTAGACAGGTAGAAAATGATCCAGGCCAAAGCAATCCTGTTTATCGCCAATGCTGAGGTTGTCGTTGACGCCGTTACGATCCCCACGCCCGGCGTCGGTGAGGTGCTTGTGCTGGCTGAATACAGTTGCGTCAGCCCTGGCACCGAGTTGCGCTGTCTCGCCGGCACGCTTGCCGAAGCCAGCCCGCATCCCTACATCCCCGGCTATTCACTGGCCGGGCGCGTCGTGGCGGCTGGTGAGGGATGTTCCACCCCGGTGGGTGAGCGTGTGTGGTGTACGGGGACGCACCGCGCCAACGTCAACCTGACGTGGGGCGGGCACGTCAGCCACGCCCTCGCCCCTGAAAGCGACCTCGTGCCCATTCCCGACGCTGTGCCGACGCTCGACGCCGCCATCGGTCGGCTGGCGGCAATCGCCTATCATGGTGTGCGGCTTGCTCAACCCCAGCCACATGAGAAGGTCGCCATCGTTGGGCTGGGGCCGATCGGGTTGCTTTCGGCGCTGTGTCACACTGCCGCTGGCGCCGAGGTCGTCGTCGCCGACCGGTTGCCGGCGCGGGTGGCGCTGGCAGAACGCCTGGGGCTGCGCGGCTTTGTGGCGGAGGGAGCGTTAGCCGACGGTTTCGCCGACCTTCTGCCCGGCGGCGCCGATATTCTAGTGGACGCCACTGGCCTACCCAACATCGCCGGCGCGTTGATCCCGGTGGGCAGGGCGCTGGCGTGGGACAACACGCCACAGCCTCGCGGCCCGCGCTTTGTCATCCAGGGTGGCACAGATTACGATTACGTCTTTCCTCACCAGGCAGCCTTTGATCGCGAGATGACCTTGCTGTTGCCGCGCGACCGTCAGCCGCGCGATGTCGTCGCCGTCTTCGATCTCATCGCGCGCGGCCGCCTGCCGGTGCGCCCCTTGATCGCGGATGTGCGCCCGCCCACCGCTGCTGCACAGAGCTACGACGATCTGCGCCAGCGGCGCGACCAATATCTGACCATTGCCTTTCAATGGAGTTGATACATGAAGTCTGCTCTGCCCGCGCTCAGCGCCCAAACCTATACTGTGCGCGAGTACATTCAGACAGATGCCGATTTTGCCACCAGCCTCGCAAAAATTCGCGCCATCGGCTACCAGGCAGTGGAAATATCTTATCCCGATATCTTCACGAGCGCCGACGTACGCACGATCCTGAATGACACTGGACTGGTTGCCTCCGGTATTCACTACGATTTCGCATTTCTTCAGAATCGCCTGGACGATGCATTGGAATGCAATCACGCTCTAGACTCTCAACACCTGCTTTTGACAATGATGCCTGAAGCCTATGCCGAGCAGGGAGTCGCTGGCTTCCAGCGTTTCATTGATGAGATAATCCCGCTGGCGGAACGCGTTCACGCCGCCAACTTCACGCTGAGCTATCACAACCACAACTACGAATTTACGCGCCTGGCAGCGCAAACCGGCCTGGCTTGGATTCTGGATGCAACCGCCCCCCATCATCTCGCTGCGCAACTCGACACATATTGGATTCAGATGGGCGGCGGCGATCCAGTAAAGTGGATTCAAAGGCTGGCGGGACGTCTGCCCACGATTCATCTCAAGGACTTTGCGGTCGAGATGTGGACGCCAATCTTTGCCGAAGTCGGTCGCGGCAACCTGGACTGGGCCGCAATCATTCCGGCGTGCAGGGCGGCGGGCGTGGAGTGGTTTGTCGTAGAGCAAGATGAATGTCGTCGTGACCCGTTCGAGAGCCTGCGTCTCAGCCACGAATTTCTGATCAATCTTGGACTGGAGTAACCACCATGAGCGAAGCACTTGCCATCCACGGCGGACGTCCCGCCTGCCCACAACCGCCACCGCCGATGTATCCAGGCGGCAACAGCATCGATGCCGAGGAGGAAGCTGCCGCGCTCGAAACGCTGCGCACGAAGCGGCTGTTCCGTTATTACGGTCCTAACGTCGGCGACTCCAAGGTGGCGCAACTGGAACGTGACTTCGGCGCCCGCGCGGGCGTACCCTATGCTCTGGGCGTCACTTCCGGCACGGCAGCGTTGATCTGTGGCTTGCAGGGGATCGGCGTCGGGCCTGGCGACGAGGTGATTGTACCGGCCTACACCTGGATTGCATCGGCGTCGGCGGTGTTGGCGGTCGGCGCCGTCCCAGTCGTCGCCGAAGTAGATGCGTCGCTCACGCTCGATCCGGCTGATGTGGAAGCGCGCATCTCCACACACACGAAGGCGATCATGCCTGTACACATGCGTGGCGCACCCGCCAACATGACGGCGATCCTGGCGCTGGCGCGGCGCTATCAGCTCAAGGTCATTGAAGACGCGGCGCAGGCGAATGGCGGCGCCTTTCAGGGGCGTGCGCTTGGGGCGTGGGGCGACGTCGGCTGCTTCAGTCTTCAGTTCAACAAGATCATCACCTCCGGTGAGGGCGGTATGCTCACCACGCATGACGAAAGCGTCTGGAAGCGTGCGGTGATGTATCACGACGTGATCGGCGGGCGGCGCAACAACTTTGCTGCGGATGAGATGCTCTGGGGCGTCAACTTTCGTATGCCCGAGCTGCTGGCGGCGGTGGCGCAGGTGCAACTACGTAAGCGCGACTTGCTGCTCGCCCATATGCGCCAGCAGAAGCAGATGCTCCAGGCCGGGATGGCGGAGGTGGCTGCACGCAGGGGCATCACTTTCCGCACGCTGCACGACGCGGCGGGAGACACTGCCATTGCGCTGGTCTTTTTCACTGCATCGGCGGAAGCAGCCGGGAGCGTGGTAACGGCGCTGCAGGCGGAGAACATCGACGCTGCGCGGCTCTACCAGCCCGATGTCATTGACTATCATGTCTATGTTCACTGGACGCCGATCACCGCCAAGCGCGCCTGGCATCCCGCTGCCTCGCCATGGCGTTCCGCCCAGACCGACTTGGATTATTCGTCGACCGCCTGCCCGCGCACGCTCGACTTGCTGGGGCGCGCGGTTCATCTCGACGTAAACCCCCTACTTGGCAACCAGGAGATTGAGAACGTGATCGAGGGTTTAGAGAAGGTGTTGACGAACGTACCGTGAGATATTGTGCGTTGTGAAGGATATGCCACGGTGGCCGCACAGTTGATCGCTGCACACGCAAATGATCTGGCGGGAACGCATATCGTCAACGTCCGTCATGCTGGCGCCGTCCCGGGCATCGCGGCGGATTGGGTGCTGGAATTGCCAGCCACCGTGCGCCGTCATGCCATCACACCGCTGTCCGCGCCGCCATTGCCCGCCTTTGCCTTTGGCCTGCTTGCAGCGCTCAGGGCTTATGAACTCCTCACCATTCAGGCAGCAGTGACTGGCGACCGCGACGCCGCCTATCAGTCGCTCATTGCCCATCCGCTGGGGCCTCATTTGGTGCAGGCAGAGGCTGTTCTGGAAGATATGTTGGAAACCAACCGCGCGTATTGTCGCCATTTCTTTGCCTGACGCCGCAGGAGGCCATTCATGAATCGCCTATCCCCGCTTGACTTGCCCGGTCTGATTGCGTTTTGGGATTTTCAGGGCGCGCCTGGCGATGACCTGGTCGCCAAAGGTGCAGCGCACTATCGTCTGCGCGAACGCAACGGCCCAATCTTCCGCAGCGGCGACGGCGTCTTTGGCCCACAGTCGATTTGGCTGTCGCGGCAGACCTGGCTAGAGATTCCGCATCACGCGTGTCCGGCGTTGCACCGCGCTGGCGATGACTCCGCCGTGACGGTGCTGGCATGGATCAACCGCTACCGTCAGGTAAGTGATACACCCGACGAGTCGGCGCCGCCAGAAGCTATCGCCGGCATCTGGAACGAGACGGAGAATCAGCGCCAGTACTGCCTCTTCCTCAACATCATCATCAGCGGTGGCGCTCCCGACAATGTCAGCGGTCATGTGTCACACACTGGCGGCCCCACGGCGGGGCGACGCTATTGCGAGGATGTCAGCGCCGGGCGCACGCCTGTGCCGTTCCTGGAATGGTGCATGGTCGGCTTCACCTTCGATGGCGCCTTTGCCCGCTCCTACTTCAACGGGCGCTGTGACGCAAACCCAGGACTCAACCCCTTCCCCTACCCTGACGGGCTATTCGCATCCCGCGCCGATTTCACGGTCGGTGCGGTGCATCGCAGCGGCGAAATGGGCAACTGGTATCGTGGGCTGCTCGGTGGCCTGGCTGTCTATCGTTGCGCACTCGCTGATGAAGAAATTCGTCAACTTGCGTTGGCGACCGTGCCTTTCGCGATCTCCCAGGAAGCGCCAGAAGTTCTCGGAGGATGAGCGTCTGACCTGGGCGCAATTGTAGGCGACCGTCCAGCACGCTGCCTGCCGCACATATAGAATGCTGTCCACACGGTATGGCGTATGTGGAATTTCACCACCTGCACGAAGGCGGAGAACAACAATGAAGTGGGGGCGGCGTTTGATTGTACTGTTGGTGGCTGGGATTTTGCTGCTGTTGACGCCGCGCCCGGCGGAGGCGCATCAGCCCTACTTTGAGGACGACGACTGGAAGCCCGCCACCGCCTTCCGCGTCAAGGACCCGACTGTCTCGACCGCGCTCTATGCCACGCTCGACCGCCGCAACGATGTCGATTACGTGCGCTTCAGCGGCCGCACCGGGCAATCGATCCTGATTGGTTTGACAATTCCGCAGATCGAGGGACAGGAGACCTTCACGCCCACCTTTGCGCTGATCGGACCAGGGCTGCCAGCAACGCGATTGCCGGCGCCCATCGAGTTGCCGCCGGACACCGGCGCCCGCATCCTGCGCGCCGCGCCCGGCGAACCGACCAGCTTCTTCGAGCCGTTCAGCCGCACCCGTTACTGGGAGCGCCAGGAGGATCGCTTCGTGCTGCCCGCCGACGGTGAGTATTGGGTGGCTGTGTGGAGTGAAACGGGGCAGGTCGGGCGCTACACCCTCGTCGTCGGCGACCGTGAGATTCCCGGCGGCGACATCGGCTTCCCTTTCAAGCTGCGCGCCTTCTGGACGCCCGTACCCGCGCCGCCTGAGCCGACGCCAGCACCGCACGCGTGCGGACGATAAGCATGAATTCCGCCCAGACTGCGCTCACGCGCTTGAAAACCATCTGGCAACCCGCCGCCTATCACGGCTTCGGTCATCGCGCTGGCTACTTCGAGGGCTGGTACTTCAAGATCGTCGACTCAACTGAGCAGCATCGCTACGCCATCATTCCCGGCGTCTTTCTCGGCAAGGATGGCGTCGATTCGCACAGCTTCGTGCAGACGCTCGAAGGCGCCAGCGGTTCAACCTGTTATCATCGCTACCCGTTGGAGGCATTCAGCGCCGCGCCTTGCGCCTTCGACATCCGCGTGGGAGCGAATCGCTTCACCGCACAGGGCATCGAACTGAACATCGACCGGCCCGAACAGCGCATCATCGGTCGGCTGGTCTTCGACGGCGTTACGCCCTGGCCCGTGACGTGGCGCTCGCCCGGCATCATGGATTGGTACAGCTTCGTCCCCTTCATGGAGTGCTACCACGGCGTCTTGAGCCTGGATCACGCGGTGCGCGGGCAACTCGTCATTGACGGCGCCGCAGTCGACTTTCACGGCGGGCGCGGCTACATCGAGAAGGACTGGGGCGAAGCCTTCCCGCGTGCATGGGTCTGGATGCAGACCAATCACTTCGAGCGCACCGGCGTTTCGCTCACGGCCTCGGTGGCGCGCATCCCCTGGCTGGCGACGGCCTTTCGCGGCTTCATCGTCGGCTTGCTCTGCAACGGGACGCTCTACCGTTTCGCCTCCTACACCGGCGCCGTCATCGACCGGCTAGAGGTCACAGAACATCAGGTCTTCTGGGAGATGCGCGGGCCGGTCGATCATGCCGGCGTGAGGCGGCAGGCGCGTCTCAGCCTGGTCACCCATCGCGATGAGGAAGGCGTCGATCTGCTGCACGCGCCGATGCGCACCGCCATGCTCCAGCGCGTGCTCGAAAGCCTGACCGCGTCGGTGGATGTCAGTTTGAGCGTCGATATCGATGGTCGCATCGTCGAAGTCTTTGCCGGGCGCGGGCGTCACGCTGGGCTGGAGCTTGGCGGCAACTTGGAGGAAATTCTATGACAAACTCTGAACAGTTTCAGCGCACGGTCAGTAACCGGCTG
>Ga0209398_1000701_pt1 | contig 19770 bp, 18 predicted proteins | sample AshMeaBigSpring_FD_184125 | JGI IMG/M metagenome (GOLD analysis project Ga0209398, IMG submission 184125) | Groundwater microbial communities from Big Spring, Nevada to study Microbial Dark Matter (Phase II) - Ash Meadows Big Spring (SPAdes)... | ecosystem: Environmental > Aquatic > Deep... | reverse complement strand
GATCCGACTGCGCCACAAGCTGTTGATCCAGATGTTCCGGCTCTTCGACCAGCTGGTGCTGGTGTTGACCGGCATCGGCATCATCTATTTCCGTCCTGAGATCCTACTGCGAGGAGGAAACCACATCATCGAGGCGACCCTCAACATCGGGGACGTGATCGGGATCCTGCTGCTCGCCATGGGCTGGATCGGAATTTTCGATTACTTCATCCGCTACCGTTCGGACCGTCTGGTCGCGCTCAACACCCAGTTGAAGAATCTCCTCAAGGCGACGAGCGTCGCCACCTTCTGGCTGATGATCGTCAGCGCGCTGTTCACGGTGCGGAGCTTCAACATCCTCAACATCCTGATCTTCTTCGTGGTGGTCACCGGCATCGGCATCATCGGCCGGTTGTTCCTCCGCGTACTGCTGCTCAGCGCCCGTAGGTCGGGATACAACTACCGCTTCCTGCTCGTCATCGGCGCCAACGACCGCGCCAGCCAGATCGCCGGCCAGATCGATGAAAAGCCGGAGCTCGGATACAAGATCGTCGGGTTCGTGGCGGAATCCCCGGAGGCCATGGAGTCCTGGCAACATCAGACGCACCCCGAGTGGAGGGTTCTCGGGCTGCTGGAAAACCTGCGCGACATTCTGATCGGCGAGCGGGTGGACGAGGTCATCGTCTGTCTGCCGATGGACGCGCGCTTCAGCGACATCGCGTCGATCGTGCGGCACGCCCGGGACCTGGGCATCGTGGTGCGGCTCATGCCTGACCTCTCGGACGGCACGCTGCTCAGGAACCTGCATGTGGAGGAGTTCGAGAACGAATACGTCGTCACGCTGTTCCGCGAGCAGCTTCTCATGCAGCTCCTGATGAAGCGCCTGCTCGACACGGCGCTCTCGCTGGTGGTGCTCATCATCCTGGCTCCGGTGATGCTGGTGGTGGCCATCCTCATCAAGCTCACCAGCCCGGGGCCGGTGCTCTTCGTTCAGAACCGCGTGGGCATGAACCAGCGCCAGTTCAAGCTCTACAAGTTCCGCTCCATGGTCGCGGATGCCGAGGCGCGCAAACTCGAACTCGCCCATCTCAACGAGCGCGACGGCCCGGCCTTCAAGATCGAGAACGACCCCCGCATCACGCGCATCGGCCGCTTCATCCGCAAGACCAGCATCGACGAGCTGCCCCAGCTCTTCAACGTGCTGAGCGGCGAGATGAGTCTGGTGGGCCCGCGTCCGCCGCTTCCGGACGAGGTGAAGAAATACGAGTGGATGTTCCGCAAGCGCCTCTGCGTGAAGCCCGGCATCACCTGCATCTGGCAGATCAGCGGACGCAACAACGTCTCCTTCGACCGCTGGATGCAGATGGACCACGAGTACATCGAAAACTGGTCGCTCTGGCTGGATTTGCAGATCCTCCTGAAAACCATTCCGGCGGTCCTGCTGAGCCGCGGAGCCTCGTGACTCCCACGGCGATGTCCGGAACACGTCCCAAAGTCCTGGCGATTTCGTCCGGCGGCGGCCATTGGGTCCAGCTGCTGCGCTTGCGGCCCGCCTTCGAGGGTTGCGATGTGGTGTATGCCACGGTCCGCGAAGGATATCGCGGAGACGTGGGCGACGCCGAGTTCCGGCTGGTGCCGGACGCGAACCGCTGGAACAAGCTTGCGCTGGTCCGCAGTGCGGCGGCGATCTTCGCGCTGGTGTTGAGCGAGCGGCCGGATGTCGTCATCACCACCGGCGCGGCACCCGGGTATTTTGCCGTCCGCATCGGAAAATGGCTCGGAGCCCGGGTGGTCTGGCTGGACAGCGTGGCGAATGCCGAGGAACTCTCGATGTCCGGCGAGAAATCCGGGGGCTTTGTGGATTTGTGGCTCACCCAGTGGCCGCACCTCGCGCGTGAGGGTGGGCCGCGTTGTTTTGGAAGCGTCCTATGATTTTCGTCACCGTGGGAACCGACATGCCCTTCGACCGCATGGTCCGGGTGATTGATGCGTGGGCCGCCGAAACCGGCAGGCAGGATGTTTTCGCCCAGATCGGCGAGGGCGGGTGGGAACCAAAACACATCCGCTTCGCCCATTTCCTCCCGCCGCAGGAATTCGCCGACCATTTTGACAAGGCGCGGGTGATCGTCTCGCACGCGGGCATGGGCACGATCCTCACCGCGCTCTATCGCGGCAAGCCCATCCTCGTGATGCCGAAGAAGGCCAGCCTCGGCGAGCACCGCAACGAGCACCAGACGGCCACCGCGCGCCGCATGATGGAAATCGGCGGAGTGAACGTGGCCTTCGACGAATCCGAGCTGCGCCGGAAGCTCGACCAACTCGATACGCTGACCAGCGGCCGGCAGATCGGCTCCTTCGCCAGCGATTCGCTCGTCACCGGCATCCGCGATTTCATTTTCTCCGGAAAGCGCTGAGCTCCGGAAATCCCTCGGCAAACCATGAAGCCCGCAAAGTGGATCAACGCCATCGCATCGGTCTGCGATCCGCGCTGCTATCTGCATCTGTTCCGGTTGGTCCACTACTACGGTTACAGCCATGTGAGGCCCCGGCTGCGCCTGCGGGCCGGCGAGGGCACCGGCATCGCGCCGAATGTCTCGCTGCGCAACGGCGAGCGCATCCGGATCGGCCGCGGCAGCCATATCGGCGAGCGTTGCTTCCTCTGGGCCGGTGACTCGACCGGCCGCATCGACATCGGGGATCACGTCTCGCTCGCTCCCGGAGTGTTCATCACCGCGTCCGACTATCAGTTTGTGGCCGGCCTTCCGTTCCGGGACCAACCGAAGCGCGAGCGCGACGTCCGGATCGGCAACGATGTCTGGCTGGGAGCGGGAGTGGTCGTCACCGCCGGAGTCGCCATCGGCGACGGCTGCATCGTCGGAGCCGGAGCGGTGGTGACCAAGGACCTGCCCGCGGGTTCCATCGCCGCCGGCGTGCCGGCCCGGGTGATCGGGGCCAGGGAAGCGTCAAACCAGGAATCCTCATCATGAAAGCCGACGTCGCCATCGTCATCGTCTCCTACAATTCCGCGGAGTTCATCGGAACCTGTCTGGAGAGCGTCATCTCCGCCCGGAAGGACATCCGCCAGCAGATCATCGTCGTGGACAACGATTCACGGGACCACACCGTGGAGTTGATCCGCGAGCGGTTCCCGGAGGTAGAACTCGTCGTTCCGGGCGCGAATCTGGGTTTCGCCGCGGGGGTCAACCTCGGCGCGAGGCATGCGGACGCCGAGTTCATCCTCCTGTTGAATCCGGATACGGAGATCCTCGATCACGCGGTGGACCGCATCGTCGATTTCGCGCGGAAGAATCCCGGCCACGGGCTTTATGGCGGCAGGACCTTGCAGCCGGATGGCAGCCTGGAGCCGTCCTCCTGTTGGGGCCAGCCCACGCTTTGGAGCATGGCGATGTTCGGTTTCGGCCTCTCGACGCTCGCGCCGAAAAACCGCTGGCTCGATCCGGAGTCGCTGGGCGACTGGCAGCGCGACAGCGTGCGGGAGGTTGGCGTGATCACCGGATGTTTCCTGCTGGCACCCAAGAGCGTCTGGGACGAGCTCGGCGGCATGGACGAGCGCTATTTCATGTATGGGGAGGATGTGGATTTCGCGATGCGCGCCCGCAAGCTTGGCTACCGCCCGGTGATCTGCCCGGAGGCCCGGCTCGTGCATGAAGTCGGCCAATGCTCGGAAACCCCCGTCCACAAGACCATGTTGCTCTATCGAGGCAAGGCGAGTCTGGTCAGGACCCACTGGCACGGGCCAGCGAAATGGCTGGGCCTGTTTTTCCTCGCCGCCGGGACCGGTCTCAGGGCCATGTTGTCCGGCGTGTTGAAACGTCCAGGCAAGGGCGATGCCGCCGGCCGGTGGCAGACGCTGTGGCGAGAGCGGGCCACTTGGTTGCGCGGATATTCCGACCAGCCCGCCACGCGGACCGTGGCGGGTTGAATTGTTTTTGAGCGTTGCCGGAATTCCGAAGCCAGTCTTCATGATCAGCGTCGTCATCCCCAGCTACAACCGCCGCGATGGCATGCTCGCCCTGTTGGCGGATGTGTTCCGGCAGGAGGACGTGGAGTTCGAGGTGATCGTCGTGGACGACTGCTCTCCCGATGACAGCGCGGAGGCCATCCGCCGCGCCTATCCGGAGGTTCGATTGTTTGTCAACGAAACCAATGGCGGCCCGGCCGTCGCGCGCAACCGCGGCATCCGGGAAGCGAGGGGTGAGTTTATCGTGGGCTTCGACAGCGACGTGACCATCCCCGATCCGCGGCTGCTGGCGAAAGCGGCCGCGTGTTTCCGGGAATCCCAGGCGGTGGACGGCCTGGCCCTGCGCATTTTCAAACCGGACGGTGTCTCGGAGGACGTCGAGCGCTGGTGGCACCCGCTGCCCGTTGCGACTCACGCGGAAAAGCCGTTTTTCACCTCATACTTCAGCGGCACCGCCTACGCCTTCCGCCGGGAAGCGGTGATTGCGGCGGGGCTCTATCCGGAGCTGCTCTACATGCATTACGAGGAGGTTGAACTGGCCTGGCGCATCATGGATCGCGGCGCGTCGATCCTCTACACGCCGGGCCTCGCGGTCGTGCATCATGCGAATCCGGTTTCCCGCCGCAGCGAGATCGAGGTTTTCTACAAACCGCGCAACCAGATCCTGCTCGCCGCGTCGTGCCTTCCTGTGGCTGATGCGCTCGCATACGCCCTGCCGCGGACCTGCTTCCAAGGCTTCAAGGCATTGACGCGCGGTCATTTCCCGAAGTTCGTGAAAGCGATGAGCTCCGCCATCACCTTGCTGCCCCGCCAGATCGAATCCCGCAAACCGCTCCGCAAGGAAACCCTCACCCGCATTCGAGAGCTCAAGAATCCTGAAAATTTCAGTCTATACAAACATGCATAGGTGATGATATTCGGGTGAAAAAAGGACAATTGGGGCCTTTTCCGGCCGCAAAGATCGTGTATCTGTGGTTTTTAAAAAATCACCTTGATGATAAAACTTCACCCCCCTAAGAAGTCCGCTGATTTTCAAAATCAAGCTGTCCCATCATCCTGAAACATCGAATCCCTAAAAAAAATGTCCCCGACTCCACACCCAAGAGCATTCCGCGGATGGATCTCCGCATCACTGGTGCTTCTCGCGTCACTCAGCGAGCTGGCCACCGGCGCCACATCCGTCACCCGTTTCGCCATCACCTGGACCTTCTCTGCGGACCGCCAGGTCGGCCAGTACGCCAACGGCGATTGGTGGGTGGTCGGTCCGGTCACCATCACCAACATCACGCCCAAGTCCGTCGTCTCGGGCGGGCGGACCATCAACGGATCGACGGTCAATCCTAACAGTGCGGAGTTCCCCAGCCACGGCTTCGACAGCGCGATGTCCGAGACCGGCATCGGCTTCAACGCCTCGCTGAACGCCGGCCGCCCCGGCGGCAAGGACATCAGCGCCACCAACCCGCTGGTCCTGCAGAACGGATCTTCGCTGGTTTCCTGCGTCAGCCATCCGGTCTCGACCAATCGTCCGACCATCACCGACGTTTCGATTCTCACGGTGGTGGCGAGCCCGCCCGCCGCGGGATCGTTCAGGCCGCCCTATTGCGGAACCGACAAGACCCATTACTGGAACAAGAGCAGCCTCCGCTACGGGATCCTGCAGAAGCTCACCCTCAGCGGGGCACCCACGCCCACCGACATGGCGGCGGAGTTCGAGCGTCCATGGTTCGAGCTGGGCACCGAGAGTGCCGGACGTTATTTCCACCCCGCGAACCATCAGCCGGAGTACGGCCGTGACATGGCCTGGATCATCGGCGACGCGATGCTGACCCTTCACTTGAACTACACCGATGCCCAGAAGGAAACGCTCTATGTGCGCCTGGTGCAGTGGGGCATCGATCTCTACGGATGTGCGAAAACCGGAGGCTTCTGGGCCGACAACGGCGGTCTCAACGCCGGTCGGAAAGGCGGCCTCGTGATGGCCGGCCTCGCACTCACCCTACGGCTTCATCTTCGCCGAGGACCGCCAAACCTGGTATGTCACCCAGTCTGACGTGGGCCGGGCCCTGTACACCGGGGATGGCAGGCAGCGTGATCCCTACATCCAGTCCGATGTGGGGATTCCGGAATGGGGTGAAAAGCATGCCAGCAACCCGGAGCGCGACGGACGGAACTGGAGCGCCTTTTATCGCGACATCAATTACATCGCCCACCTCGGCGAGGCACTGGCCGTCCGCCTGACCACCGGAGGGTACCAGGCGTGGAACTGGCCACCGTTCTTCGATTACATGGACCGCGCGTGGTCGATCTCCTCCTCGTCGATGAGGGCCTTCCCCGCCTCCATGTGGCGGTCCTTCCGCAACACTCCGCCGCCGGTCGAGCCGCCGGTCGAGCCGCCGAGCGTGCCGACCGTGCCCACCGCGCCGACCGGGCTGCGGGTTCTTGAATGAAATTCCGTTCCCTTGCGGATGCGCGCAGGACGGGCTCTCCCGCGGGAGCCCGCCCTTGTCGTTAGGGATTGGAATTGATCTGACTCCAACATGCGAATCTTGATCATGGGAACCCCGGTCGCCTCCGGCAACCGGGGCGTGATGGCCCTCGGGGCATCGATCGTGGATCTGTGCCTCGGGGCCGCGCCCGATGCGGAGGTCCGCTACCTGCAGGTCCACAAACCCACCGGCGACGTCCGAATCCGGACACGGCGCGGCATCCGGATGGTGCCCGTGACCACCTGCCGGATGTCGCTGCGGTCTGCGCTTCGCGACCACTTGCTCTGGATTCTGTTCCTGTCGTTCGTTTACCGGGTGCTTCCGTCGGAAAAACTGCGCGCGGCGATCCGGCAACACTCGCCATGGATCCGGACAGTGGCAGGTGCGGATCTCGTCGGCGATGTGCGGGGAGGGGACAGCTTCAGCGACATTTATGGCTTGAAGCGCCTCGTCCTGGCCTCGCTCCCGGTTTTCAGCGTGCTGTTGATCAAGGGCTCCATCGTCCACCTTCCGCAAACCTACGGACCGTTCAAGTCCCGGACGGCCCGTCATCTGGCGCGGTTCCTCGTGCGTCGTTCCTCGATGGTGATCGCGCGGGATCTCGAGAGCCAACGCATCGCACAGGAGCTGGCGGGATCACGGCTTGCGGTCCAATTGAGTCCCGACGTGGCCTTCGCGCTGTATGCGGAGGCTCCGGAGGATTTGATGACGGAACCCCCGCTGTCGGGAGGCTTGCCCGCGGGAACGATCGGCGTGAACGTCAACGGGCTCATGTTCAATGGCGGTTATCACCGTGACAACATGTTCGGATTGAAGCTCGATTACCGCGCCTTCCTTCCCGCGCTGGTTTCCAGGCTGCTGGAGGAATCGGCGGCGGAAGTGCTGTTGGTGCCGCACACCTTCGCGGGGCACGGCGATCCGGAAAGCGACAACGACGCCTGCCTTCAGGTGAGGGACTTGCTTCCAGCGGGGCTCCAGTCCCGGGTGCGGATCGTCATCGGCGATTACGACGCCCATCAACTCAAGGGCGTGATCCGGCAGTGTGACTTTTTCGTGGGCTCCCGCATGCATTCCTGCATCGCGGCCCTCTCGCAGGGCGTGCCCTGTGTCGGGGTGGCCTACAGCATGAAATTCGCCGGGGTGTTCGAATCGGTTGGCATGAGGGACTGGGTGATCGATGGGCGCACCATGGATTCGGATGAAACCATCGCCGGGATCCTCAGACTCTATCAGACCCGGGATGCGGTGCGTGGCGGTCTCGCCACGAGGTCCGGGCAGGCCCGCCAACGTCTCGGCGAGGTCTTTTCCGGAATCGTCCATGGTGCGGCCGATGGCGCCGCCCGGGAGGCGGAGCGCGTGGCGGACCTGGTGGTCCAGTCCCGCTGAGGTTCGTTGTTTTGAGGATTTTGAGTTTCCCGGCGCGCGCCGGCTCCCTGCATGAATCCTTTTGCCGCCATCTTCTTCCTGGCCTGCGCCATTGCGCTGATGTCGGTGCCGCGGAAATGGGCGCCGGTGGCGCTGCTGGTCGGCTGCTGCTACATGACGATGGGGCAGGGGATCAATCTCGGCGGGATTTCCCTGCCGATCTACCGCATGCTCCTGCTCACCGGGGTGGTGCGGGTGATGGTGAAGGGCGAGCGCCTCGAGGGGGAGTTGAACACCATCGACAAGTTGATCATGTGGTGGGGCGGTTGGGTGTTCTTCGCCAGTTTCTTCCATGAGTGGAGCCCCGGTTCCGGGCCGGTGTATGCCGCCGGATACATCTTCAACCTGGTGACGATCTATTTTCTGATGAGGATCTGGTGCACGGATCTTCACGAGGTCACGGGCGTCATCGTCCTGCTCGCGTTTCTCCTCGCCCCGATCGCCATCGAAATGATCACCGAGAAGATCGTGAAGATCAACCAGTTCTCCGTGTTCGGAGGCGTGCCCCACGACGTGGCGATCCGCGAAGGGAAATACCGGGCGCAAGGGCCGTTCCGCCACCCCATCCTCGCCGGCACGGTGGGGGCCACCTGCGTGCCGCTTTTCATCGGTATCTTGAAACGCCACCGCCTCGCGGGCATGGTCGGCATCGCCTCCGGGATCTGCATGACGCTGGCAAGCGCGTCCAGCGGACCCGTCATGAGCGGGCTGGCCGGCATGTTCGCGGTCTTCATGTGGCGGATGCGCAACCTCACCAAGCTGGCCCGCATCTCCGCGGTCGTCGGTTACTTCGCGCTGGCCATCGCCACCGGCGAGCCCGGCTACTATGTGATGAAGCGCATCGACATTTCCGGCGGCAGCACGGGCTATCACCGGGCCCGGCTCATCGATTCGGCGATCGAACACCTGGGGGAATGGTGGCTCTTCGGCACCGATTACACGCGCCACTGGATGGCGACGGGCGTCAGCTTCTCGCCGAACCACGCGGACATCACGAATTACTACCTGGCCTTCGGTGTGACGGCGGGGCTGGTGGCGATGTTCCTCGTGATCGCCGCGCTCATCACCGCGTTCCGCTGGGTCGGCGTCGTCTATCGGGCCCACCTCGAGGATTCGCCATCGGATTCGTATCTGATCTGGTGTCTGGGCGCGGGGCTCTTCGCGCACGCGACGACGAGCGTTTCGGTGTCCTATTTCGACCAGTCGCTGGTGTTTTTCTGGATGAATGTCGCGGTCATCAGCACGATGTATTCCGGACACCTCGCAGGGAAGGGCTTCGAACTCGAGGATTCCGAAACAGCGGAGCGGGGCGACATGGACCGGATGTATCCGCAGGGTGCGGCGTAAAACTCGTGGAATCGGAAATGGACCCGAAAATCCTCTTCATCGGAACCACCTGTCCCTTCGGCGACGTGAGCGGCGCGGGTGTGCGCACCCTCAACCTGCTGCGTTTGCTGGAGCGGATCGGCCGCGTCACGGCGGTGTTCGCCACCGGGCGCGAGTGGTCCGCGGAGCAGTTGGAAAAGACGAACTCTGCTTTCAATGTGGCGCTGGTCTCGCGTTATCTGGAGAGCCCGATCCGTTCGGTCGGCGAGCGGTACCGCAAGATCTTCGATCCGGATTTCCTCAATACCAACGGTGTCATCGTGCCTCCGGACGACCGGGCCCGCGTGGAGGAACTCGTGGCGGAGCACGACGTCGTGTGGATCCACACGCTCAAGCTCGCGAACGCCTTCCGCCGATTCGAATGGCCGCGGACGATCGCCGATGTGGATGATTTTCCCAGCCGTTTCCACCGCTCCGCCGCAGGGCACGCGCCATCCCTCAAGATGAAGCTCATGCGGCGCCAGAAGGCGTTCTCATGGCGGCGGCACGAGAGGAACTGCCTCAAACGCTTCGAACTGCTCACCGTGTGCAAGGAGGCGGACCGTGGATCATTCGGTGATCCGTCGCGCGTCCATGTGGTGCCTAACGGATTTGCGGTTCCGGAGCCCGCTGCGGCGGACGTGACGCGCAGGGGGGACCGGATCGGCATGATCGGAGACTTCAACTACCTGCCCAACCATGACGGACTGAGGTGGTTCATGCGCGAGGTGTGGGGCGAGATCCGCGCGAAGGTCCCCGGAGTCGAGCTCAGGCTCGTCGGCAAGGGCAGCGACGCGATCGCCGCCACGTTTCCGGGCGAGGGTGTCGTCGGCCTGGGATACGTGCCGGATGTCGCGGAGGAAACCGGATCGTGGTCCGGCATGATCGTCCCCACCCGCCTCGGTGGCGGCACGCATCTCAAGGTGGCCGAGGGGCTCGCCCGCAGGGTGCCGATCGTGACCACCACGCACGGCTCGCGCGGCTACAGCCTGGTTTCCGGTGGGCATGCGTTCATCGCGGATGAGGCGGCGGATTTCTCCCGCGCCTGCGTGACCCTGCTCGGCGACCCGGGCGTCAGGGAGCGGATGAGCGCGGAGGGTTGGAGATTGTTCAACGAACGTTACTCGTGGGATTCCATCCAGCCGGCCGTCGAGCGCGCCGTCATGGATTGTCTCGCGCGCTCACGCCCGGAGTGCCGGGCATAGGATTGATAGAAATCATGAAAGTCGGCGTCCTCACCATCTTCGCGGTTCCCAATTACGGAGCGATGCTCCAGGCGCACGGCCTCTCTTCCCATCTGCGCGGCGCGGGGGTGGACGCCGAGGTCGTCAACTACCGCCAGCCTGCGCTGGAGGAATACTTCCGGTTCCAATGGAAGTTCCCCCCAGCCGTGAATCACTGGCGGCGTCTCAGGAACTGCTCGCGCTTCGTGGAGAACACCATCCCGAAAAGCCCCGAGGTCGTGAGGAGCTTCGAGGAGTTCCAGCGCCATGTCTCCCGTTACGACGCCTTCATCACCGGCAGCGACCAGGTCTGGTTCACCGGGCCGGTGCAATACTACGACCGCATGTTCTTCCTCGATTTCCCCGCGGCCGGGAAACGCAAGATCAGCTACGCCGCCAGCGCCGGTGGAAACGAGAACTTCGGTGAGTTCGAAGACCGCGTGCGCAACGCGCTCGAGGGCTTCGACCATCTGGGCCTGAGGGACGCGCATACCGAGTCGCTGGTCCGGCCGCTCACCGACAAGCCGATCAGCCGCACGGTGGATCCCGTTTTCCTATATGGATTCGAGGAGCTTCTATCCGAAAAGCCGCCGATGAACGAACCCTACGTGCTCGTCTTCGGCGACTTCCGCGGCGGGCTGGCGCGCGTGGTCCGCGATGTGCGGAACACCACCGGCATCCGCAAGGTGGTTTCCCTCCAGTATCCCTGCCCTGAGGCGGATGTGCGCTTGTCGTCCGCAGGCCCCGTCGAGTGGCTCAACCATTTCCGGCACGCGTCGTTCGTGGTGACATCCTACTTCCACGGCACGGTCGCGGCGGCGAAGTTCCACCGCCCGTTCGTGTCGGTGCCCACTCCCGGGCGGCGCCACAAGGTGGCCACCCTGCTGGAGCCGCTGGGCCTCCGCCACAGGTGTTTTCTGGATGCGCGGGAAATGGAGCGGCTGCCGGAAATCGCACGCGAAACGGTGGACTGGGCGGCGGTGGATGCGAGGCTCGACCCCATGATCGCCAGCTCGAAGGAGTTCCTCCGGACCGCGCTCGCCTGAGGCGCTTTTCATCAGAAACCGAGATCCAGCCATGGAACCGTCTCCCAGGATCAGCGTCGTCATTCCGACGTATAACCGCGCCAAGATCGTGCCAAAGGCGATCGAGAGTGTCCTCTCGCAGACCTTTCCCGCGGCCGAGATCATCGTTGTGGACGACGGCTCCAAGGATGACACCCGCGAGGTCCTCGCCGGTTATGGAGACCGGATCAAGGCCATCAGCCAGGAGAACGGCGGACTCAGCGCGGCCCGCAACACCGGCATCCTCGCCGCCTCGTCAGAGTGGGTGGCCTTTCTCGACGACGACGACGAGCATGTCCCCGAGCGCCTGGCGATCGCGGTGGAAACCATCGCCATCCATCCGGACATCGACGTGCATGCCACCAACACCGCGCTGGTCAACAGCGACGGCTCGGAGCTCGACATGTTCGGCATCCGCGGCCGCCACGCCACCGAGCACATGCGCCTGGAGCGTCCGCTCGGCTGGGTGCTGGGCGGTTGCTTCTTCGCGCAGACGCTCGTCGCCCGCAAGAGCGCCATCGTCGCGGCGGGCATGTTCCGGAAGACCTTCTACGAGGACATGGACCTGTTCGTCCGGCTCGCCGCGCGCGGACCTTGGACCGTGGACGTCAGGAAATCCCTCCGGCTCCTGCGCCTGCCCGGCGAGGATCTGAATCTGTCGAGCGTCTGGCGTTCGAAGCCGGTGGAGAACTACGAGGCGCTGACTCGCATTCACCGTGAGGCATTGGCGATTCCCTCGCTCACGGCGGGAGAGAAACGCTTCGTCGAATCCGGCCTGGCGACCAACCTGTTCGAACTCGGGCGGGCTCTTCACGCCAAGGGCGAAACATCGCGCGCCCGCGAGTGTTTTCTCGAGGCGGCCCAACGATACCCGCGTCTCCACAGCCGGGCAAAGGCCCGGGCGGCGGCCTTGTTCGGCGGCCCCGCGATCGGCGTGTTCGGGATGCTCCGCCGCCGCCGCGGGGTGTTCCGCTCGACGAGTCCCGGCAAATCCTAACCCCCATCCGGCACGCCGTGGCGAATCTCACCTTTGTCCTTCCTGGCGATCACCGCTCCGGCGGTGTCCGCGTGACCGTCATCATGGCGAACCTCCTGCTGGAACGTGGCCACACCGTCCGCATCGCCTGCCCGAGGAAGCCCGTTCTCTCGCAGGAGGGTCTCAAGCGCATCGTCCGCCGCGCCCTCAACCGCAACCACAACGACGGCTGGCTTCATCAGTTCCGCGGCCCCATCGAGCTCTACGGAAAACTCGACGACCTTTCCTATCAGCCGGACGAGGTGGTCATCGCCGTGGGCACCTACATGGTGGCCGCCGTCAGGGGGATGACGAAGCCCGTCATGAAGGTGCGCTTCAACCACGGCTTTCCCGCCCGGCCCGATGCGGCTCAAGAGGCCGCCTGGCACGGACGCATGCCTACCATCACCGTGTCCCACACGCTGGTGCCCCGCCTGCAGGCCCAGACCGAGGGCAGCGTCTGGGGCGTGGTTCCCAACGGCATCGATCCGAACGAATATTTCCTCGACCCCTCGATCCCGCGCGACGGCATCGGAGCCCTTTACAACCCACATCCCAACAAGGCTCCGGAGAACCTGCTCGCCGTGCTTCAGGAATGCCGGAAACGCTGGCCGGATTTTCCCCAGCGTGTGTTCAGCACGGAAGCCCGGCCGGAGGGCCTGCAGCATGTGGAATACACCCGGCTGCCATCGGTGGACGCCGCCCGCGAACTTTACAACCGCAGCAAGGTCTGGGTGCTGACGAGCCGGACCGAGGGCTTGCCCGGGGTGGTGCTAGAAGCCATGGCCTGCGGCTGTGTGGTGGTGAGCACCGACAACGAGGGCAGTCTGGAAATCCTCCGCGACGGGGAAAACGGCGTGATCATCCCGCGCGACGACGTGCCGGCCCAGGTGGAGGCGATCGGCCGGGTAATGCTCGACGAGCCCCTGCGCCAGAAACTCTCCGACGGCGCGCAGACGACGATCCGCGGCTTCACCTGGCAGCGCGCCGCCGACCGCATGGAGGCCTTTCTCAGCGAACTGCCGGACATGGATTGCGCCCGCCTCTGACGAATCATGACGAAAATCAAGCGACTCCAGGACGTCGTTGACTGGCGGCTGTGCCTTGGCTGCGGGGCATGCGCCTACGTGTGTCCTGACCGGAAAATCGAAATGGTGGATGTGGTCGATGAGGGCCTGCGTCCGCGGATCACGGGCGGTGACTGTCTTGATTGCAGGGACTGCCTTGAGGTCTGCCCGGCCCTCGGGCTCGACCAATCGGCCGCGCGTGAGAGACCGGGCGTGCTTCCCGAGGCGCTCGCTGCCTTCGGTCCGGTCCTGGAAATCTGGGAGGGCCACGCGGCGGATCCCGAGATCCGCTTCAAGGGATCGTCGGGAGGCGCTCTCACCGCCTTGTCGCTCCATTGCCTGGAAAACGAGGGCATGGCGGGCGTGCTGCACATCGGCCAGCATCCTTGGGATGCGGCGCGGAATTCCACCCACCTGAGCTGCTCGCGCGACGAGCTCTTGGCCTGCGCGGGATCGCGTTACGCGCCGGCCTCGGTCTGTGACCGGCTGGATCTCGTCGAGCATGCGGAAGCGCCGTGCGTGGTCATCGGCCAGCCGTCCGAGGTTTCCGCGCTGCGCAAGGTGCTCGGCAAAAAGAAGGAACTCGCGGAGAAGGTCGGCCTCGTGCTCTCGTTCTTCTGCGCCGGATCCCCATCCACCCGCGGGACACTCGATCTGATGGACCGTTACAAGGTGGAACCGGAGAAGGTGGGGTATTTGAGATACCGCGGCTTCGGCTGGCCGGGATTTTTCTCCACCCGCTTAAAGGGCGGCGATGAGACCACCGAGCATCTGGTCTATGGCGAGGCCTGGGCCTTTCTGCAGAAATACCGGCCTTACGCGACGCACCTCTTTCCGGATGGCTCCGGCGAGGACGCGGACATTTCCTGTGGCGATCCGTGGTACCGCCCCATCGAGCCGGGCGAGCACGGCTCCTCGCTCATCGTGGTGCGGACGGAGCGCGGACGGCATCTTTTCAAGCGCGCCATGGATGCCGGGGTGATCATCGCGAAGCCGGCGAGCTACGCGCAGCTCGCGAAGTCTCAGGAGAACCTCACGCGCAAGCGCGGCGCGGTCTGGGGGCGGCTCCTCGCCTTCAGGCTTCTCGGAGTGCCTGCGCCCCGGTTCACAGGGTATTCGCTCTTCCAAAACTGGACGGCCCTCTCATGGAAGGAAAAACAAGGCTCCATCGTCGGGACCATGCGCCGCATGATCCAGCGGGGATACTGCAGGAAATCGGGAGGGTCCGCGAAATGAGTGACTCCGGGGAAATCCGCAGCCTCGTGGTGATGTGCAGACGGCTGGACCGCGCCCACGGCGGAGCCGCGTTGAGAAACCTCCAGAACGTCCGCGCCCTGGCCCGGCTCGGTCCCGTGGATGTGATCTCGGTGGGGCCGTCCGATCCGCCCTCTCCCGTGGAGGGGGTGGACCACTACGAGCACATTGCCAGACAGGCGTCAGTTCCCGGATTGCAGCGTCTCTGGAGCAAGCGGTGGCTGGTTTCTCCCACGGCGCATCCCATGGTCAGCGCTCTCTATCAGGAGTCCGTGGTCGCCGCCATCCGGCGCAGGTTCCAGAGCGATTCCTACGACGTGGCGGTGGTGGAGGAGCTGGGCCTCGCCCGTTACCTGGAGGATTTGAACCGCGGCGGCTGCGTGACGATTTTCGACGCCCACAATCTGGAGAGTTCGTTGAGCGGGGACATGGCCGCCTCCCAACGCGCCGGCCTGGCCGCGCGATGGAAACGCTCGCTCATGGACCGCAGGCTGGCTGCTGCCGAGCGGTATTTCGCGCAGGCCGCGGACCGCGTGTGGGCTTGCAGCACGCTCGATCAGCAAGGCTTCGCCGGACTGATGGGAAACGCGACTCCCGTGGACGTGATTCCCAACGCCATCGACGTCCCGGCCTACGAGCAGGCGGACCGCCGCCACGAGGCGGAGGACTGGCGGGATGAGCCGATGCTTCTCACCTATCTCGGTGCCTATTCCTACTATCCGAACGAAGAGGCCGCCCTGGAACTCATCCAGGTGGTCCTCCCGCTCCTGCGCGACCGCGGGATCCCTGCAAGGCTGCAATTGATCGGTGCCAATCCCACACCTGCGATGAAGGCCGCCGCCAAGGGCCTCGACGACGTGGAGATCACCGGGGCGGTGGACAGCGTCATGCCCTACCTGAAACAGCGCTGCTTGATCGTCCTGCCGCTCCGCCTGGGCGGCGGCACGCGGCTGAAGATCCTCGAGGCCTTCGCCGCCAGCCGGCCGGTCATCTCCACGGCCAAGGGTGCCGAGGGCATTGAGGCGGTGGATGGCACACACCTTCTGATCCGCGAGTCCGCCGCCGACCTCGCCGAGGCGGCCGCCACCCTCTGGACCGACCGGGAAACCCGCGCCCGCCTATGCCGCAACGCCCTGCAACTGGTGACCGACCGCTACTCGCTGGAAAGCACCGCCGGCCTCATCCGCAATTCGGTGCTCGACACCCTCGAATCCATCTCTCCCCAATCCCACCGCATCCAACGTCATGTCTGAAATCATCATCGAACAAGGAAGATCCGAACGCCAATACTGGAGGGACCTCTGGAGATACAGGGAGCTGCTGTATTTCCTCGCCTGGCGCGACATTCTCGTCCGCTACAAGCAGACCGTCATCGGCGTGGCGTGGGCGGTCATCCGGCCGCTGCTCACGATGCTGGTGCTCACCTTCATCTTCGGCAAACTCGCGAAGATGGATTCCGGCGGCGTGCCTTACCCGATCCTGGTGTTCTGCGGCATGCTGCCCTGGCAGTTCTTCGCCAACGCGTTCACCGAGAGCGGAAACAGCCTGGTCTCCAACGCGGGCATGATTTCCAAGGTCTATTTCCCGCGCCTCGTGGTGCCCATCAGCAGCGTGATCACCAGCTTCGTGGATTTCCTCATCTCGTCGGTGCTGATGGCGCTGATGATGGTTTACTACGGATATCTTCCCGGCGCGTCGGTGCTGATGCTTCCGCTCTTCATCCTGCTCGCCTTCGCCACCGCCTTTGGCGCGGGCCTCTGGGTGTCCGCCCTGATGGTGCGCTACCGGGACTTCCGTTTCATCCTGCCCTTCGTCGTGCAGTTCGGGCTCTACATCTCGCCCGTCGGATTCAGCAGCAACGTGGTGCCGGAACAATGGCGCTGGCTCTACTCGCTCAATCCGATGGTGGGCGTCATCGACGGCTTCCGCTGGGCGATCCTCGGCCAGCAGAACCTCTACTGGCCCGGCTTCTGGATCTCGGTGGCGGGCGTCGCGCTCATCATCCTCTCCGGCATCTGGTATTTCCGGCGCACGGAGCGGACCTTCGCGGACGTGATCTGATTTTCAACAAACCTCTCCATCATCGAAACCATGAGTGAATCCATCATCTCGGTCGAAAACCTCTCGAAGTGTTACAAGATCGGCCGTCAGGCGGCGAAGGGGGACGGGCTGCGGCACGTGCTCGAACAGGCGGTGCGCGCGCCCTTCGCGTGGCTGCGCCCCGAATCCCGCGAGAAGCGCGGGAAAACCGAGGAATTCTGGGCGCTGCGCGGTCTTGATCTCGAGATCGAGCGCGGCCAGATGGTGGGCATCATCGGCCGCAACGGCGCCGGCAAGTCCACCTTTCTCAAGCTGCTGAGCCGGATCACCGAGCCCACCACCGGCAGGATCCGGCTCCGTGGACGGGTGGCCAGTCTGTTGGAGGTGGGCACGGGCTTCCACCCGGAGCTCACCGGACGGGAGAACATCTTCCTCAACGGATCGATCCTCGGGATGAGCCGCGCGGAAATCCAGCGCAAGTTCGACGAGATCGTGGCCTTCGCCGAGATCAACAAGTTCCTGGACACTCCGGTGAAGCGCTACAGCAGCGGCATGTATGTGCGGCTGGCCTTCGCCGTGGCCGCTCACCTTGAACCGGAGATCCTCATCGTGGACGAGGTGCTCGCCGTGGGCGACGCCGAGTTCCAGAAAAAATGTCTCGGGAAAATGGAGGACGTGTCCACCAAGGAGGGTCGCACGGTGATTCTCGTCAGTCACCAGATGCCCGCCATCCAAAACCTCTGCACGCGCTGCATCCTGATGGACCGCGGCCAGCTCCAACAGGACGGCAAGACTTCGGACGTCATTGCTGGCTACCTCGCCAAGGGCCACGAACTCGCTTCCGGCGATCTCTCGCAGCGCACGGATCGCGCCGGCAAGGGCAGGGCGCGCGTCACCGGCATCGATTTGTTGGATTCCAGCGGAAATCCCCTGGTGGAGGCCGCCTCGGGCGGTGATGTCATCCTCAGGGTTTCCTACGAGGTCAGGCAGGGGGAGACGCTGAAGGGCGGTCTGCTGGTTCTAGACCTGAGCAGCGATCTCAAGAGCTTCATCGGTCTCTCCACCGCGCTGGCCTCGAAGCGGGAACTCCAGTTGTCCGGTGACGGGTACGTCGATTTTCTCGTTCCGAAATGGCCGCTGCTGGGCGGTCGCTACAGCCTGAGCGTCTATCTCGAGGCCGAGGGCGAGGCGCAGGACGTGATCGATGACGCGGCCATCGTCGATACGGTGGACGGGGATTTCTTCGGCAGCGGAAAATCCCACCACAAAGGCTGGCACGGCGAATACGTGCTGGTGCCGCACTCATGGGATCAGGGTTCCTGAGCCTCCGCCATGCGCGGAACATCACGATGAGCAATATCCTTGGAGTGCCGCGCCGTGCCGCGCGGTTCGTGGCTCGCAAGCTGGGTCTTCCGGGTTTCCGCCCGAAGGCTCCCGAGCCGTGCCGGGACGTGTATTCCATCTCGATCTACGAGGGAAGCTCGCCGCTCGATCTCAAGCCCTCGGCCCGTGTGGCCAATCCGGTGCTCAAGGCCGCCGATGTCACGGATGTCTCGGCCATCTACGTGGCCGATCCCTTCATGATCCGCTCCGGCGGCGGCTGGCACATGTTCTTCGAGATTCTGCCGCAGGGAGACGAGAAGGGCGTCATCGCCCTGGCATCCAGCGCGGACGGGTTGAAGTGGGACTACCAACAAGTGGTGCTCGATGAGCCGTTCCACCTCTCCTATCCGTACGTCTTCGAGTTCGAAGGCGAGCACTACATGGTTCCCGAGTCGCATCAGGACCGCTCGCTGAGGCTTTACCGGGCCGTCGACTTCCCGACGCGCTGGGAGCATGCGTGCAATCTCATCGAGGGCGAGCTGCTTGTGGACTGCTCGCCATTGTTCCGCCACGGGAGGTGGTGGTTGTTCGCGGGCTGCGGCTCGCCGCCGGTTCACGCGGACCGGCTCCGGCTCTTTCATGCCGAGCGGCTCACGGGACCGTGGATCGAGCACCCCGCCAGCCCGATCATCACGGATGATCCGGTGAACGCGCGCCCGTCCGGCCGGGTCGTGGAGTGGGACGGCCGCTTGTTCCGTTTCGCGCAGGACTGCCATCCCCTCTACGGCCAGCGCGTGCGGGCGTTCGAGATCCTCGAACTCACCGTGGACCGCTACCGCGAACGCCCCGCCGCGGAGCAGCCGATCCTCGGCGAGTCCCATCAGGGATGGAACGCGGCCGGCATGCACCACATCGACGCCCACCGCCTTGAGGACGGCGGGTGTTTCGCAAGCGTGGACGGCTGGCGTTGGGTGAAGGTTTCCCAAGTGGGTCGCAGACCATGAAAATCGCCCTCTTCAGTTTCGAATACCCGCCCGACACGGCGCGCGGCGGCATTGCCACCTATTTCCATCAGATGGCCGGCATCCTCAGCGGGCGCGGGCACCAGGTGGAGGTCTTCGCCGGCGGCTGGGGGAAAACCACGACGACCCGCGAGGGCGGCGTGACCGTGCACCGTCTCGCTCCGGAAGGCGAGGTGGAGCATCATGTGGCCTACGAGGGTTTCCACCTGCTGGCGGGTCCGTATTTCGCGGCGCGCCACGCGGAGGTGGGCTTCGATGTGATCGAAGGCCCGGAACTCGAAGCCGAGGCCCGCGAGGCGGTGCGGCTCGTGCCGGACATCCCGCTGGTGGTCAAGCTGCACAGCCCGTCGATGGTGCTTTGGCGCAGCGACCTGCTCCGCGCGCAAACCCCGCCGCTGTTTGACAGGGTCCGCCTGCGTCTTGAGGCGAAGCGGCTCGGCATGCGCACATTCTGGGGCAAGGGAGGACCGGGCCCGCCGAAGATCCCGGAAGTGATGAAGGCCAAGGACGAGACCGAACGCCGCC
>Ga0209398_1000700_pt1 | contig 19781 bp, 19 predicted proteins | sample AshMeaBigSpring_FD_184125 | JGI IMG/M metagenome (GOLD analysis project Ga0209398, IMG submission 184125) | Groundwater microbial communities from Big Spring, Nevada to study Microbial Dark Matter (Phase II) - Ash Meadows Big Spring (SPAdes)... | ecosystem: Environmental > Aquatic > Deep... | reverse complement strand
CTCTACGAGGCTGATGGAATGATTGATTTAAATTTCTACCATAATATTGTTCTACCATAATGACGCCTCTACGAGGCTGAGGGATAATACAAACCCTACCGCCCTGCGAACTTTCTAAACTACGCTAATTCAGCATAATTATACACATTATTTTCAACAAACACTATCGCCTCTTCGAGGGTAAAATTATCGCATACTTAGGATTTTCTTTTTTTGTTTATGTTTTCAATTGCTTTCATAGTTTCTAAAAAACTTTTCTCAACTTCACTTAAAGTTTTCTGTTGGTACTTTTTATACTCAGTAGTTGCTTTTTCGACAGCCGCATCGTGACTAACTGAACCCGCTCCCTGCAAAAGTTTTTCACCACTCATTGTTAGTATATTGTCCAAATGCTTAGCCCAATCATTCATTGTCATAGCTTGTTCGCGTTCGGCTTGTCGCTCAGCAAAATCCAAATAACCCGAAACTATCTGTCCCAACGAACGAAGTTCTTTTTCGTCTAAATAATTTTTAGCAACAACCACATCCTTCAGGTACGGACGAGAGCCTGGAAAAGTCATCAATCCCATAAATTCTTTTTCGGAATCGGCGCGGTTGTAAATGACTTCTGCTGCTGTTTGTCCGTGTACAGCGAAATGAATTTTGTTCTGTACTTTTTTGAAAAATTCGATTGAAACCTCAGCTTTAGGGTCGTAGTCGATACTGGTAGAATAAATATCGAGAACCTGTCGGTAAAAAACTTTTTCGGATGCCCGAATATCGCGAATACGTTGCAACAGTTCTTTCCAATAACCTCCACCTCCTAAATTTTTAAGGCGCTCATCATCCATCGTAAAACCCTTACGGATATATTCGTTCAGGCGTTGTGTAGCCCAAATCCGGAACTGTGTTCCTCGTAATGACTTTACACGATAACCCACCGAAATAATTACATCGAGATTGTAATGCTTTACCAAATTTTCTTGCACTTTCCCTTCAATAGCACCGTGTTGAGTGGTTAGTCGGAAATTCCGACACACCACATCTTGATTCAATTCACCTTCGTTAAAAACATTTTGAATATGTTCGGTAATGGTGCTACGTGCTTTACCAAATAAAACCGAAATTTGCTCCTGCGTCAGCCAAACTGTATCGTCCTCAAAACGTACATCAACCGATATTTTTTCATCCTCGGTTTTGAATAATATAAATGCATTTTGTTTATTTTCCATTTTATTTTTCGTTTTTCTAATTCAATAGGTCACACGCACCATGTACGTAATTTTTTGTTTTTTCAACAAATACTATCGCCTCTTCGAGGGTAAAAGCAATAGCCTACGGGGTCTAAACCGCTGTCGTCTAACACGTGGTATGCCACTACACCCTCGGGGTTTTCTTTTAAAATACTTCAACCGTTCACCATTATTACAGCGCTACGAGCTTTTGGAATAATCTATAAATTTATTCTACCATAATGTCAGCTCTACGCGCATTTGCACCAGAGGTGCAATATTATGGTAGCATAATTGTCGCAAAATCAAGGTAGCTCCGTAGGAGCGTAATTTTTTCAATCGTCATAAAATTCAAATACATATTCGTCTTTAAATTCAATTTCAAATTTTCGCAACAATTCCAGATATTCTTCTTTAAATGTCGATTTTGAATGATGTTTTTCCTGATTCATAATGTAATTTATCACAGTATCGCGCTGCGAACGTGAATATGAAAATCCACCGTAACCCTCCTGCCAACTAAATTTTCCAACAACTAATTTTTTGTCATTAATCCAATTCGTCGAATTTGCTTTTACGTCTCTCATTATATCGGAAATCGAACTACGCGGATTCAATTCAAAAAACAGATGAACATGATCTTTATATCCATTTACAGCCAATGGATATTGTCCTTTGTTTTTTAAAATACCTGAAATATAACGAAATAAATCTTCTCTTATATTTTTAACCAACAAATTTTGTCTGCCTTTTACGGCAAAAACTGCGTGTATATTGAATTGTGTGTATGTGTTTGCCATTTTTCTACCATAATATTGTTCTACCATAATGACGCCTCTACGAGGCTGATGGAATGATTGATTTAAATTTCTACCATAATATTGTTCTACCATAATGACGCCTCTACGAGGCTGAGGGATAATACAAACCCTACCGCCCTGCGAACTTTCTAAACTACGCTATTTCAGCATAATTATACACATTATTTTCTACAAACACTATCGCCTCTTCGAGGGTAAAACCATCACCTACGGGGTCTAAACCGGCATCATCCAACATGCGGTAAAGCATTACACCTTCGTGGTTTTCTTCGTATTGTACTACATGCAAACCATTTTTGTGAAAAAACACCTCTTTATTTGCATTGCCGTTGTAAAGAAACAAAGTATTGTCTTCTTTGATATAATAGGTAGATGCTTCGTGACCTTCGGCACTGAATGTGCGAACTATAATTATATCGTATTATCGATATTTAAAATAAATATTTCTTGTTCTAACCCTTTGTGATATTTATTTATCATAATCAATAACTCAGCAATTCCAACTTCAGAATAATAATCTAATTTAGTCTGAATTTTCTGATTATCATATAAATCTTTATTTCCATATTTTTCAAATAAATCTTTAGCATTTTTAGGAACAAAAAAAATGGCTCTTTTTCCAAGGAATCTTTTATATTCATTGAGATAGATTCCAACTCCAGCAAAATCTAAGTCGCCAAAATGCAGATAATTATTTGGTATAGATTGTAACCACTTTATCAAATCCCTACTTTGACTTTGAGGATAACGACTTATAAAAAGAGGTTTTATGTCTTTAAAAAGATACTGTTGTCTTTCAATATATCTGAAATTTTCAGGATTTTCAATTCCTACAATTGTAATATCTTCTGGAATTGTAAATTTTTCAAAATCATAAATAAATTGAAAACTTCCAGTGTATGGATGAATTAAAATTGGTTCATTATTTAATGTAGCTTGGATTGGAGAAAGTGTGTTTACCAAAAAACCTTTGAAAGTTCGTACGTTTCTTAGTTTTGAATCCGACGCAACTGCCACAAAGTTACTTCTTAAAACATCTTCTTTTTTATGAATCGAAACATAATCGTGTAAACTATTAATACCAAAATGATTGCTCAAATAATCATTAAGCCTCTCAGGTGAACGAAGAAAAATCAACTTCTTACTTCTACCCTGAATTTGCTGTTCCAAAATACCATTGCCCAACATAATTTCAATAACACTATGTTTTAGTTTACTTGCAGGGATTTTTTCTCCATTTTGCAACAAAATCAGTTTATCAGCTATGCCAATGGGTAAATTCATTCTTCGCTGTGTTGGGTAATAATTAAGTTTACTCGGGTCATACTTTCTGCATCCTTGTTTAGTTTATAGATATGCGAGAACGCTAAGGCATCGTTTTCAATTGGCGATCCATTTATCAACAAAATATTGCGATCATTTGCAAATTTAAGAATGCCACGTACGTTAGTGGGGTGAAGTTTGCCTATTTCATCCATCATACAGTGTAAGCGGAAATCTTTGAATCGCTTTGAAACACTTTCCTTGAAAACATTGAGTAACATAATATTCAACATTGCCTTAACTAAGGTGTCGGTTCCTTCTGAACCGACATTGGATAATTTCTCTACCCACCCTGTGTCGTTTTGGTTTTCTTCAATCCTAAACTTCAGCTCAAAAGAGTCAGACAAAGAAATGTAATCGCGTTTGACATCATTGATTTTTTTCACAAACTGCTTAAGCAAATCAACTGCATCTTTATTTTTCTTTTCCTGGTTGCCTGAGGAAAACAAGTTGGGTTCACCAAATTCCATTGAGTTTTCATCATTGAATTTCTTTATCATCAACAGTAATTGTACAATTTCATTCTTGCTATCCTCAACTCTCAATTCAATTTTCTTGATTACACCAGCACCAATCGATTCCCTTTCGACAAAATCATTATTTATCTTGGTGATAATTTTCTGGATTTCACCTGATTGAGCCAACAAATTGCCAGTTTCAGTACCAATAGTGGAAACAATAAATGCAAAACGCTCATTTACTTCTTTTTCAATTCGTTCTATCTTCCGCTCCTCAACAAAGTCTGACAGCATTTCGGCAAAAACAAGCAAAGCACTTTCGTTGGGAATTACTTTCTTAAACTTAAAAATGTTGCTTTCGCTAAATTTTCCAAGAAAATCGGTTGCTGTATTCCTCAATTCGTCTTTGCGGTTGTGTAATTTTTCGTAATGAATGGATTTGACCTCATCGATTAAGATTTTCACCCGCTTTTCGGAGGCTAAATTCAGATTGAGTGTTTCGAAATATTCGGTAATGGATTTGAAGCACTCGCTATTTTGAAACTCATCAAACAACGATATATCTTCATGAATATAGTTCAATTTGTTATCAAGTTCCTGAACAATCGTTTGAATCGCTGATAATTCGTTAGCTATTTCATTGTGTTGTTTTTCGTATTTTGAATACTCCAATTCAAACTGTTTGTCCAGTTGCTGCTTTTGTTGTTTGAAGTCGTTGATCTTATCTAAATATCGCTCTTTATCGTATCGATAGTTTGCTACCAAATCACGATTATTTTCAATATAACTGAGTTTATCCTCAATATCTTTGAGTTTTGAATCTATTTCGTTCAGCCGTTTGGTATCGGCTCCTTTCTCCGAAAGTTCTTTATTTTTACGATTCTGCATTTCGGCTTTTTGCGTGTCAATCTCAGTTTTTTTCGACTTTATAGCAGCCTCAATATCAATCAGCAACTTATCTTTGGAATCTTTTTCAGCTTCAATAATTTTATCACGTTCCTTTTCTCTGGCTTTAATGGCTTTGTTGCTTTCCTCCTCAGCAACATGTACTTTCTGTTCTGCAACTTTCGCGTTTTCAACTGCTTCAGCAATGTTCGCTTCCACTATTTCGAGCTGACTGCTACGCTCAGATTGTGCCTTAGCCTTTAGTTTATTCAGTTTTATGAACGTTTCTGATTGTTTGCTTTTTGATTGCTCTAAGTTGTAATCAATTTCCCTTATAAAATCCTTTTGCTCTCGAATCTTCGGTTGATATTTCTTTTTCAACTTTTCGTTTTCTGCATCCAGTACTTGTGTCAAATCAGAAATAGTTTGCTTTAATTCTTGAATTTGAGTGCCTAAACTCATTTTGTCAGATTCGTAATCGGCAACAGTTTTCACTGTTTTGTTTATCTCACTAAGGTCAATTTCAATACCGTAAAAATTTTCCGATTTTTCCTTCAAACGTGGATTTAAAGACGTACTGAAAAGTATATCTTTTTCATCAATTACTTTCCCTATTGTTTTATCCCAATCGGGGTAATTACCAGTCAACCAACCATAAAATGAATCTTTACTATTATTGATATAAGACTCTATTTTCGTGATTTGTGTATTTAAATCTGTAAGTTGAGTTTCAATTTTCTCCTTGTCACGTTCAAAATTTTTCTCTAAATTCTGTTTGTCAAGCTCCCATTGTTTCTGAATGGTTTTTATTTGTTCACCAGCATTGTTTTTATCAATAGGCAATTGTCTGATTTTATTCTGAATAGCTTGCAGTTCCTGCTCTAAACTTCGAATTTCTTCTTCAAAAATACGAGTATGTCTAATACGTTCTTTATTGACTCTCAGAGCATTTGTATTTTTCTTTTTATCTTCCCAAACAGTACGTAAATGTTCAATTTCTTGTTTGTGTTCCTCCCGAAGATCTGCTATTTTTTTGCTGAACTCTTTGGTTATTTTATCTTTAAATGTAAGAAAATCAGCATTCACCGTGTTTCTAACTGCAATTTTTCCATTCGAGAAATCATTGAACTGGTTTTCCAATGCGTTGAGTAATGCCTGATATTTTACTTCCAAATCCTGAAACTGAGCTGTAAGAAGATTCTTTTCATCAATTAAATTGCCTTGTTCCCGCTCAAAATCAGGTTTTTGTTCAACTATTCCCAGAATCTGAGTGATATTTTTTTGCGTATATTCGTCGTTAAGCTCCCTCGCTTTTTTCAGGTTTTCTTGCTGAACTCGAATATCTCCATTGATTTTGGTTGCCTTTTCGTCAAAAAGTTCTTTGGCTCTCTTTTGCTTTTTTATAAATACGTCAGCTTTCTCCTTCTGGGTTTTCAACCTCTCTGAAATAATAGGTTCGTCTTTTTCATTTTTGTTGACTGCCCAAGCCAATTCCTTTGCTATTTGAATCTTCTCACGCTCTAAGTGACGAATAGTAATATAGAGTTTCGCAATATTTTCGGCCTGCGAAGTGGTAGAAGGCATTTTGAATTTGCGAATATCAGTCAGTTGTGTTTCAAAGTTGTTTAAATGATGGGCATACTGGTTTAAATCTATCCGCACATCATTATCTAAAGATAAAATAATGGTTTGCTTGATAAACTCAGCTTCCATTTTGGAGTTTAAGAATACATTTTGAATCGTTTTAGGAACTTGTTGATAATCCTTACTTTCAAGAATCGAATATCTCCTGTATTCGTGCTTTTTATCGGCATTATTCCCGTAAATTATATCGCGATATTCTTTGTATTCATCAATTTTGCGTTTAGTGTAAAATACTTTGTGAGCATCTAATTTTGCGGCTATTTCGTCCCAACTATCAGGAACATTGCCATTTGCGTTAACAAAGTAATGCTGCTTGTATTCTCCATTGAAAAAGCGGAAGCAAACCTTATGCTGCGACTTATACGATACAACACAATACTTGCCCTCCTCCCTAACTACTTCGTAAATGATATACGAATTGCTGTGTTTATAATAATAATCTACATAGGAAATCTTCTGCTTCGGAATACCAAGTCCCAAACTATCTGCATTATAAAAAAACAAAACTGAACGAAGCAATGTGCTTTTTCCAACGCCTTGCGTACCAATAAAATGCACATTGCCATCAAGGTTAACCTCGGCGTATTTTATTTGTGCACTATTGATAAATATAATTTTATTCAGGTATCTCATTCTGCACCTCCTCTGGAATATTTATATTCGTAACCAATTCTTCTAAATATTTAAATGACGATAAAATTTTGTAGGACTTTAGAATTTCGTTTTCAATTTCGGCAAATCCGTCTTTGCAAAGGCTTTCAGTCACTTTAATAATCACTTCGTTATATGGCGTTTTATCATCTAATTTGAAAACTTTTCGTAATCCATCGGCTTTACTTTTCAATACAGCATCTACTTTAATCTGAACCACGATTTCCTGCGTGGTAAAACTGTAGCCCGAAACAAAAGCATTGTCGAATGTTTTGAAAAAATCTAAAACATCAATCCATTTGCAAGCGGTTTCTAATTTACGTTCCAAATCAGCCTTCGATTCGTTTTTACGTGAGAAATAATAAAACTCGTCACCTTTTTCGAGCAAAAAGCCAATTGCAGAAAAATAATCATAAAGTAACTCGTACTTTTCATTTTCGTCAATTATATCGTAGAGTTTGGAAATGCGTGCCTCCGCACTGTTTGAGCAGATAAATTGACCACTGCTCAGAATTTCAAAAATTTCACCTGTTTGCATAGGAGCGTTCATATTCTTCGTGTATTATTTAGGATATACCACAGCATATTCAATATTGTTTTGTTTTAAATAGTTATCGGTCAATTCCAACTCATTTTCAAACATTGAAATTATCTGACAGAACACAGTAACCCGTTCTTCAAATGAAAGCTCTCGCACAAATTGGTAATTCATTAAAAAGCCAAACAGATCACTTCCTGATTGTTTAAAGTCATTCCTAACCCTATGTAAATCAATATAAATTTCCTTTACTGTTTCTAACTCCAAATCTTTTGACGTTAGGTTTTCAGCAAGCTGTTTTGTTGGATTAATCGCTGATTTGTAACGATTTCTAACTTTAATAATTAATTGGCGATTTTCATCTTTCCCCAAATTATCAATCGAAAGTTTCAACTTGTATGACGGTTTCGGCTCAAAGATTATCGCATTATTGTGTGATAGAACTTCGCGAATATTTGTTTTATGTTTAATTTCGAATTGATCGCGCAAGTATTTGAGTTGCTTCAACTTCTCTATAAACTTGCTTTGGTACTTAATTTGATTGATATACTCAATAATTTGTTGGCGAGTTTCAATCAAGTTTTGGCGAGATTCCGTTAAGTCTAAGATTAGCTGTGTACGAACCTCTTTTAGTCCCTCATCTGTAGCTAATTTAAAGAACGTTTCCTCTTCTTCTCGTAAAAGTCTCTCGGTTTGTTCAATAAGTGTTTGAATAGATTCTAATTTTCGCTTGTAATTTTCAAGTTTTGTAAGTTTAATTTTATAATTAGGCTCGGTTTTGAATGCGTTATCAATATTCCGATTCAGGTCAACAATATTTCTTAATGTACTTCTTCCTATTTTTTGCAAAACCGACTTCACATTTCTCAGGTATCTAAACCTTTCTGCTTCAGAATTCGACTGCAAATAATAGGTCGCATATTCTTTTACTTGTTGAATATTCTCATTGATATAAGAGGTGTTAATCTCTTCATTTACCTCCAAAATACCTTCAAAGAAATTCAGAAATTGATTGTCTAATTCGATATAGGCTCCATTCTGAACAATGATGTTCTTACTAAGCAACAGCCTGATTACGTCCTCGTTGTTCTCCATTAACTCTACAGCATAATCGTAGCGATAAGAAGGTAATTTTCGCTTCTCAAACATTTCGGCAATCAATTTATTGCCTCTACTCATTGTGTTGAGTAATTCTTTTATGGAGTTAAATTGGCTCATAAATAATCAATTCAATAACTCTGTTTATTTGGTATCACCCCTCTCACCCCACCTCTCGGATTTTCAACATCACCTTTGTAGCGTGGTATCAAATGAATATGTACATGGAAAATACTTTGTCCCGCCATTTCGCCTACGTTTATGCCCACATTAAATCCATCGGGGTTAAAACGCTTTTGAATAAGTGCTTTGCAACGGTTTACGACCAACCATAAGGCTCGTTGTTCGTGAATTGTAAGCTCAAAGTAATCAGCTACATGTCGTTTGGGGACAATTAATGTATGACCGGGATTTACTGGAAAACTATCTAAAAATGCTATGGCTGTGGCTGTTTCTGAAATAAGTTCCTTTTCTTTATCCAAATTACAAAAAACACAATCCGATGGCTGTTTTTCTATCTGATTATAATGCTGGTATTCGTATATTTCGCAATTTTCGTTCGTAAACATACTTTTGTAAGGTAGAATTACATTGCTTTGATAGGTTGGCAATTTGTGAACATAATGTGTACGAAAGCCTTCGCTTTTTAAATCCCGCCTTACGGCAAAATAGGCTTTCCCTGTTGGCTTCAATAGTTCTGAAATCGACATTAAAACTTCGGCTTGCTCGTTCGGTTCTAATACATTCAATACATAGTTGCAGATTATTGTATCGAAGCGTTTTATGGGATAATCAGGTCTGAAATGATTGTCGTAGCCAACAATATTAAATCCTTGTTCTTTAAGCTGGTCGGTGTCAATTCCATATCCACAACCAAAATCCAATATCTCACCTTTCAATAAGTTGTTTTGTTTTAACCAACGTGTTGGGAACGACATGGCTGTTCGTTCAATGGCAGTTAAATGTGGATTATTGATAATCTTCTTCATACCTGAAATGGTTTATTCCAATATCTAAAACCCATATTTTCAGCAATCTGAACCATTGGTGAAAATGTTTTTTGAAAGACATTCAAAAAATCGTTTTCCGAAAGTCTTGTCAATTCCGAAATAGAATCGTGTAAGTTGAGATAATCCTCAAGTAGCTTGTTGTTTGGATTCTTTGGATAAATAACTTGAATCGCTTTTTGATGCATTTGAGCATAAGGACGAAGGTATTCATCCAACGAAGGCAGATTATTACTTTTAGATGAATTAATGCTCGAATCAGCTGGTAGTAAATTCCAAAGCAAATTGTGCGATACAAAACTCCAGGGAATAAAATGGTCTAAATCATAATTCTTTTTATACAATTCTTTTCCGGTGTAAATGCATTTAATCGACTGATTTATATCAATGAATGCATCCCAGAAATGACGTTGATTTAAGAGTGAGTCTCGTAAAATTGGTTTAACTAATTTAGCTGGCACATCCGGTACATTCGGATTCCGTTTTTGAAGAAAAACAGTCAAATTCCAAAAAGTATAATCACGCAAAACCAAGTAGTTCTCAGTAAGATATTGTTCCCAGTTCGGATTGATTTCTATTGTTTCACCTTTGATTGCATAAATACAATTGTTTGTAAATGATTGAGATAGACTAACAACTTCTGTGTCAGTAGTAAATTTTATCCAAGGTGACAAAAAGCGATACGGTACATTTAACGCAAAAACACGTAAAAGACTTTTAATTTTCGGTGAGTCTATGTTTTTGTTCAGTTGACTTTTGATATGGCTCTTTTTCGCATCAATAGGGATGTTGAGCTCTTTTTGTATTTCAATGATTTGAATGTAAAGTGAATCGGACTTTCCAAAAGACAAACGGAAATAATGGATAGGATACCAAGCCTCAACAACCATTCCGACGATAATCTCCCAAAAAGATAGTTGTCGGCGCTGTTCCTTCACAACAATGTCAAGTATTGAAACAAACCAATAATACTTGTATGTAGCCACAGTATTATTGAAAACTTGAGCAATTTCTTTGGTTTCAGTAGTTGGATTTTTCTCAAACAACATAAAGTATTCGTAATAGGTTTTTTTAAAGAATTTGTGTTTCTTTTTTCAACCCCACAAAACTACAAAAAATTATTCAAATTTTCGCTGATTTGTTAATGAAAAAAATGGAATAAATTTACCCCACAAAGGCGACCTTGTCATTCTGACCTGCCTGCCGCAGGCAGGAGCGTAGTGAAGAATATTGTAACCTTGTCATCGCATGTTACACTAACACTACTATACAATCACTTTCCAACTTCCTTTTTTATCAGAACCTTCACGAAAAATGATACCTTCGTTTTTCAGTTTGTCAATGTGTTTTTGTACTGCAGAAGGGTTGATTCCCAATGCATCTGATAGTTCTTTTCGGGTAATTGCGGGATTTTGTTTTATAAGATTGAGTAACTTGATTGCCTTTTCTGACCACCTTTTCTGACCACCTGAGTCGATTTCCTGACCACTTTCATTTACTATTAATTGTTCACTTTGATCGTCATCAATATTAGTGGTTGTGTCTATTCGCAACTGTCTGTTTTTTAATTCGTTGTTTTCGCCAAGCAATAAATTACCAAAGAATTTCATCAAATACTCAGAGGTTGCGTAAACCTTATGCAAATAGTCGTTGTAATTAGCTCTTACAAGCGCATTGCGGAAATACCACGAGTGCTTTGCAAACATATCGTTTTCCATTTCGAAGCCAAAAGTGCGGAGGTATTTGATAGTAAAAACGGCTATTGTACGCGTGTTTCCCTCGCCAAAAGCGTGTATCTGCCACAAACCGGAAATGAAATTTGCAATATGCTCTACTATTTCACGCTTTGTAAGATTCTTAAATTTAAAACTTTTTTCCTGTTTGAAATCATAATCGAGCGTTGCACTAATACTATCAGCCGAGGCGTAATACACTGTTTTGCCATTTAATACCCATTCATTTTTGCTAATATTGTAATCACGAACTTTCCCGATTTTTACAGTAATATTCTCAACTCCTGTGAAAAGTCTTTTGTGAATTGTAAGTAGCTCGGCAGGGCTAAAGCTAAAAGTCTTCTCCGACAAAAGTTCAGCAATATTTGCCGAAACTTTGTCAGCTTCCTCAGTTCTATCGCCCTGATTCGTTTTTCTATTCTCCTGTTGCTTGTAATAATTGTCGATTCGGTATTTTACTTCCCCGATAGATATTGTGCCTTCAATATTCTCTTTAGCAGTTTCAATCAGGTAGGTCGATGGCGTTAAACCATCAACCTGCTGCAATCCAATAGCTGTTTGCCAGATTTGGCTTTTTTCCTTTTGAAGTGGTTCACCTTGCCGAATATATTGTTCAAAATCGTCTAACATAGAAGCCAATTTTTTTATAATTTCAATCAAAATTTGAGACAAATTACTGTCTTCAACCCCACAAAACTACAAAAAATAATTCAAATTTCCGCTGATTTGTTACTGAAAAAAAGGAATAAATCAACCCCCGGCATTTATATTCCGGTGCCCCCGATGCTCGGGATGTGCCAGCTGCACCTGTTATTTAGTCCAAACTCATGATGCACCCGTCGCAAAATTCATCTTTTTGGTGTAACCATGGTCGGCGACGACATTAGTCTAAACGACCTGTCTTTGTCATCCTGGGCGGAGTGTAATGCAGCGAAGGATCTAAATACATCCCAAACACCCCCTGCACCTGTGGCAAGGTGTCGGTTCGGTGTAGCTATACTATGTTTATATATTAATTACAGTACAATCACAGTCTAAATACAGTACAATCACAGTATTTACACAGTATTTTATAAGGATTGTTATATATTTGTATTATATTTGTATTTGATTTCTGATTGTACTTTATTTAAAGTATAACTAAAGTATAGCTAACCTAAAGATAACAACTTTTTTAATTATAAAAACAATCATGGCAATTTCAAAAAACATTCTGAAAATGACAGGTAGTGTGGATAACTTAACACATTATCAGCTACCCGGAAGTGACAAAGTGTATGTACGGAAAAAAGGTGGTCCGAAACCTGAACGCATAAAAAAGGGGGCGGAGTTTGAAACGGTACGCAAGCATCAGGTGGAATGGAAAGCTTGCGTCTTGTTTTCGCAGGCCTTAAAAAATGCTGTTGGGGATGTGTACCAATTGGCCGACTATAACGTATCGCCGGTATGGAATGGTTTGGGCAAAAACATACTGAAAACCGATACTGAACATATAGTTGGCGAGCGAAATCTGATCCTATCGGCTTATAAGCAGGAGTTGAAGGGCTTTAGTCTCAACCGCAACTATGCGCTGAATGCGCTGCTTGGTGTAAAACCTGCCATAGAGCTATATACCGAAAAGCTATTTGCCTCGGTTCGCTTTCCGGCATTCAACACCTCGCGCGAACTGCTCAACGTGCGTAAGTTGCCTTATTTCAGAATTATTGTCAGCTTTGGCCTTGTTTCGGACTATTATTACTCCGTGGGTAGTTCAGGGGTAGGAAGTTACCTTGCCAACAGCGGAAGTGCTTCGGGCTTGAGCATGTCGAAAAGTTCGGAATGGCTTTCGACGAACGATATGATTGCAGAGCAGCTTTTTGAAATTAAGATAGAAGAAGACCTTAGTCCACAGCAGCAAGAGAATCTGACCTATCTGTTAAGCATGGGTGTCGAATTTGGTAACGTAGGCTTTGGCGGAAAAATTGAAAGTGTAAAATATGCCGGTGCTGGTAAGATTATCGACGTAATCTGAATCCGCCTGGACGAAGATGGTGGTGTTGAACTCCTACGGAGTTCCATCAGATACTTTTAGTGCGTCATCCCCCGGTTTCGCCGGGGGTTAAGCATATTAAACTCTTACAGAGTTTCAAGATTGGTTGGAACGGGTTCGAAGGGTGTTTCGAGCCGTCGCCTTTGGAATTCTAATAATTAAACGAATGGTCGTGCGACGGTATATTACTCCCAACAGTGCCTTTGTCTTACCGAAGCGTATGGAACATCCCGTGCAACGGGAGCGAGGTATCTAAACAATTCTATTGTAGTTTGGCGTTTGCTAACCAAAAACAAGTCCCACAGGATTGCTTCTGTGGGACTGTTTATAATTATTTATTTGCTCCATATTCAGTCCTTGGCTCACTGGCTATCTGGTTTTGATAATTTAGTGTTAGTTCTATTCCTGTTTTCTGAATTTCTAAAGCAAAAGGATTTGTAGCATTGAACTCATTTTCGCTTATTGGATGCGGCTCAATACGTAAATCAACTTCTCGCCTAACGCGCATTAGTTGCATTTGAGCGTCAAAAAAGTCAGGCATATTACCCAAAACAATGGCAATGTCAATGTCGCTCTCTTCTTTTTCGATGCCTTTTGCATAGGAACCAAAAAGAAAGGCCTTTTTAACCATCAAATTCGAAGGTAATAACCTTGCAAACCGTTCGGCAGTTTCTATAATTGATTGATTAACCATAATCGTAATGTTTCAATATTCTTTATCCATTGTGTAGTAAAATCGAATGTACAACGCGTTCTGAATTCGTGCTTATAATTATCGTACCGTGTATTCAAATTAAATGTTGTAATTTCATCTAACCATTCTTTGTGTTCGTCAGTTAAATCAAGCTCAATTTTATCAGATAATCGCAACAAATCATGAATAAACAATGGATGTTTTTGATGCTTCTTAACATAATGCGCTTTCAAAATTTTCTCGATTACCAAATGTCCAAGAAATAATGCCCAACTATAATCTTTGGACTGCATCAAATGTTGCATTGTGTCGTAATTTTGGTCAGATGATTCCTTCCAAAATTGAACAATCTTTTCATAATTCTCAATTTTTTCGTCCATAAATTAAAGTGTTGTTTAAGGCTATTATTTAATTCGCTTATTCAGCTTTAAAATAGATTTATTTCCAGCGTCAAAAGTAAAAAATTTAATTCATTAAAGCAATATCGTTTGGAGGTTTTTTCAAATGTTTTTCTTAGCGTCTTTGTGACTTAGCGTTCTTTGTGCCACAAAACTTATAAACTTTACAAACCCCTTTATTCCGTCAAATACAAAATCATCCGTTCCACCGCTTTTTCGCAGACGGGACAAAACGCTTTGGCATCGTTAGTGCGCATGCGACAGTCGTAGGCAGGGCGGTACAGGCCTTTGGTGAGGTAGCCGGCTCCTTCGAATACGCCAATAGGCAGTTTTTTGGTTTCGTCGGTTACGGGTGTGGGAATTGGGGTGCCTTTGGGTAACTCTTTTTTCCATTTAGCCTCAAAGTTTACCATCGAAGTGATGTTTGGTTCCCAGGGTTCTTCTTTCAGGTTATACATATCGTCGAGCACGTCGGGTTTGTCGCGGAAATACTCATCGCCCAAGCCGGCAAACGAATGACCAAACTCATGTACAATTACTTCACTTTTAGCCCGTTTGCTGTCCGAAGCAGCTAATGCATAAAAGTTATAAATGCCGCCACCGCCATAGGTAGTGGTGTTTGCCAGAATATAAATAGCATCGTAAGGAACTAATGAAGCATAATTGCGAATGCTGAACATATTGGGCGAAGTGAGGTAGCGTGGTTCGTAAAAAGTATAGAAATGAGCTCCCACGGCTGTATTTTTCCAACTGTTTTCCTGCGGTTTGGTAATACCCGAATCCACCGAAATGGCTGCAACGGCAAAAATATTAATACGGGATTTATAACGGATAAATGGTTCGTGGGTAAACAGATTATCGGCTAATTTTTGAGCATCAGCAAAAAACTTGTCCTGCTGTTGGGCATTGTAACCTTCGGCAATAATGGCAATATCCACTGCTTTGTCGGAAGTGGTAGAATGCAAAATTTGCTTTACAGGTACTTCAATTGGCTTTTTGCGAAATATCAGTTTGTCATTAGGTGAAAAACCAATGCTAAGCAGTGGTTTCCAGCTTTCAAATCCGGTTCGTTTTTCGATGCTGAGTTTAACTGCATTTTTTGGAAACGGAAACTGAATACTCTGTTCGAAGCTTTTCGGGGTATGTTTTGCCTCGTCGGTTGTTTGCCACTCAAAAAAAAGCGAACTAAAGCCGTCGATATAAAGTAATTTGCCGGAAGCACTATCGGTTACCTGAAAACGGTATTCGCCAAGATTCAAAAAGCTTGTCAGGTTCGACCTGCGTCCTCCCCAGTAAGGCTCTTCTTTAATTTTGTCAATAAAGGCTGAAGTGCTGCTGGCATTTCCGGTCAACTGAAAATCGACTCTACATGCTTTATCGGTAAAATGATTTGTGTAATCAGTTGCACTGCTTGTAATTGCAACGAAAAAGAAAAAAACGGATATAAATATTTTTGTTCTCATACAGATGATTTTATATTTTCTGCAAAAATATACAAAAATGTGGGAATTGAATCTTTTTTGGATTATTAATTGAGTCCACTCCGAAAAGTGATTAATAGCACACAGAATGAACAGAATGAACAGAATATCACTTGTTAATATTCATTATCGTATTTTTATGTACTTAATAATCTGTATTATAAATATTATTTTGTTACAGTGTTATTTCGTATTTTCCGTATATTCTGTGTGCTTATGACTTTTCGGAGTACGCTCTTAATTCGTTATTTAGTTCTACTTTATCAGATTAGAAATCTTAAAATTAATTTCGTCCCAACGGGACTTTGTATGTAAGATTTGTTTGTGTTTTTACCATAATCACACCTCTATGAGGTTAAAAAAAGTGACGTAGTCACGAAAATATGGTAAAAGCATAAATATAAATAACTCTTAAAGTCCCGTAGGGACGACATATAATGTTAGTATATCTTTTCTTACTTCCATTTAAACTTTTTTCAAAGAAACATGTTATAACATATAAAGTTTAAGCTTTCAGATTGTTTATACTTTAAAAAACTATGTTTAACGCCAGATTAAAAGGCAATTAAAAAAAGAAATATCAAAAATGGAAAATCCAGTTATTGCTCAAAAAAGTCCTTATGTGTTGGAAATGCAACCAGGGTCGTATTATTATTGTACCTGTGGCAAAAGTGCCAATCAGCCTTTTTGCAACGGATCGCACAGAGGTAGCGAATTTGTACCTAAAAAGGTAGAAATTACAGACATCAAAAAAGTAGCTTGGTGTGGTTGTAAACATTCGGCAAATGCACCGTTTTGCGATGGAACTCATGCGAAACTTTAAAAAAGTTAGAAGTTAGAAATTAGAAATTAGAAATTAGGAAATAAGAAATTATAATTAATAATGCGTTTAGAAGACGAAATTAAAGGGCGTTTCCGCAACGAATACCACAAAGGTTTGATAAATCTGAATTATACCACGCGCATGCTTGGATATCGGTTTATTCAGGATTTGAAAAAACACGATATTACGGAGCAACAGTACAATGTGTTGCGTATTTTACGTGGTTTTCGGGCGGAAGCACCGTTAAGCATTGGCTTTATCAAAGAGCGTATGCTCGACCGAGATTCGGATGTAAGTCGCTTAGTGGATAGGCTTTACAGCCGGGGTTTATTGCTTCGTTACGAAGATAAAGCAGACCGACGGAAAAAGTCGGTTGAAATATCGGAAAAAGGGTTGGAATTATTAAATAACCTGCTCGAAACAGAATTGTCAGTCGACAGCTTGCTTAAAAATCTGACTGAAAGTGAAGTGGAACAGTTAAATTTTCTGCTCGACAAAATCAGAGATTAACTCAGCAAACCTTCCATTATCCGAATGGTTAATACATTGCCACTCTCCCTCTCCTTTTGGAGATGGCCGGGGTGAGGTGGGAGAGGTTTACACATGTGTTACAAACAACATGGTGTTCGATTGCAGCACCATTTTATATGCTAAACCGGGGTTAAATAAGCGTGAAAACAGCCTTCTTTTTCGCGTGTTAAATGCCAATAAATCAATGTTGTTATTTTGCATGTAATCATCAATTTGTTCGGGCGAACTGTGGGAAGCTATCAGCGAATAGTTTGTTTTTAAATCGGGGTAATGATTTGAAAAATAAGTTTTTATGCCCGCTAACATCACTTCGTCCCAGGCGGCAATTTTATCCGATGCATGAATAAAAAACAATTCGGGCGCTTCATCTTTAAATAATTCGATGGTTTTGTCGATAGCAATCAGGTCTTTTTGATCAAAATTAGTCAAAAAACCAATTCGTTTAATGCTGTTCGATTGCATCAAAGCGGGAATTGCCAACACCGGCGATTCGGTACTTTCGATAACTTCAGCCGTTACACTGCCTATCAATTCGTTATTCGGACGTCGTCCGCTTGTACCCATAATAATCAGATGCGGTTTTTTCTTTTTGCAATACTCGGGAATTATTTCGTCGGGAACGCCCTGTTTGGTGATAAAGTCAAATTTTACGTTTGGTAATTCGCCTGCTTCGATACGTTTTTTTATCCTGTTTTTCAGATTGTCGGTATCGGCTTTTGTGTTCGAAATAATTCTTCGAAGCAATTCGCTGTCAGTCAAACTGTAAGTGCTGATTTCATTATTGTTCGTAATGGTAAATGCCGGAATGTAATATACGTATAAAAACTCAATTGCTGCATTCAGTTTTTTTGCAAAATGAAAACCATAATCGATGGTTTTTTCAACCATATCCGTAAAATCAATAGGGATAACTATGGTTTTTATCTCCTTTTTGGGCGTTTCTTTTTCCCATTCTTTTTCCACCGATTCCACAATTTTAAGTGCCTGTGGCAAATCACTTTCCTTAATACGAACGCGTACACCAACAGCCATTTCGGGGTTTTCGAGATTCAGGTTGTGAATTTCGGTCGGGATACCGTTGTTGGTCAACACGGCTTTTATCATTTGCGCACGATGATAGGTGCGAATAGCGAGTGTAACTAATTTATCGTTCATAAGGCATTAAAATTTAGTGATTTGCAATTATTTTCACTTCAGTTTTTCAGACTTCAAATATACACTGTTTTAGATAATATTTGCTTATATCTTTATTATTATTTGGAAAATATTTTGAACTCGAAACTATATCACATCCCCTTTAGGGGATTGGGGCAATACTACACCACAAAGTTACTAAAAAAGGTACAGCCAAATCAGTAACAAAGCCGTGGTAAATAGATACAATTGAAAATTCTTTGCCCGAAAAGCGCACAATTCCCGGAAAAGTGGTATCCATTGTAGTTGCACCACCTGCTGCAATGGGGGCTAATTTGCCAAAATATTTTACAAGGGCAGGAGCAAGGAGCAAAGCCAGAACCTCACGAAGAATGTTGGCTAACAGCGCAATAGTGCCCAATTCGATACCTTTGTACTGAGTAATCAAAATACTTGATAAGGAATAATAACCCATGCCCGAACTTACAGCTAAAGTTTCGGTTAACGGGTGGTGTGTAAAAAGTCCGACTACAATTGCCCCCAGCCATGTTCCCAAAATGGTGGTAAGTGGGAGTAAGACTACCCGTTTCGGTATGCTTTTAAATTGTAGTACTGTTTCGGGTTGCTGACCAATGCTGAAACCAACCGAAAACATAAGTGCACAAAGCACATAAAAACTAAATTCGTATTGCAGCCATTCCTTCGGAAATATCCGATAAATGCCAAGCAATAAGCCTGTTGCGAAAAATGATAATATGATAATGCTGCCCTTCATATTTTTTTTCTCCAAAGTATCCAGGCTCCTATCACACTCCCCAATGTAGCAAAAAATGCAATTGCAAATGCTTCAAAACCAAGTAAATGAAATTTCCGAACCACGTTTTCATTCATTCCGACTTCGAGACCAAGAATAAATAATAACAACCAAATCAAAAGCAATATCAACTGATTGATAAACCGGACTTTCCGTTTCCGAAACAAATATCCGGCAGCAATGCCTGTAATGATAAAAAATAAAACCGTGTACATATCTAAATCTTAATTTCTTTAATTACCACATTACCGGATTGGCTTATTGGCAAATTGACTCAGCAAAGATAACCAAAAACCCCAAAATGCCATTATATTGAAAAAATCTCTTGATTTATTGATAAACCAATAGATAGAAATTCGGGAAAAAATGACTAATTTTGCAGCACAAAAACGAATAGGTATTAGTTTAAATATAAAACATGAGTCCCCTCCGATTACCTCCATTTTTCAAAAAGTTGAAAAATGCATAATTTTGGGATTTTTATGCGTTATTATTTTTGTTACAAATG
>Ga0209398_1000698_pt1 | contig 19851 bp, 16 predicted proteins | sample AshMeaBigSpring_FD_184125 | JGI IMG/M metagenome (GOLD analysis project Ga0209398, IMG submission 184125) | Groundwater microbial communities from Big Spring, Nevada to study Microbial Dark Matter (Phase II) - Ash Meadows Big Spring (SPAdes)... | ecosystem: Environmental > Aquatic > Deep... | reverse complement strand
CGGAGCGGCGAAGTTGGCCGGATTTGCCATGGAGAGTCGATCGTCGCCGCCCGGTTACGGCTGGCGTTCGGCCGAAAAATGGACCAGACCCCGGGCGCGTGAACGGTTACGTCCGTACCGGTTCAGGTTGGGGCGGGTCAGACAACGTTGATCGGCGATCCGGCCGAGCAGTTTCGAAGGCTGTCAGCGCCGACATCGCTGCCCGACCGCTGAGCCTCGCACCCCGCTGCCCGGACGCGAAGGATGACCGCTGCGCACCCACGTTCGTCCGCGTGCCCCATGCAGATTTCCCTCCGCGCGCTTGGCGACACCACGATCCGCGTAACGCCCGTGGCCTTGGGCTGCTGGCCGATTTCGGGGATGACCAGCATTGACGTGAATGAACGGGACAGTCTGGCCACGATTCAGGAGGCCCTCGACTGCGGGATCAATTTCCTCGACACGGCATACTGTTACGGGGCCGCGGGGGAGAGCGAGCGGATGATCGGCCGCGTGCTGCGCGGTCGGAGGGACTCGGTGGTCCTCGCCACCAAGGGCGGTGTGCACTGGGATGCCGGGGGGCAGCGTGTCCAGGATGCCCGACCGGAGACGCTGCGACGGGAGTGCGACGAGAGTCTGCGGCGTTTGGAGACCGATCACGTGGACTTGCTCTACCTGCACGCGGCCGATCCGTCGACCCCGGTGGCCGAATCGGCGGGGGCCTTGCAGCAGTTAAGGCTGGCGGGCAAGGCGCGGGCGATCGGGGCTTCGAATCTGACCCTCGAGCAATTGCAGGAGTTCCACCGGACATGTCCGCTCGCGGCCGTTCAGCCGCCCTACAACATGCTGCAGCGGCAGATCGAGCGGGAGCTGTTGCCGTGGTGCCGATCGCACCAGGTCGCGGTGATCGTTTACTGGCCCCTCATGAAGGGGTTGCTGGCCGGCCGGCTGCCCCGGGACCATCGCTTCGCACCCGGTGACGGGCGCGTGAAGTACCCGATGTTCCAGGGGGAAGAGTGGCAGCGGAACCAGGACTTCCTGGATGATCTGCGGGAGATTGCGGCCGAACTGGGCAAGACGGTTGCCCAGCTGGTTGTCAACTGGACGATTCACCAGCCGGGGATTACGGCCGCCCTCTGCGGCGCCAAGCGGCCGGAGCAGATTCGCGAGACGGCTGGGGCTGTGGGCTGGCGGTTGACGGAGGCGCAGCAAGGCCGCATCGAGGCCGCTCTGCTGCGGCGCGGTACCCCGACCGTGGGCCGGGCGATCTGAGTCGTGAGCCCGTCGCTCACCGGCTCCACGACGGGCCGCTCATAGGGCAGTCTTCGACGTGTTCTGACTCCCTTGCGGGGATCGGCTCCCGCCGACTGGCGTCGGGGGCTTCGGCTCAGAGAGGCGCCCACGGGCAAGCCCGTGGCACCCCCGGTTCTGGGCGGATCGCCGGTGCCAGCCCGACGCGGCAAATGATCGGCATCATGCCAGAAGTGTGGCGGCGTGTTCCTGCCGGCAGGCGGCGACGATCCCGTCGCGGGCCGTTTCGGCCTCGCCGCCGGTCAGCGTCCTGTCGCGAGCCCGGAAGGTCAGCGAGAAGAGGAGACGCTTCTTGCCGGGGCCGTCCCGCTGAGGATCGCGGTATGTTTCGCGATAGATCAGGTCTTCCAGATGCGGTCCCCCGGAGCGGCGCACGGTCCGCGCCAACTCGGCCCACCGCACCGGTTCCTCGACCACGAGATTCACGTCGTACGTCACGGCCGGGTAGGGACTGAGCGGCTGGTACTGGGGAACGAGCAGTGCCACCTGGCAGAGCGCGGCCAGCTTGAGTTCCGCCACCGCGGCCGGCTGGCGCAAGCCGAACTGTTTTCGAGCCGCGGCATGGACCAGGCCCAGGTAGCCCAGGGTTTGTCCGTTCAGCCGCAGCTGGCAGGACGCTGCGGGGTCCAGCAGATCGACCTGGGCGTTCTCGGCCTGGACGGCCAGACCTGCGTGCAGGCGTTCAACCATGGACTCCACGACCCCCTTGAGGGCACGGAAGTCGCCGCCGCTGCAGAGGGCGACCAGGGTTTCTTCCTGGGGCAGCTCTCCGGCTCGGGGCAGGTAGACGCGGGCGATTTCGAACAGGGAGGGGTCCGGATTGGCGAGCGATTCGTTCACCTGGCGCGTGCCGAGCAGGCTGGGGATCAGGCTCCGCCGCAGCCGGTCGGCGCCGCGGAGCATCGGCCAGCTGGTACGGTACGGTTCGGCCGACGTCCAGGGGCTACAGCAGGCCGACCACTCCTCCGTCACGACACTGGGGGTGATCGCCTCGTGGAACCCCGCGGCGGTCAGCACCTGCCGCACCTTGTCGATCACCCGATCCTGGTCGCTGCGGTGGGACGGGACCATGGCGACCCCGACATCCTCGGGAATCTGGTCGTAGCCGTGGATGCGGGCCACCTCCTCGATCAGGTCGATTTCGCGGGACAGGTCGAGTCGCCAGCTGGGGGGCACCAACGTGATGGTGTCCTGGTGGACGCCGGTCTCCCGGTTGCCCAAGGCCGTCAGGATATCCCGCACCCGCTGCTGCGGCAGGTCGATCCCCAGCACGCGTTTCAGCTGGGCCAGGCGCAGTACGATCGCCGGGCGCTGCGGCGGCTGGCGGCCTCCGACGTCCAGGCAGCCGGCCGCGAGTTGTCCGCCGGCCAGTTCCAGGATCAGCTGGCAAGCACGGCGGCTGGCCCAGTCGACTCCCTCGGGGTCGACTCCGCGCTCGAATCGGTACGACGAGGGGCTGTGCAGCCTGAGATGGCGCGCGGTGCTGCGGACCGGGAGCGGAGCGAACTCGGCCGCCTCGATCAGCAGCTCGGTCGTCGTCTCCGACACTTCGGAATCGACGCCGCCCATGACACCCCCCAGGGCGACGGCCCGGCTGGCGTCCGCGATCACGCACATCCCGGGTTGCAGGGTATAGGCACGGTGGTCGATGGCCAGAAACGGTTCGTTCTCCCGGGCGCTGCGGACGATGATCTGGCGGCCGTCGAGCCTGGCCAGATCAAACGCGTGGAGCGGCTGGCCGCACTCCAGCATCACGTAGTTGGTCACGTCGACGACATGGTTGATCACACCGACGCCCGCCGTCCGCAGGCGGTTGGCCAGCCACGCGGGACTAGGGCCGACATGGACGCCGCGTATCACGCGGGCCGTGTAACGCGGACAGAGTTCGGGACACTCGAGCTGGACGCTGGCCAGTTGCTCGATTGACGGCCGCGTTTCGACCGGTTCCGGCCGTGGAACCTCCAGCGGCCGCTGCCAGAGGACGGCTACCTCGCGGGCGATTCCCAGGTGTCCCAGGCAATCGGGGCGATTGCTGGTTACCTCCAGCTCGATGGCCAGATCGTCGCCGACGGCGTGTGTGCCCTCGTGGTTCAGTCCCGCCATAGACAGCCGCTGCTCGAGTTCGGCGGGCGACATGTCGAGCCCCACGTAGTCTTTCAGCCAGTTCCAGGAGACGATCATCGAGTTGCCTTGGGGGGAAACAGGTAGTCATTGACCGCCCTCGGCTTGCGCCCTGGGCGGCGTCACGCAGATGCCCGCGCGCCGGGGCCGCCTGCGGGTGGCGCGGGACGGCAGGCCTCGCCTCCACGTAGGGTTGCGTGATCAATCTTCGTGGGCCGCTGGCTTGGCGCCGATCGTCCGCCACCGACGGCTGGACGGTTACCGCTCAAAACTGCCGCAGGAAGCGCACGTCGTTCTTGAAAAACTCCCGGATATCGGTGACCCCGTGGCGGCGCATGCAGAGCCGTTCCACGCCCAGTCCGAACGCGAAACCGGTGACTTGCTCCGGATCGTAGCCCACCGCCTGGAGCACGTGCGGGTCGACCATGCCGGCCCCGCCGAACTCGACCCAGCCGCCATTCCAGCTGAAGTCGGCCTCCACGCTGGGCTCGGTAAACGGGAAGAACGACGGGCGAAAGCGGATATGCACATCACTGCCCAGGTAGCTTCTGGCGAACAGCCGCAGGACGCTTTTCAGGTCGGCCATGGTGACGTGCCGGTCGATCAGCAATCCTTCCATCTGGTGGAACATCGGGTAGTGCGTGGCGTCGGCGGTGTCGGGGCGGTAGACGCGGCCCAGCGAGATGATCCGCACGGGCGGCGGGGTATGTTCCATCACGCGAACCTGCACGGTGCTGGTCTGGCTGCGGAGCAGCAGGCTGGGGCCCGGAGCGTTGTCCGCAAGCGAGAGGTAGAAGTTATCCAGCGGGTCGCGGGCCGGGTGTGCGGCCGGGATATTGAGGGCCTCGAAATTGTGCCACTCGTCCTCGATCTCCGGCCCCTCGGCCACGGAGAACCCCAAGCGTCCCATGATGTCCTTGAGTTCCTCGATCGTCTGCGTCAACGGGTGCAGGCGTCCCAGCGCGAGCGGGCGGCCGGGTAGCGTGGGGTCGAGCCGGTTGGCCGCGACCGGTCGGCGGGGTCCGTCCGTCAGTCGCGCGCGGGCCGTTTCGAAGGCCGTCTCGACCTGCTGCTTGACGTCATTGAATCGCTTGCCGGCGGCTGGTCGATCGGCGGGATCGGTCTGGGCCAGGCCCTTCTGCACCGCCCTCAGCCGGCCGCTCTTGGCGCCCAGGAAGGTGATGCGCGCCGCCTCGAGCGTCTCGGCGTCGTGGACCTGGTCGAGCGTCTCCACGGCGCTGGCCAGCAGATCATCCAGCTGCTGCAGGAAATCGGCCAGTGCCATCGGCGCCTCGGTTGACGAACGGTTGGCGGGAGTTGCTGTCTCCGGCCAGGATGCCGGCTCGGGGAAGCGCATCGGGGTGATTGCGCAGGCCCAACCGCGGTCGGTCGGGCCGGCGATGCGCGAGCGGGCGGCGACGAGACGCGGCGCTCAGGCGGCCGGTTGCTGCCTGACCTGCTCGACGACCCGGTCAAAGCCGGCCGGATCGTGGATCGCCATCTCCGAGAGCGTCCGGCGGTCCAGTTCGATTCCGGCCTGTTTCAGCCCGTGCACAAATTCGCTGTAGCGCAAGCCCCGCTCGCGCACCGCGGCACTGATCCGCGTGATCCACAGCTGGCGGAAATCACGTTTGCGCGCCCGGCGGTCGCGGAAGGCGAACGCTCCGGCCCGCACCAGGGTTTCCTTGACCGTGCGGATCAGCGTGCTGCGCCCGCCGCGATAGCCCTTGGCCCTGTTCAGGATGCGCCGCTTTGCGCGGCGGCGGGCCGCCCCCTTGGTCGTTCTCATCGTCGTATCCCGTTCTGTTTCGCCCGCCAGGCCCACCCGAGCCAATCAGGTGCGTTGTCCTGCCCGCGTGCGCGACATGCCTGCTTCCCGCCAGACTTCCCCGGCAAAGTCCGCAAGCGGCGGCCTGTGCGTGGCCCGATGCCAGGGGAGCAGGTCCACGTTTTCGGTCGGCGCGTGTCCGGCAGGTTGAGTTCATCGGCCGAAGCAGGGGCCGGGCCCGACCTGTGCACGGGCACCCGCTTCGTCGGCGGAACGACGGAGATGCGTCCGTGCGGCGTCGGCCGAACTCCTGCAGCGGGCCATGCGCCGCTGGACCGCGGCTGCCGCCTCCTCCCCCGGCCCGCCCGAATCAGCTGGGCCGTTCACCGGGGTCTTCCCCTCCTCAATAGCTGTTCCCCGCCAGGGCCTTGCGAATCGATGGTTCCATGCAGGTGTCCACGGTCGTCGTTCCCCGCAGCTTCCGCTTCCGTTTCTGGCTCATCCGCGACGCCAGGTGGCTGGTCCCCGCCTGCCGATGCTTGGCCTTGCCGTTCGCGGTCAGGCGAAACCGCTTCTTGGTTCCCTTGTGCGTTTTTTGTTTCGGCATCAGCTCACCACCGGGGTCCTTAAGTGTAGGGATGCGCCGTCCGCTGACGGAAAGTCCGGTATTCTAGCCGGCCTGATTCCCTGCTGGAAGGGGGAACGTCGAGCGAACTCAGGGTGGCGGGGCCCGGGCTGGACGCGATCCGAGAGCCGTCTCCCCTGAGGATCGAGAGATGGTTTCCGGATAGCCTGTAATATGTAGGATGTCCCGTAACCGTTCACAGCCCGGTGGAGGATTTTGCCTGATTCCAGGGGGTCAGGTCCATGTTTTCGGCCAGCGCGTATCTGCGAGGTCGAGTTGGTCGGCCGAAAAATGGACCAGACCCCGCGGTGGAGGATTTTGCCTGATTCCAGGGGGTCAGGTCCATGTTTTCGGCCAGCGCGTATCTGCGAGGTCGAGTTGGTCGGCCGAAAAATGGACCAGACCCCGACCCGTGAACGGTTACGGATGTCTCCCCCGGTGACGCGGCGGATCGGGACGGCTGGGATCGATGACGGCACGTGCGTCGGGGGCGGTTTCCACCGCCCGAGCGGTGTCGGGGCGCCGTGGGCGGACGTCTGCGGAAGCACGGGAGTGCCGGATTGAGGACGACGACGATGCTCGACGTGCTGGTCATTGCCCCCCACCCGGATGACGCGGAGCTGGGGGCGGGCGGCGCCATCTTGAAGCTCAAGGCGGAGGGCCGCCGGGTCGGGATTCTGGACTTGACCGATGGCGAGCCGACGCCTCATGGCAGCCCCGAAATCCGGGCCGCGGAGACGGCGGCGGCGACGGACATTCTGGGGGTCGACTGGCGCGACAATCTGGGGCTGCCCAATCGGCGGCTCGAGGCCACGCTGGAGGCCCGCCAGGCCTTGGCGGCCGTGCTGCGCCGCGTGCGGCCGAGGTGGCTGTTGGCCCCTTACTGGGTCGATGCCCATCCGGACCACACCGAAGCCACGCGGCTGATCGAGGCGGCGCGGTTCTGGGCCAAGCTCACCAAGAGCGACCTGCCCGGCGAGCCGCATCATCCGCAGCGGATCTTCCATTACTTCTGCGTCCATCTCCGGCTGGCGCCGCAGCCGGACTTCGTGCTGGATATCAGCCAGCACTGGGAGCAGAAGCTGGCGGCCATTCGCTGCTATCAGAGCCAGTTCGTGACGGGTCGCGAGCAGGAGCGGCCGGCGCTGCTGGATCGCTTGCGCGACGAGGCCGCCTACTGGGGCAGCCGGATCGGCCGGGCGTACGGCGAGCCGTTTGCCTGCCGCGAGCCGATCGGCCTCGGCGGGCTGCGCGAGCTGGTCTGAACCGCGGCCGGTGCAACCGGCACATCCGGCGCTCTTCGCCCTGGTCCGCGTGCCGGGCGGAACGTGCGCGGCTCGGGCGCCTGCTCGGCGCCAGCTCTTCCTGCGCCGGCGAAAACCTTCTCATCGCGAAGATCGTTGCGCGCCAAACGCGAGTGTTGCCGCGCAGGTGGTCTGGCCGATATGAGCCTTGGCAACGCCGGCCTCGAGAAAACCAGGCATCGCGCCAGCGCTGGCAGCAGCGCAAGCCGGCAACGACGGCAGACACTTTGGGAAGGAGATCCCGAGCCGTGTCGGAAGACATTAACGTGCTGGCGTTGGTCAAGGGAACAGAGCGCTACATCTTCCTGTACGATGATGCCAACCGGTCCAACGCGCTGCGCGTCCTGGGCCGCTATGCCTCCAACCCGGAGCTCAGCTTCACCTGGTATGACGCGGCGGTGCTCAGCCAGAAGATCCGGCGAGCCGCCAGAGGGCGTGAACCGGCGTCCCGCTTCCGCCTGCCGCTGCCCAGCGACAACGCGCCCCACCTCGACCTGCCTTAAGCCCGCGCGCCGACCCCGCGGCGGCAGCAGGCTGCGCGCATCTCGCTCCGACTGCCCGCGGAGGGCGGACGGGTTTGCCCGATGGCCGTGGAGTTGCGTCGCGTATGATCTCGGCGGCACCGCGATTCCTCCGCTACCTTCGCGTGGAACGCAATGCGTCGGAGCTGACGATCAAGAGCTACCGCGAGGATCTGGAGGCGCTGGTCGAATACCTGGAGGAGAGCCACGGCGCGTGCCCCGAGCCCGGTCGTTTAACGACGCTCGACTTGCGGGGCTACGTGGCGGCCCTGCATGAGGCGGGCTACGCCGGTTCCTCGATCAGCCGGCGGTTGGCGTCGCTGCGGAGTTTCTACCGGTTCTGCCAGCGGGAGGGGCTGGCCGACAGCAACCCGGCCCGGCCCCTGCGCAACCCCCGCCGCGCGCGGAACCTGCCGCACTTTCTGACCAGCCAGCAGCTGCGCACCCTGCTGGAGGCGCCGCCGGCCGATACGCCGCTGGGGCTACGGGACCGGGCGATTCTCGAGACGATGTATTCCGCCGGTCTGCGGATCAGCGAAACGGTCGGTCTGAACGACGAGGATCTGGACCTGGCGAGCAGCCTGCTGCGCATCCGCGGCAAGGGACGCAAGGAACGGCTGGCACCCGTCGGCTCGTATGCCGCGCGGGCTGTCCGCCGCTGGCTGGCGGTTCGTCCGCTAGCGCCGGGCGGGCCGCAGGGGGGGCTGGCGCCGGTGTTCGTCAACAAGTTCGGGCGGCGGATCACCACCCGCAGCGTGGCTCGGATGCTGGAGAAGCACCTGAAGCGGACCGGGCTGGATCTCCGCACCACGCCCCATTCCCTGCGGCACAGCTTCGCCACACACCTGCTGAATCACGGTGCCGACATCCGCAGCGTGCAGGAATTGCTCGGGCACAAGAGCCTGTCGACCACGCAGATCTACACGCACGTCAGCACCAGCGGCCTGCGGGCAGTCTACGAGCGGGCCCACCCGCGGGCCCGCCTCTCGCCCCGCTGACGGTGGTCTTGCCTGCGGGCAGGCAGCGGCTTCAGACCAGGCCTTCCTTGATGGCCCAGACAGCGGCCTGGGTACGGTCGGTGGCGTCGATCTTCCGCAGGATGTTCTGCACGTGCTCCTTGACCGTCTCGACGCTGATCCCCAAGGAGCGCCCGATTTCGCGGTTACTCAGGCCCAAGGCCAGATGTCGCAGGACCTGCGTCTCGCGGCTGGTCAAGGGAAAATCCTCACCCAGGTTATCACGCCGCTTGACCATCGTCCGCTTGATGCGATGCAGGATACTTTCGCTGGGCGGTCCCTCGCCGCTGGCCACGCGGCGGATGGCCGCGATCAGCTCGTCGCGTGACAGCCCCTTGAGCACGTAATCGTTGGCCCCCAGGGCCACGGCCCGGGCCACGTAGGTGGGGTTATCGTAGGTCGACAGCATGACGACCCGCGTGTGGGGCGACTTCTCGCGAATCGCTTCCAAGGCCATCAAGCCGTCGGTCGCCATGCGAATGTCCATCAGCACGACATCGGGCGAGTGCTTCAGCGTCTGCTTGACCGCCTGCTCGCCGTCGGCCGCCTCCGCGACGATATCGATGTCCGACCCCTGGAGCAGCCGTCCCAAACCCTTGCGCACGACTTCGTGATCGTCCGCCACCACCACTGAAATTGTCATGGCACTGCACCTCGCTTGTCCGCTGCCACGCGGTTCCGGCCGGTCGCCCGGCAGTCTCGTCCTGGACTCCCCGGGGGGGGAGCCCGTCCCTGCCCGGCCAGCGCGCACGTTGAACGCCCTTCTTGCCCCCCCTTTTAGTATAGTAATCATAGCCCGCGTGCCTACTCCGTCCATCGCCCATGGCCCCGGCGGCCGGCGGTGCACAAACCCAGCGTGTCATTCGCTCGAAGCACCCAGCTGCGCGGCTCGCGAGGCCGATCGGACCGCTTTTTGTTGACGGTTGAGAACCTGTGACGTAGATGAACTACGACACGTCGGGTGCCGTTCTCCCCACGCACCTCGCCGGCCGGACACGTATCCGGTCAGGTCGTGCCAGCCGCCCGGTCCGCCAGCTTCCCCAGGACCGCCACGTTGGGCACGACCGGCCTGTCCGTTGCGAGTCCCCCGACGGGACAGTCGTCCGGCGTGTTCCTGCGCCGCCAGGCGAATTCGCCTGGCGGCCCCCACCCGAATACCCGTCTGCATCATGAAACCTGGTCAACTGCTCTTAGTGGACGACGACCGGCACGTGCGGGAGTCGATGGCGTCCTGGCTGCGCGAGGTGGGCTACCGCGTCGATGTCGCGTCGGGATGCCGCGATGCGGTCCAGCAGTTGGGCAAGCGGCCGTACGACCTGGTGCTGGCCGACGTCCGACTGCAGGACGGGGACGGTTTTGAGGTGCTGGCCCATTGTCGCCGGCAGCATCCCGCGACGACGGTGATCTTGATCACGGGCTATGGCACGGTGGAGACCGGGATCGAGGCCCTGCGGGCGGGGGCCTTCGACCTGCTGACCAAACCGCTGATCGACCAGGAGCTGGAGATGGCGATCGACCGCGCGCTGGCCCAGCAACAGGTGCTGGAGGAAAACCAGCAGCTGAAGGCGCAGCTTGACTTGCGGTTTGGTATCGAGAACATCGTCGGTCACGATCACCGGATGCAGCGCATCTTCGACATGGTCGAGAGCGTGGCCGACACGCGGGCCACGGTCCTGGTCACGGGTGAGAGCGGCACCGGCAAATCGCTCGTGGCGCGGGCGATCCATCGGCGCAGCGGGCGCCGCGACAAGCCGTTCGTCGAGGTGGCCTGCGGCGCCCTGCCGGAATCGCTGCTGGAGAGCGAGCTGTTCGGGCACGTGGCGGGGGCCTTCACCGGGGCCGCGGGCGACAAGATCGGCAAGTTCAAACAGTCGGATGGCGGCACGATCTTCCTGGACGAAATCGGCACGGCTTCGCCCAGCCTGCAGGTCAAGCTGCTTCGCGTCCTGCAGGAACTGGAGTTCGAGCCGGTGGGCGGCACGCGCACCATGCGCGTCGACACGCGGGTGATCCTGGCCACCAACCTGGACCTGTCCCGCAGTGTCGCCGAAGGTACGTTCCGGCAGGACCTGTACTACCGCATCAACGTCATCAACATCGAGCTGCCGCCGCTGCGCGAGCGGATCGCCGATATCCCGCTGCTGGCCGAGCATTTCCTGGCCGAGGTGTGCGAGGACGCTGGCAAGAAGGTGCGTGGGTTCGCCCCCGAGGCGGTGGAGATGATGCGGCACTACCGGTGGCCGGGGAACGTGCGCGAGCTGCAGAATGTCGTGGAGCGGGCCGTGCTGCTCGGCAAGGGAGACCAGATCTCCGCGCAGGACCTCTGCCTGAACCTGAGTTCGGCGGCGGTCGCGGTGCCCCCCGCCGCGGGGCGCACGTTGAAGGAGGCCCTGGCGGAGCCGGAGCGCCGCATCATTCTGGAAGTGCTCGAGGCCAATCACTGGAATCGCAACGCGACGGCCGAAGCCTTGGGCATCAACCGCACGACGCTCTACAAGAAGATGAAACGCTTGGGGCTGGAGGACGCGCCCCATCTGGCAGGCGCGCGGTAGCCGCAGAACTCGGTCTCGCTGCGGGAAGACGCTTGTCCGCGGGATCTGCTCGCCGCGTCCCGAGGCGAGGCGCCTGCTTGACCACGCCGGGCCGCGGTTTCTATAATCCGCCGCTTGGAAGCTGCCGCCCCTCGCCTGCTGGGGCATTCCTTGTATTGCGGGCCTCCTTGCCCGCGTTTCTTCCCACGCGCGTCGGCCAGCGGGCGCCGCCTTGGCCTCAGCGCTGTCCAACAGTTTCATGAAGATTCACGAGTTTCAAGCCAAGCAGCTGCTCCGCGAGGCGGGAATCACCGTCCCGCGGGGCGTGGTGGCCACGACGGCCGAGGAAGCGGCCGCCGCCTACCAGGAGTTGGGTGGTTCGCTGGCCGTGGTGAAGGCCCAGATTCACGCGGGCGGCCGCGGCAAGGGCACCCTTGCCGACCACCCGCAGCAGCGCGGGGTCCAGCTGGTGCGCAGCGCCGCGGAGGCGTCCCAGGTCGCCGCGCGCCTGCTCCAGAAACGGCTCGTGACGATTCAAACCGGCCCCGAGGGTCAGATCGTCCGCCGGGTGCTGGTCGAGGAGGGCTGCGACATCGCCCGCGAGCTGTACCTGGGCATCGTGCTCGACCGGGCCGCCGCGCGGCCGGTGCTGATGGTCTCCAGCGAGGGCGGCGTGGAGATCGAAAAGGTTGCGGCGGAGACTCCCGAGCGGATCTTCAAGGAGCACTTTCATCCGCAGGTCGGACTGCAGGGCTACCAGGTCCGCAAGCTCTGCGCGCGGCTCGGATTGCGCGGCGCGTCGGTCGGCTCGGCCGACCGCTTCATGAAGGGGCTCTGCGCCCTCTACGCCCGCGAGGACTGCAGCCTGGCCGAGATCAACCCGCTCGTGGTCCGCGGCGATGGGCAACTGCTGGCCCTGGACGCCAAGATCAACTTCGATGACAACGCCCTGTTCCGCCATCCGCCTTTGGCGGAGTGGCGCGACCTGGCGGAGGAGGAACCGGCCGAAGTCCGGGCTGCCAACGCCGGCCTGAGCTACGTCAAGCTGGACGGCAACATCGGCTGCCTGGTCAACGGGGCCGGCCTGGCGATGAGCACCATGGACCTGATCAAGCTGCACGGGGGCGAGCCGGCCAACTTCCTGGATGTCGGCGGCGGCGCCAACGTCGACCAGGTGACCGAGGCCTTTCGCATCCTGCTGGACGACAAGAACGTGCGGGCTGTGCTGGTCAACATCTTTGGCGGCATCATGCGGTGCACCACGATTGCCAACGCGCTGGTCCAGGCCTACAAGACGGTCGGCTTCAATGTGCCCCTCGTGGTCCGCCTGGAGGGTACCGAGGTGGAACAAGGCCGAAGGATCATTGCGGAAAGCAACGTCAACATGATCGCGGCGGCCGACCTGACCGACGCGGCGCGGAAAGTGGTGGCCACCGTGGCGGCCTGATCCACGGCCGGCCGGGCGGCGGCTTCCGTTCCTGAATGAGGCGCATCTGGTCCGATGAGCATTCTCGTGAGCAAGGAAACACGCGTCCTTTGCCAGGGGATCACCGGCAAGGTCGGCGCCTTCCATACCCGCGGCTGCCTGGAGTATGGCACGCGGATGGTGGGCGGCGTCACGCCCGGCAAGGGCGGAGAAACGGTGGAGGGCCTGCCGGTCTTTGATACCGTGATGGAGGCCGTGGCCGCCACCGGGGCCGATGCCACCATGATCTTCGTGCCGCCGGCCTTCACCGCCGACGCGATCCTCGAGGCGCTGGATGCCGGCATCGGCGTGATCGTCGCCGTGACCGAGGGCGTGCCGGTGCTGGATATGGTTCACGTCTACGAACTGGTGCGCCGCAGCAACGGGGTGCTGATCGGCCCCAACTGTCCGGGCGTGATCACCCCCGGCGAGTGCAAGATCGGCATCATGCCGGGCTACATCCATCAGCCCGGACCGGTCGGCGTGATCAGCCGCAGCGGCACGCTGACCTACGAGGCGGTGTGGCAGCTGAGCAACCTCGGGCTGGGACAGTCCACCTGCGTGGGACTGGGCGGCGATCCGATCGTCGGCACCTCCTTCATCGACCTGCTCCAGCGGTTCCAGGACGATCCGCGGACCGAGGCGATCCTGATGATCGGCGAGATCGGCGGCAGCGCCGAAGAGGAGGCGGCGGCCTTCATCCAGCGGCAGGTGACCAAGCCGGTGGCAGCCTTCATCGCTGGCCGCACGGCTCCGCCAGGCAAGCGGATGGGACACGCCGGGGCGATCATCGCGGGCGGCAAGGGTACCGCCGCCGAGAAGGTCGCCGCGCTCCAGGCGGCCGGCATCGAGGTCGCCGCCAGCCCCGCCGACATGGGGGCAGCCGTCCAGCGGGCCATCGCAGGCCGCCGCCGCTAACTCGCAGCCGAAAACCTCCTCAACGCGCCGGCTCGGCGGGAGCCTCGCCCTCCCATCAGCATGCAACCCTGGTTGGCGCGTGCCGGCTCGTACTTTGTTCCCGGGATCACGCAAGGCTATTTAGCGCATGACAACTACTGGCCCCGTGTTCGCTGGTGATGGGGGCGGGACCGGGGCGGCGGGAACCGGGAGTCCCGCGTTATGCGGTTGTGCGGCGGCGCTCAGAACGAGAAGCCCCCGCTCAGCATGAACGTGTCCTTCAAGCTGACCGAGTCCGCGGGGACCAGGTAATAGACCAGCTCGCGGTTGAAGACGTAGCCTACCTCAAGGAACCCGTAGAACCGATTGAGGTTCGTCCACTCAACGCCCCCGAACACGCGGATGTCGTTGATGTCGACCCGGTCGCTGGCGCCGGCCATCGGCGCCTCGGTCCGCTCGATGGTCCACGACCCCAGCCCATACTCGGCGCCCAGGTACCACCAGACGTCGGAGTTCCCGACGGTGGTCATGTAGTGCGCCAGCTTAGGGGCAGGGAAGAAGATATCGAACCTGGTCTGCGGATTCGGTTCCCAGAGCACTCCAAAGGCCGGCAACAGTTTCAGGTCGACGCGATCCAGGTAGGTCGCTCCCGCCTTCAAGGCCACGGCCGGTGTGACCTGCAGCACGCCGACCCCGGTGCCGGTCCAACGCAGGCTCTCCGTGGTGATCGAGTTGAAGTCACTGTAGATGCCCACGCGGGCGTTCAGGTCCGCCCGGAACTGCGGCGTGATCTGGGGGTTCCAGAAGGCATCGAGATACGCGCTGTAGACCGCCCCCGGCAGGTCGGAGGTGACCGGAGCGCTGGGGCCGCTGAGGAAATCGATCACGAACCCTGGAGTTACACGGAGGGCCTGGGTGCTGCGGAGGAAGCTGGCAAAGTACGCCGTCGTGCTCGCCTCCACTTCCGTGATGGCCAGCTCGTCGACATCCTCGCCGTACAGGTAGGTCGCTCGCATACCGGTGTCCTGGAACAGCCGCTCGTAGGGCGGTCCGCGGAGGGCACCGGGGGGCAGCAGGCCGTTGGGAAAGACGGCCGACGGCTGAGTCGGAGGAAGCGACGTTGCTCCGGGAGTCGCTGGACCCGGGAACGCTGGCGGCGGGCCCGCCGCGGGAAACGACGGCGTCGCCGCGGGAAAGGGAGAGGCCGGGAAACCGCCCGTGCCGACCGCGGGGGTCGGACTGATGCCGCCAGTTACCCCGGGACCGATCCAACCGGGAGGCGCGGGCTGCGCCGGAGGCACGAACACGCCCGATGTCGCATACGGATCGAACGGTTGAATGCCCTGGCCCAAGGCGGCGCCCGGCTGCACGGGCGGGAGCGCCGAGGGCGGCGTCACCGGGCTGCCCCACTGCTGCGCCGACGCGCTCAGAAACGGCGTGGGCGCCGTCGTGATCGGCGCCGGGAAGCGGATCCGCTGGGCGGCCGCAGGATTTGCGCCGGCCAGCACGATCCCCACCACGAGCAGTCGCAGCTGAACGCGCGGTTCTCGCACGTGGATTCCACCGGGGCTGGTCGTTCGGGAAGCGGGCGCGCGACAAACCGATGTTCGTGTTCGCGCGGGGCGTGAAATATCAAGTCCCCGGTCGCCGGTCAAGGGCGATCGCGCGCCTGCTAGCTGCTGTCCCGCGGAGCCGCTCGCGGGGATAGCTCGGCGCACGGAGACTTGCCCCCATGCCAGCGGGAAGGCATGTAACCGCTCACACCCGGGGAGAAGGTGGGCGGTGATTCCAGGGGGTCAGGTCCATGTTTGGGCCGGCGCGTCTGGGAATGGCCGAGCGATTCGGCCGAAAAATGGACCAGACCCCGCCCTGTGAACGGTTGCGGACGGCATCCATCCACACGGCCCGCAGGGACTGCGCCGCTCGCGGTCTGGACCGGCTGGCCGGATCGTGGGCGGTGCGGAAGCCGCGCTCCTTGCGCGGCCCGTTCCGCCTGGGCACCAGCCTGGCGGGACCGCCCAGGAAAGGGGCTGTCCCAATCCGCGCTCGTGCATCAACGCGCGACGTGCCGACGCAGGAACGGCTTGCGATCGCGGTCCGCGGGTCGCATCAGCTGCCATGCTGGCAGCGAGGAGTCGCCGCTGGCGGAAAAGATTTCGGATCTCCCGCGGCAGAAACCGAATAATCCGAGTATCTCGAGTATCTGAACCTGCCCGATCAGCCGGCCGAAGTTGACAGCTTGCAATCGCGCACCTAGATTTCCAGGCGTCCACGCGTCGGCCACCGCGCCCCCCGCCCTCCCCGGGAAATACTGCCCGCTCGGAGCCGACTGCAGCCCGCCGGTGGGAGCGTGAAGCGCTGCCGGGAGCATCCGCGACGGAGGACTGTTTGGTGTTCCGCTACTTGATTGTCACGCCTCTGCTGGCCTGCGCTCTGGCGACCCCCCTGGCGGCCCAGGAATGGGCGCGCAAGATGTTTGCCGTCACCAGCCATGATTTCGAAACTGTTGCCCGGGGTGCCCGCGCGGAATTCGCCTTCGAGGTGACCAACCTTTACAAGGAAGAAGTCCACCTGGCGGGCGTCCGTGCCAGCTGTGGCTGTGTCACCCCCACCATCACCAAGGACCGGTTGAAGACCTGGGAAAAGGGTACCGTCCTGGTGACGTTCAACACCCGCTCGTTCGTGGGACATCGCACGGCGACGATCACCGTGACGATCGATCAGCCGTATTACGCCGAGGTGCAGCTGAATATCGCGGGCTTCATCCGGGGAGATGTCGTGGTCGAGCCTGGCGTGCTGGAGTTTCCCGCCGTGACCCGGGGCACGCCGGCCGAAAAGGCGATTCAGGTCAAGTACGCCGGACGCAGTGATTGGAAGATCCTGGACGTCCGCAGCGCCAACGAGCACCTGGAGGTCGAGATGGCCGAGAACACCCGCGGCCAGGGGCGCGTGGCCTACGATCTCCGCGTGCGGCTCAAGGATGACGCCCCCGTCGGGTATTTCCGCGACCAGATGGTGCTGGTCACCGACGACCCCTCGGCCCGTCAGATTCCAGTCCCGATCGAAGGAAACGTGCTCTCCCCGCTCACGGTCAGCCCGGCGGCCCTGAACCTGGGTGTGGTGAAGCCAGGGCAGACCGTGACGCGCCAGTTGGTCGTGCGCGCCAGTCAACCGTTCCATATCACGGGGATCAACTGCCCGGACGGCTGTTTCCAGTTCGCACCGTCCGAGGAAGCCAAGCAGATGCACCTGGTACCGGTGACATTCACCGCGGCGAGGGAGCCGGGCAAGGTCGTGCAGAAGATCGAGATCGTGACCGACATGGGCACCGGCGCTCGCGCCGATTTCATGGCGACCGCCGTGGTGCGCGTGCCGGACACCGCCGAGACCGCTCCGCCTGCGGGGTCGGAACCGTCCGATCTGCCTATCGTGACGGATCCCGCGGAGGATCGGGCATCGACGACCCCTTGAGTAGCTCCTCTCGGGTCACGAGTGGGCCGGCCGGACCGTGGCTGGCTTCGGGGCATCCCCCGCAGGAACCGCACCCCGCCGGAGTCCGCCGCTGCAGCATCGTCCAACCCCGGCGGACAATGTACCAGGCCGCCAGGGCAACGACGGCCAGGGCCATGAGGTTCTGCAGATCGCCGGTCACCCATCCCCTCCCGTCAGCAGGCGGGCACCCTGATACACCAGCAGGGCTCCCACGTAGGCCAGCCCGGTCATGTAGCAGAAGGTGAACGCGGGCCACCGCCAGCCGTTCGTCTCGCGTCGCATCACGACCAGCGTCGAAGCGCACTGGGCGCACAGGGCGAAGAAGACCATCAGCGAAAGCGCCACGGGCACGTTGAATACCGGTTGGCCGGAGTCGTCCCAGGTGGCCTCCCGCAGGCGTTGTCGAAGCGGCGCCGACTGCTCGTCCTGGCCCGCGCCCAGGTTGTAGATCACACCCAGCGTGCCGATGACGACCTCCCGCGCCGGGAACGAGGCGATCACCGCGCAGCCGACCCGCCAGTCCCAGCCCAGCGGTCGGACGAGCGGCTCCAGCCAGCGGCCCGCGCGTCCCAGGTAGCTCTGGTGCAGGTAGGCCCCCGCCACCCGGTTGCGCAGGTCGTCCCGCTGCTGCTCGAGCACCTCGCGCCGCGGCGGCCCTGGTTCGGCGCGCCCCGCGGGCTCGTCGCGGAGGGCCGCCAGCTCGGCATCCAGCCGCGCCAGCTCCGCGCGGTAAGGCGTCTCGACCTCTGCCGCGTCGTGGGGGTAGTAGGCCGCGGCCCAGACCAGGACCGTGACGGCCACGATCAGGGTTCCAGCGCGCCGCACGAAAGCCCAGCCCCGATCGACCATCCGATAGACCACGTTTCGCGCGCAGGGCAGCTTGTACGGCGGGAGCTCCATGACGAAGGGAGGTGTCGCGCCGCGGAGCAGAGTCCTCTTCAGGCAGAGGGCCATCAGCACGGCCGTCAACAGGCCCACGCCATACATCGCCAGCAGCGTCATCCCCTGCAGCCCCACCCAGCCGCCCAGGAAATGGCGCGGGGGAATGAAGGCCGCGATCAGCAGGACATACACCGGCAGCCGGGCACTGCAACTCATCAGCGGCGCCACGAGCATCGTGGCCAGCCGGTCGCGGCGGTCTTCGATCACCCGGGCCGCAAGGATACCCGGAATAGCGCAGGCAAACGAAGAGAGCAGCGGAATGAACGACTTGCCGCTCAACCCGACCCGCACCATCAACCGGTCCATGAGGTAGGCCGCGCGGGCCATGTAGCCGCAATCCTCCAGCACGGCGATGAAAAAAAATAGCACGAAGATCTGGGGCAGGAAGACCAGGACCCCGCCCGCGCCGGCGATCACGCCGTCGACAAGCAGCGACCGGACGGCACCCTCCGGCAGCCAGGCGGCGGCCGCGTCCCCCAAAGCGGAAACGCCCCCGTCGATCCACTCCATCACGGGCACGGCCCAGCGGAAAACCGCTTGGAAGACCAGCACCATCAAGGCGGCAAAGATCAACGTTCCCCAGACCCGGTGGGTCAACACCCGGTCCAGCCGGTCGCTCCGCGACAGGCCCGGTTGCGCGGCGCGCTGGATGACGCCCGAAAGCACCTGGCCCACCCACTGGTAGCGGGCGATCGCCTCCACCGCCGGCAGGGGAATTCCGGCCGACTCCAGGCGCTGCCGCGCGGCGTGCAACTCCTGGAGCACCTCCGGGGTCACACCCGGCAGCCCGGCTTGGGCGAGGTAGCCGGTGTCCAGCAGCAGCCGCTCGACCAGATAGCGAGGCAGCACGCCGCCGCCCCGCCGCTCGATGCAGGCCTGCAGCGCGTCGACCTCGGCAGAGAACGGCTCCGGGAACGGCTTGGGCGATGGCGCGACCTGGTTCGGCAACGCCCCGGCCAACCCCGCCTTCAACTCGGTCAGCCCCTGCCGGTGGTTGGCCCGCGTGGGCACGACAGGCACCCCCAGCTGCTGCTGCAGACGGGCCACGTCGATCGTGATCCCCCGGCTCGCCGCTACGTCCATCATGTTCAGGGCGATGATCGTGGGGATACCCAACTCCAGCACCTGGCTGACCAGGTACAGATTGCGCTCCAGGTTGCTGGAGTCGACGATGCACAGCACCGCGTCCGGCGGAGCCACGTCGGTCTGGCGCCCCAACAGCACCTCGACCGCGATCATCTCGTCCGGCGAGCGGGGAGCGAGACTGTATGTGCCCGGCAGATCGATCAGATCGAAGAGGCGCCCGGCGATCTCCAGCCGCCCCACCTTCTTCTCGACCGTGACCCCCGGATAGTTTCCGACCCGCTGGCGAACTCCCACCAGACCATTGAACAACGTCGACTTGCCCGTGTTCGGGTTGCCCAGCAGGGCCACCGTCATCGTGCGTCGTTCCGTCGTGACCGACATCGCCGTGCCCCGCCAGGAGAATTGACCCCAAGGACCGCCGCGCGGACGGGGCCTCAAACCCGTTCGATTTCCACGCATGCCGCCTCGCTGCGGCGGACACTCAACCGGTAGCCGCGCACGTCCAACTCGATTGGATCACCCAGCGGGGCGACGCCCAGAAGCGATACGGTCACGCCGGGGGTCAGGCCCATCTCGAGCAATCGCATGCTGATCGCCCCGCTGCCGGTCACGCGGATGATGCGCGCCGAACCGCCGATCGCGAGCTCGCTGAGCAGCGTGGTCATGCGACGTGAGCGGGGCGGACCAGAACGCGCGAGGCCTCTCCATCACGAAAACAGAGCCGGCTCTCGTGAACCCGGACGATGCAGGTCACGCCGGGCTGGACCATCTCGATCCACATGCCCCGCCGCAG
>Ga0209398_1000696_pt1 | contig 19866 bp, 16 predicted proteins | sample AshMeaBigSpring_FD_184125 | JGI IMG/M metagenome (GOLD analysis project Ga0209398, IMG submission 184125) | Groundwater microbial communities from Big Spring, Nevada to study Microbial Dark Matter (Phase II) - Ash Meadows Big Spring (SPAdes)... | ecosystem: Environmental > Aquatic > Deep... | reverse complement strand
CGGGAGTTGGAGACTCCGCTCGCAGCTGTGCAGATGGGCCTGATCTATGTGAACCCGGAGGGTCCGAACGGCAATCCCGACCCGGTTGCTGCCGCGCGGGACATCCGCGAGACTTTCGCCCGCATGGCGATGAACGACGAGGAGACGGTCGCCCTCATCGCGGGCGGTCACACGTTCGGCAAGACGCACGGGGCGGGCGACGCGAAGCATGTGGGACCCGATCCCGAGGCCGCCGGCATTGAGGAGCAGGGGTTCGGATGGAAAAGCAGCTTCCGCTCGGGCAAGGGCGTCGACACGATCTCCAGCGGTCTCGAGGTCACCTGGACCGCCACCCCCACGAAGTGGAGTAACAATTTTTTCGAGAACCTCTTCGGCTACGAGTGGGAGCTCACAAAAAGCCCGGCCGGCGCCCACCAGTGGGTCGCGAAGGGCGATGCGCGCACGATTCCGGATGCCTTCGATCCCTCGAAGCACCATGCGCCGACCATGCTCACGACCGATCTCTCGCTGAGGTTTGACCCGGCCTACGAAAAGATTTCCCGGCGCTTCCTCGAAAACCCCGGCCAGTTCGCCGACGCGTTTGCGCGGGCCTGGTTCAAGCTGACCCACCGCGACATGGGCCCACGGGCACGCTACCTCGGGCCCGAGGTGCCGGCCGAGGAGCTCATCTGGCAGGATCCGATCCCCGCCGTCAATCATCCGCTGGTCGACGCATCGGATATCGCCTCACTCAAGGCCGCCATCCTCGACTCCGGACTGACCGTCTCCGAACTCGTGACGACCGCATGGGCCTCGGCCTCCACGTTCCGGGGTTCGGACAAGCGCGGCGGAGCGAACGGCGCCCGCATCCGCCTGGCACCTCAGAAAGACTGGGAAGTCAATCAGCCCGCGCGGCTGCCCAAGGTTCTCGCGGCCCTTGAGGGGATCCGGGGCGCGTTTAACAGCTCCCAGCCCGGCGGAAAGCAGATTTCGCTTGCCGACCTCATCGTTCTGGCCGGCTGCGCCGCTGTCGAGCTGGCCGCGAAGCGCGCCGGCCATGAGGTCACTGTCCCGTTCACACCGGGCCGCATGGACGCTTCCCAGGAGCAGACCGATGTCGAATCCTTTGCCGTGCTGGAACCTGTTGCCGACGGCTTCCGGAATTACCTCAAGACCCGGTTCTCGGTCTCTGCCGAAGAGCTGCTCGTCGACAAGGCGCAGTTGCTGACCCTCACCGCGCCGGAGATGACCGTGCTGATCGGCGGATTGCGGGCGCTGAATGCCAACGCCGGACAGTCCACGCAAGGCGTCTTCACGCGGCGGCCGGAGACCCTCTCCAACGACTTCTTCGTCAACCTGCTCGACATGGGGACCGAATGGAAGGAAGTCTCGAAAGACTCCGGCCTCTTCGAAGGCCGTGACCGCAAAACCGGGGAGGTCAAGTGGACAGGCACGCGCGTTGATCTCGCCTTCGGCTCCAATTCCCAGCTCCGCGCCCTCGCCGAAGTCTACGGGAGTTCGGACGCGCAGGAGCCGTTCGTCCGCGACTTCGTCAAGGCCTGGAACAAGGTCATGAATCTCGACCGCTTCGATATCGCATAACCCCGGAATATGGGATGCATGGGCTCTGTCAAAAGCATGGCGGGTCGACTGATGTTCCCGGCATAAAGTGAACAGTTTACCGCCTGAAGGCTGGCCAATTTAACGCGCACGTTTAAATAAGCTTTAATCCGTGTAATCCATGCCACGTCATGTAGACCGCGATGAGCGTGAGCACGCCGCAGGAGATATAGGGCGCACGCCGCATCATCTCCCCAAAGCCCTGGAATTTTTTTTGTGCGTGATGGACGCTCCATGCGGCCAGGGCTCCCGTCGTGACCATCGTGAGGGCAAGACCCAGGCTGAAGGCTGCGACCATGGTGAAACCCAAAGCGATCCGCTTGAGCTGCAGGCAGATCAACAAGACACTGAACGCGGCCGGGCAGGGCATCAGCCCGCCAGTGATCCCGAAAAGCATGATCTGCGGGGTTGTGACCCTGCGCCCGGCGAACCGCTGGGCAATCTCAATGGCATGGGCGCGCTCGTGGGCGTCCTGATAGCCGCTGTTCTCCCCTGCGATGCGTGGCGCGGATCCTTCGCGAAACTCGACGCGGGCGGTGTGCTCATGGCCGGCGTGAGAAAACGTCAGAAGCGCATCAAACTCGTGCGGTTCGGGAACCTCCGTGGTGGATTCAAAAAAACCATCCTTGGCCGCAAAGGTGAAAATGTCCCGACACCCGTCATCGCGAATTGTTTCGAGCGCGAATGCCCCCCCGCTGCCCGACCCGCCGATAAACGCGAGCCGGAACACGGACGGGGAATTGTCCTCGAAGACCGAGAGCTGAGCTGTTCCATGGCCTGTCGGGACCAGCACGGATTCGTCGTGATGGTGGTGGTGCTCCTGCCCGCAGCAGCGCGCATGACCGTGCTGATGGGCATGAGCTTCGGCAAGCTCCCGTCGTGTTCGAAGGAACATCCATGCTGCGAGAGCAAGAATGCACACCGCAGATCCGAGTTGTAGATACGGCTCAACACTCTCCGCATTCCACTGGTTGCCGAAATGAAGCGCGAGTGCCGCAAGCGCCCATATGATGAACGAGTGCGAAATTGCTGCACATAGACCCAGGAGCACGGCCTGTGGGATGGTACCGCGTATCGCGATGATAAAGGCCGCCATCATCGTTTTTGAATGCCCTGGTTCGAGCCCATGCAGTCCCCCGAGAAGGATGGCAGCCGGAATGAACAGCCAGAGGTTCATGCTGCCTGTTTGCAGCGCGTGGACAATGTCGGGCATCGGCTATCGAAGGTAGCGCTTGATGACCTCAACAAGTTCTTCCGCCGCTTGGACCGAGCCCGGATCGGGCTCCGCTGTCTGCTGGAGCACGTGCTCTCGGACATGACCTTCGAGGATTTCTGCCATGAGCGAGTTCATCGCCCCGCGACAGGCCGCCAACGTGAGAAGCACGTCGCCGCAGCCCCGCTCGCCTTCCACTGCTTTTTCCAGCCCATTTAGCTGCCCGCGAATCCTTCGGATGCGGTGAAGTAGTTTCTTCTTGTCGCGTGTGGTGTGTGGCATGAGAGCTGACATATACTATACCCTGGTATGGTATACGGCAAGATGTTTTGTAGGAATGGTCCGCAACCTCCCCCAGACCTGCGGCAGCACAAAATCCGCCTCGCGGGTTTTGGCCCGGCTCCTCCACCAATTGGAAAGCCATGGGGAAACCGGACAACAACCACCAGCGGGCAACTACCGCTTGCGCGTCATCGCTCATTGCGGTTAACCGACAAATCAACAAATGACCTCGTCCCCACTTTTTGGCGGAGAGCCGGGGGATCCTGAACAGAGGGGGGAGAGCGGGTGACGAGACTCGAACTCGCGACATCAACCTTGGCAAGGTTGCACTCTACCAACTGAGTTACACCCGCGCGAGAGTCAAAAATGTATGCGCGAACCGGCGGTTGCGTCAACGGAAACTTTTTCCGTTTTCTGGCGGGGTCTGGGTGGGGGAGCGGCGGGCGCGGCGGAATTCGAGAACGTTAACCGGCGGAAAGTTGAGCGGGCAGAAATGTTTTTTGGCGAGCTCGAAGAGATGGCTTTCCTCGCAGAGCTGTGTGGTAAGCTGGTAGGCGATGAAGCGGCTGTGCTCGTTCATGGTATCGGCAATGCGCGAGAGGATTTTGGTACGGGTCTCCTTTTCTATGACCGAGAACGGGATGCCAGAGACGATGTAGTCGCACGACGTGTGGCCGAGCGAGCGGAGGGATTCCTGCATGTGGAGGGCATCGGTCTGGAGGACGGTGACGCGTTTGTCGTCTGCGAACTGTTTTTTCAGATGGGAGGCGAAGGCGGGGTCGAGTTCGAAGAGGACAAGGCGCGAGCGGGCGTCCATGCGCTTGAGGATCTGGCGTGTGTGGCAACCCTCGCCGGGCCCGAGTTCGACGACGACCCTTGGGTTCGAAAAGTCGAGCCGGCGTGCGGTCTGCCGGGTCAGGAACGGCGAGCTGGGGACGATATATCCAACGCGGAACGGGTTGACGAGGACGCGGCTGAAAAAAAGGAGGCTCATGCTGTGTGTGGGCGGGGGAGGAAGCGGCAGGATCTCAGCGCCGGAAGTTGAGGACGTCGAGTGAGCCGGCCTGCTCGTAGGCATCGGCGATGCCAAGGAGACGGGTTTCGTCCAGGGCCTTCCCGAGAAACTGGAGTCCGACCGGGAGCATTTTGCCATCCTCCTCAACGAGGCCACAGGGGACGCTGATCCCGCAGATGCCGGCGAGGTTAGCGGCAATCGTGAAAATGTCGGCGAGATACATGCGGAGCGGGTCGTCGACGCGCTCGCCGATCTTGAACGCGAGATCGGGAGAGGTCGGGCACACGAGGGCGTCGACCTTTTCGAAGGCGGAGGCAAAATCGCGGCGGATGAGCGTGCGGACCTTTTGGGCGCGCAGGTAGTAGGCATCGTAGTATCCGCTGGAGAGGACGTAGGTGCCGAGGATGATGCGGCGTTTGACTTCGCTGCCGAAACCCTCCTCGCGGGTGCGTTGGTAGTGGTCGATCAGATCGCGCGGGCTTTTGGCGCGGTGGCCGTAGCGGACTCCGTCGAACCGGGCAAGGTTGGCTGAGGCCTCGGCCGTGGCGATGATGTAATAGACGCCGACCGCGTAGGAGGTGTGGGGAAGCGAGACCTCGACGAGCTCGGCCCCCAGCTGCTCGCACTGTTTAATGGCGGCCTCGACTTTCGCGCGGACGCGCGGGTCCATGCCGTCGACGAAGTATTCCTTTGGGATACCGAGGCGGATGCCTTTGAGGTCGCGGCCGAGCCGGGTTGTGAAATCCTCCGCAGGCAGGTCGAGCGAGGTCGAGTCATGGGGATCCTTGCCGGCAAGGACATTCAGGAGCGTCGCGCAGTCTCGCGTGCTGCGGGCCACCGGTCCGATCTGGTCGAGCGAGGAAGCGAAGGCGACGAGTCCGTATCGGGAGACGCGGCCGTAGCTGGGCTTGAGGCCGACCACCCCGCAGAGCGCGGCCGGCTGGCGGATCGATCCTCCGGTGTCGCTGCCAAGCGTGGCAAACGCCTCGTGCGCGGCGACCGCCGCCGCTGAGCCTCCACTCGAGCCGCCCGGGATGCGTGAGGTGTCCCAAGGGTTGCGCGTGACTTGGTATGAGGAATTTTCGGTCGACGAGCCCATGGCGAACTCATCCATGTTGAGGCGTCCGAACGGGATCGCCCCTGCGGCGCGGAGCTTCGAAATCACAGTCGCGTCGTAGGGGGCACGGTATCCGGCAAGAATTCTGGATCCGCACGTGCAGGGCTCGCCGAGGACATTGATAACGTCCTTGATGCCGATCGGGACACCACCGAGCGGGAGACTGATGTCCGCTTTCGCGGCGGCCTCGAGGGCGGCTTCGACGTTGCGCGATAGATAGGCTCCGATTTCGGGGTCGGTAGCGGCGATGCGGGATTCGATTGCAAGGACGGCATCGGCCGGCGTGAAATTTCCGCTGCGGAATCCTTCCTGGAGCTGGGAGATGGTGAGGTCGGCGAGGTGGCTCATGGTTACTCGATGACTTTGGTGACAACGATGAGGTTGTTGGCGGCGTGGGGGGCGTTGGCCAGGACCGGCTTGCGGTCGAGGCCGGGGCGCACGACATCCTCGCGGAGCACGTTGAAGACCGGGTTTGCGTGAGCGGTAGGTTCGACGTCGGACACGTCCAGCGTGCCGAGTTGCTCGACATATTCGAGGATCCGTCCGAGCTGGGACTGGAACGTGGCGGTTTCCTGATCTGTGAGTTCGATTCGCGCCAGACGGGCGACATCGCGGACATCGAGGTTCGGGCTGCTCATGAAGCCGGATTTTATATCAGCTGGCGGCGGCCGGTAGCCAGTCCCAAATTCCGCCCGCCGCGTGCGGTGTTTGACGCGGGTGCGGGAGCCGGATAAGCTCCCACCCTTTCGAAGTAATGCCGAACATAACCAAACTGACCACGCTGCCCGGCGGATTGCGCGTGGCGACCTGCGAGATGCCCCATGTCCAGACCGCCGCAATGGGGGTCTGGGCCTCCGTCGGCGGCCGCCACGAGCCGGCGCGGCTGAACGGGATCTCGCACTTCATCGAGCACATGCTCTTCAAGGGGACCACGAGGCGTTCGGCCCGGCGGATCATGCAGGAGATCGAGGGTGTGGGGGGCGACATGAACGCCTACACCTCCGAGGAGAGGACCTGCTACTACGCGACCGCGGCCTCCGAGTATTTTCCGCGCGTGTGCGATGTCCTCTGCGACATCTACCTGGATCCGAAATTTTCCAGAGCCGAGATCGACCGTGAGCGCGGCGTGATCGGCGAGGAAATTCTGATGTATCAGGACGAGCCGTCGTCGCATGTGCAGGAGATGCTGAATGCGACATTCTGGCCGGGGCATCCGCTCGGGCGTCCGCTCACCGGGACGCTCACTTCGATTCAAGCGATGGGTCGGAGCGAATTTCTCGATTACCGGGCCAGCCACTACCATGCGTCGAGCACCGTCGTTTCGGCAGCGGGGAATATCCGTCACGACGATGTCGTCGAGCGGATCGGGCGTCACCTTGGCTCGATCGTCAAGGGACGACGCAAGCCCGCGGCTAAGCCCGCGCCCGTCCCGCCGTCGGGTGCGCGGCTGAAAATCGAGGCGCGCGATATCCAGCAGACGCAGGTGGCGATGGCACTGCCGGCCTTCAGCCACCTGGACGACCGGCGGTTCGCGTTCCATCTGATGCACGTCCTGCTGGGGGGGAACGCAAGCTCAAGGCTGTTCCAGGAGCTGCGTGAGAAGCGCGGGATCTGCTATTCGGTGAGCACGCACCCGCAGACGTTCGACGACACGGGGACGTTTAATATTTCGATCGGTCTCGACCGCCGTAATCTCGAAAAGACGCTGCGCCTGATCTACGGGCAGTTTGAGGTCTTCCGAACGAAGCCGGTCGGCGCCGCAGAGCTGAAGCGGGCGAAGGAATACGCGATCGGTTCGAGCCGGATGTCGCTTGAACGCACCTCCAGCCAGAACATGCGGATGGGCAGCTCGGTCCTTGTCTACGGGAAAATTGTTGATCCCGAGTCGGTTCATGAGCGGTTGAGGGAGGTGACTGCGGAGGAAATTCTGACCGTGGCGTGCGAGGTGCTGGATTCGAAGCGCGTGACGATGGCTCTGGTCGGGCCGGATCCTGATGAGGTGATGCTGGCAAAGGTACTCGGTTTATGAAAGGTGTCATTTTCGACTGGGACGGAGTCGTGATCGATTCCTCGGCGCTGCACGAACGCTCGTGGGAGCTTCTGGCCGCGGAGATTGGCAAGCCTCTCCCGGACGGCCACTTCAAGGCGGGCTTCGGGAAAAAGAACCAGGAGATCATCCCCGGGCTCCTCCAGTGGACGGCCGATCCGGCGGAGATCGAGCGCCTGGGCGCACGCAAGGAGGAGCTCTACCGCGAGCTTGTGAAAGAACAGGGCGTCGTCATTCTGCCCGGCGTCCGAGAGCTCCTCTGCGCGCTCCGCGATGCCGGCGTGCGCCGCTCGGTCGGGTCCTCGACGCCACGCTCGAACCTGAATTCGATCTTTGCGGCGACCGGGCTGGATGCGTATTTCAATGAGGTCGTGTGCGGCGACGATGTCACAAATGGTAAGCCCGCGCCGGACGTGTTTCTGCTTGCGGCAAGGCGGCTCGCGCTGGCCCCGGCCGATTGCATCGTGATCGAGGATGCGCACGTGGGTATCGAGGCCGCGCACCGCGCCGGCATGAGGGTCCTTGCGGTGGCAACGACCCACCCGCTCGGGGAGCTTGGCGATGCCGACGCCGCTGTCGCCTCGCTTGCGGAGGTCGATCCCTCCTTCCTGAGGGGGATCTAGCCGCCCTGGCCGCCGCTCAGGCGGAACGCCTGGAACGGGATGGCTGCCCGCGGGGAGAGGCGGGCGCGGACGCAGACATCGTTGCCGACATATTCCGTCGAGCGGATGTCTGCCTCGCGGTGGAGCCTGGCGAGCAGGTCGGCGCGACTTTGCGGGATGCGGAGCTCGAGCGTCAGGAGGTCGTCGGCGACGAACTCCCCGATGCGTGAGACGAGTTCCGGCAGTCCTTCGCCGGTCCGGACCGAAATAAAATGGGCGTCGGGAAAGGTGCGTCGGGCCCACGGGAGGTTTGAGGGATCGCGGACCTTGTCGATCTTGTTGAAGACGACGAGCATTCTTTTCTCTTCGGCCCCAAGCTCGGTGAGGACCTTGCGCGTGGTCTCGTAGAACGTCATGACCTCCGGCTGGCTGATGTCGAGAAGATGGATGAGAAAATCGGCCATGACCGCCTCCTCAAGGGTGGCATTGAACGCCTCGACGAGGCGGTGCGGGAGCTTTCGCACAAATCCGACGGTGTCGGTGAGAAGGAGCGGCTGCTTGTTGGGGAGAGCGATCTTGCGCGTTGTCGTGTCAAGCGTCGCGAACAGCTTGTCCTCGACAAGGACCTCGGCACCGGTGAGAGCGCGCAGCAGCGAGGACTTGCCCGCGTTTGTGTAACCGACGATGGCGGCATTCGGCACCGGAGCGCGCTTGCGGTCCTTGCGCTGCGTGGCGCGGCGTTGGCGGACTGCCGCGAGATCGCGCTTGAGCCGGTCGATCTGCCCGCGGATCTTGCGCTTGTCCTGTTCGAGCTGGGATTCGCCCTCGCCCTTCGCTCCGATTCCACCGCCCTGCTGGCCGAGGTGCGACCAGGCGCGGACGAGCCTCGGTAGCGAGTATTCCATCCGGGCGAGATCAACCTGAATGCGGGCCTCGCGGGTCTGTGCCCGCTTGCCGAAAATGTCGAGGATAACTTCCTGCCGGTCGATCACGAGGGCGCCGGTGAGCTTTTCCCAATTCCTCTGCTGGGCCGGGGTGAGCTCGTTGTCGAAGATAATCACATCAATTTCCTTCTCCTTGGCCTGCCCGGCGATCGCCTCGGCGCGGCCCGAGCCGATAAGGAGGTTGGCGTGCACCTCGCGGTGGTGGACGAGGACGCGGTCGATCACGGGGATGCCGAGCGTGCTCACCAGCTCCTCGAGTTCGGTGAGAAGGCTTTCCGCCTCCTCCTTGGCGGCGGAAACGGTGTAGGCGCTGATCAGGAGCGCCCGCTCCACCATCTTCGGCTTGTCCTTGATTTCAAACATCCCGTTCGGGGAATCCGGCCCTAAGCGGTTTTTGCATCCAGCCAGGCCAGAGCTTTCATGTAGCTCTGGCGTTCGAGGTAGTGGCGGAGGGTGGGGTCGCAGTCCGGCGGTAGGTCGCGGACAAGGCTTTCGAGGGTTGCCGCGGCGGACATGAGGGCGTCGAGGTGGGCCTTCGGATCGCTGTCCCGTAGTTCGTGGTCTGCAACAACCTCGAGGCGCTTGCGCACGGCGGAATGGAGGGCAGTGAGGTCCATGGTCATCTCGGAGGTTCGGCGGGGGGAGTATCGGACTCCACCGGCTCCCCGGATGCAAGAACTTCCTCGCCGGCAGGCACGGACTCCGCCGGCCCGGATTCTTCTTCGGAGGCCGGCTCGTTCAGGAAGTCCTCCAAGTCGAGCGCGGGCTCGATCTCCTGCGGGTCGGCGGCGTCCGCCGGGGCGGAGGACGCGCTGTGGAGGTCGCGTGATTTTCCGAACGAGTCGGCGATCGAGTGCTCTGGGTGCGGGCCCTCGGCCTTGCCGCTGAATTTCACGCTGACGAGCTTGCTTACCCCGTGCTCCTCCATCGTCACTCCGTAGAGGAGGTCGGCGCGGCTGATCGTGCGCTTGTTGTGCGTGATGACGACGAACTGGCTCTGGCCGACGAAGCGGTCGAGGATTTTGACAAACCTGCTGATGTTTGACTCGTCGAGCGGGGCGTCCATCTCGTCGAGGACGCAGAACGGGCTCGGCTTGACCATGTAGATCGCGAAGAGGAGCGAGACAGCGGTCATCGTGCGCTCGCCGCCAGAGAGGAGGCTCACGCTCTGGAGCTGCTTGCCGGGCGGCTTGGCGATGATCTCGATGCCCGACTCGAGAGGGTCGGAATCGTCGACGAGCATGAGGTTTGCGCGCCCCCCGCCGAAAAGCTCGGTGAACATCTCTTGGAAGTTCACGCGGATCTTTTCAAACGTGTCGGCGAAAAGCTCCTTTGTCGTCCTGTTGATGCGGGAGATCACCTCGAGGAGCTCGGCCTTCGAGTTGACGAGATCGGTGTTCTGCTGCTCGAGAAAAATGTGCCTCTGCTCGAGTTCCTCGAACTCCTGGATGGCATCGACGTTGACCGGGCCCATCGACTCGGCACGTTCCGTGAGTTCGGCGACAATTTCCTCGATGCGGTCCCAGGGGATCGATTCGCCCTGGGCGGGAAGCGGGGCGGGGGGGGCATCCTCGGAAATGCCCGCATCACCGGTGGAAACCCCACCCGGCTCGGCGGAATCCGCTGGCTCGCCGGTCTCAGCCTTCCGTTTGCTGCGGTCGCGGAATGCGATGAGCAGGGCGTAGGTGTCGGGCTCGAAGGCCTCAAGATCCGATTGGTAGCGGTGCGAGACGTGGTCGCGGATATTTTCCATGCGCATCTCGGTCTGGGCGATTTTGACCTCGATGCGGCCGCGTTCGTTTTGGAGGTTGGCCAGCCGTTGGCGAGCCGTGCGCAGGGTGGTTTCGATCACATCGGCGCTCTCGTGAACTTCCGAGCGGGCGGCATGGAGCGCCTCGACCTTCGCCTCCTCGGTGGCGAGCGATTCACGCCACTCGGTGATCGAGACCTCCAGCGAGGCATTCTCTGCGGCCAGCGCCGCGATGCGGCCCTCGTAGTTTGCGATGTCGGTCCGCCGGGATTCCAGTAGCTCGGAAAGCTCGGCAAGGCGGACCGCCATCGGCCCGCGTTGGTTGTTGAGGTTCTGCTGCTGCTGGCGTTCGGTGGCGACGCGGACGCGGATCTCGTTGAGTGCGTCGGCGGCGGCGCTTTCGCGCTCGCGTGCAACCTGCACGCGGAGCTCGGCCTCGCCGCGCGCGACCCGGCCGGCATCGACCTCGCCGGCGACCTGGGCGATGGTTGCTTCGAGTTCCCCGAGGTGGGCGAGGCTGGCGCGGAGCGACTCCTCGATTGAAGTCGTTTCGCGGAGGAACGACGCCCGCTTCGCCTCCATGTCGGCGAGTTGGCGTTCGACGTGCCGGCGCTCGTTGTCGAGCGATGCGGTTTCGATCTGCGAGGACTGCACGCTCTCCCTTGCAAATTTGAGGCGTTCGGTCGCATGGTCGAGCGCCTCGCCCGAGCGCGCGCTCTCGGCGGCGAGCGTCTCCAGCCTCGACGAGGCGGCGGCCAGCTCCCGGTCGAGCTCCTCTATCTGCGCCTTGCGCTGGAGGGCTGTCTGTCCGGTGGTTTCGCCGGAACGTCCGCCCATGACCACGCCGTCGCGGGAGATGCACTCGCCCTCCAACGTCGCGAAGCCGAGGTCCGGGTGCTGCGGGCGGAGGCGGAACGCGGCCTCGATGTTCTCGACGATCACGATGCCCGCCAGGAGCGTGCGGGCCAGCGCGGAGGCATCGTCACTGCCGGTGATGATGTCCGCTGCCCAGCCGAGGACGCCGAACGGAAGCTCGCGCGTGTGGGCGGGAGCCGGCTGGATCCAGCCCGAGGGGATCACTGCCGCCCGGCCGAGCTTGTTACGTGAGAGCGTCAGCATGGCCGACTCAGCGACGCCCGGGTCCTTGAAGATGACCGTCTGGAGGGCCGAGCCCAATGCGGATTCGACGGCAGGGATGAAGCGCGGCTCGACCTGGATGTTCTGCGCGAGGGCGCCCCGCATGGCTGGCTGGAAAAAGCCGGGATTGTCAAGGCCGTGAAGGACTGCCTGGGTGCCCTCGTCGAAGCCTTCGCCCTGTTCCTGAAGCTGCCGGAGGATTTCCAGCCGCGACTCCATGCCTGCCGCCTCCTTGCCTGCAAGGTTGAGGACAGCTTCGGCATTTTGCCGGGCCTGCTTGGCGTTGTCGTGGGCGGCGGATGACTCCGCGACCTCTGCCTGCGCCTGCTCAAGGCCAAGGCGGGCTGACTCCGCACGCTGCGTGAGGTCCGCAAGGGCGGCTGAAAGCTCGCCAGCCGAGCGCGTGGCTGCCTCGGATTCCCCCTGGAGGAGCCGGAGCCGCGTCTCGCCGGATTCCCGGCGTCCCGCTGCGGTGGAGATCTCTCCGCGAAGCGAGCCGAGGCGCGCCTCGAGGCGTGAGATTTCCGCTCCTCCCTCCTGGATTTCGCGTTCTACGACGAGCCGCTCCTCACGGGCGACCCGGACCCGCTCCGAGTGTTCGTTCAGCGTGGCCTCATGTGTACGAAGCGTTTCGATCATCTGGCCTAGCAGGGAATCCGTCTGCTCGATCTGTTCCTGCTGGGAGCGGATTTTCTCTTCAGCCTGCGCGATATCCGCCCGGTGGCGGTCAATGAGCGCAGCTGCCTCTGCGGTGCGCTCGCCGTTTGTCTGGATCCGGTTTTCCGCCGAGTAGATCCGGTTCTTCAGGGTTTGGAGTCCGTCCCGCAGGGTGGCGGTCTCGGCATCGAGCTCCTCGATGCGGGCGCGGAAGGCTGCCAGTTCATTCTCCTGCTGCTCGATCTCCTGTTCGTGAATCCCGCGGGCTTCCTCGCCCTGCCCGAGTTGGGAGCGGAGGGCATCGAGTTCGGTCGAAAGCGCGCGGTAGTTGCGGTGCGAGAGGTGGGTGTCGAACGTGCGCAGGTCCTGCATGATCGCCTGGTAGCGGCGGGCTTTTCCCGCCTGGCGCTGGAGCGATCCGATCTGGCGCTTGACCTCCTTGATGATGTCCTGGACGCGGACGAGGTTCGAATCGGTGTATTCGAGTTTGCGGAGAGCTTCCTTTTTCTGGGCCTTGTATTTGGTGATGCCCGCGGCCTCCTCGAAGATGGCACGACGGTCCTCCGGGCGGCTGCTGAGGATCTGGTCGATCTTGCCCTGCTCCATGATGGAGTAGGCGCTCCGGCCGACGCCGGTGTCCATGAACAGCTGGTGGATATCCTTGAGGCGGCAGGCGGTCTTGTTGAGGAAATACTCGCTCTTGCCGTCCCGGTAGACCCGGCGCGTGATCCGCACCTCATTGTAGTCGGTGCCAAGCTCTTTCTCGCACTCTGCAAATGTCATCGACACCTCCGCCATACCGAGTGCCGGACGGCTGTCGGTTCCGCTGAAAATAACATCAGCCATCTCGCCGCCGCGCAGCGCCTTGGCCGACTGCTCGCCGAGGACCCAGCGGATGGAATCCAGCACGTTCGACTTGCCGCAGCCGTTCGGTCCGACGATCGCCGTCACCCCACGGTGGAAGTTTAAAACCGTTTTCGGCGCGAACGATTTGAAGCCGATGATTTCCAGAGATTGCAGATACATGGGGATTGCGTTAAATGTCGTTTTTGAAATGCTAGAGGCAGGCGAGGGGGTGGCAAGATAAAATACCATATAAAGGAACAGTATTTTCCGTGACCACAATATATAGCGTTTCTTGGGATCGCCACGCGCATCCGAGAACTTCCTGAACGCGTTTGATTTCCGAATGTTGGCAAAAGCCCAGTCCCGTGCGTTGCTCAACGGGCTTGAGGGTAAGCCGGGCATCCATGCGCAGAAGCAGCAGGGGATTTATTCTTTGGCCCGTGCGAGCAGGGCTTCCGCCGAGGCCACGGCCGCGGCCAGCTCCGGGTATTTTTGGTAGTCCGGAATGGACTTGGCATCGGCCAGAGTTGTTTCGAGTTTGAACGTTTCGAAGTCGGTGCGGACCGGCTTGGCAGTCTGCTGCAGCTGCTGGGCTACGACATGTGCGGGGAGGCTGACCGGCTGGATCGCGGCAGCCTGGGGAGCCACTGGAACGACTTCCGGTTTCCGCTCCGGAATCAGCGGGGGGCCGAGCGAGCCGGTCTTCAGGATCGGGGACGGCCCCAGGCTGCTCGTCTTAAGGACAGGGGAGGGACCAAGGCTGCTCTGCGCGGATGCGGCGACCGCCCAGGTCAAAAAAGCTCCAATCGCTGCCAGAAGGAATTTCATTTCCACGTCCGGATCGTGGCATGGATGAGTGCAACGGCAAGATCTTTGGCATGGCGCCCGCGGGCAGGCACGGGGGCTTGGCTTTTCAGCGTGCTCCGCTTATGATCGGTTCGCTATGAAGAAACGCACCCTCCGGATTGGTCTTATTGGTTACAATTTCATGGGCAAGGCCCACTCGAACGCCTGGCGGCAGGTGCCGAGGTTTTTCGATCTGCCGGCGGATGTTGAACTGCACACGATTTGCGGCCGGTCATCTGCGGGCGTGTCCGCTGCCGCGGCGCAGCTCGGCTGGCAGAACGCGTCGACCGACTGGCGTGCTGTGGTGGCCGATCCGGCGATCGACATCGTGGATATCTGCACGCCCAACGACAGCCACCATGAGATCGCGATCGAAGCGGCGCGGCAGGGGAAGGCGATCCTCTGTGAAAAGCCGCTGGCGATGAACGTTCCACAGTGCGAGGAGATGGTGGCGGCCGTGAAGAAGGCAAAGGTCGTCAACATGGTGTGCCACAATTACCGGCGGATTCCCGCGATTGCTCACGCCAAGGCCATGATCGAGCGTGGCGACCTCGGCGATCGGATTTACCATTTCCGTGCGCGTTACGCGCAGGACTGGATTGCTGATCCCGCGTTCCCGCTGGTCTGGAGGCTGCAGTCGAAAATTGCGGGTTCCGGCACGCATGGGGACATCGATGCGCACATCATCGATCTCGGCCGCTACCTTGTCGGCGAGATCCGGGAGGTTTGCGGGATCATGGAGACATTCATTAAGGAACGCCCGCTGCTCGAGACAACCGGAGCGGGGCTCGGGGCGAAGGGCGCGAAGCAGACCGGCAAGGTTACCGTCGACGACGCCGTTTCCTGGATCGGGCGCTTCAAAAACGGGGCGATTGCGAACCTCGAGGCCACGCGGTTTGCCCAGGGCCGGAAGAACCACATCACTCTGGAAATCAACGGAAGCAAGGGCTCGCTGGTTTTCGACTTCGAGGACATGAACCGGCTCAAATTCTACTCTGCGGACGACCCGGCCGATGCGCGAGGGTTCCGGGACATCCTCGTCACCGAGTCGATCCATCCGTTCATGGGCGCCTGGTGGCCGCCGGGACATATCATCGGCTACGAGCACACGTTCGTGAACGCGTTTGCGGACTTCGTGCGGGCGGTCGAGGCCGGCAAGAGCGTCCAGCCGACATTTGCGGACGGTCTGGAGAACGAGAAGGTGCTTGCGGCCGTCTCCGAGAGCGCGCGGTCCCGGGCGTGGGTGAGGGTTTGACCCCGCCGTCTTCCGGCGTATAGTGCCCGCCGGTCGGGGGCCGGCCGGCAATTTCATGAGCACACAGAATACAACCGGGAAACGAGTCCTCGTCGGCATGAGCGGCGGCGTGGATTCGAGCGTGACCGCATGGCTTCTCCAGCGCGACGGGTGGGACGTGATCGGCGTGACGATGAAAGTCTGGCCGCAGGACTGCATCACCCGCGCAGAGGACAAGTGCTGCGGTCCCTCGGCGATCGCCGATGCCCGCGGCGTCGCGCACAAGCTCGGCGTGCCCCATTACGTCGTCGATGAGTCGGACAACTTTGAGAAGATCGTCATCGACTATTTTGCCAGCGAATACCGGGCCGGCCGCACGCCGAACCCGTGCGTGATGTGCAACGAGCATTTGAAATTCGGCAACCTGCGCGAGAAGGCGCGAGCCCTCGGCGCCGCCTACATCGCCACCGGCCACTATGCGATCATCGAGCACCGCGGGGACCGCGCCATCCTCCGCAAGGGCCGCGACGAGCGCAAGGACCAGTCGTATTTCCTTTTCAGCCTCGGGCAGGATCAGCTCCGCCATGCGCTCACACCGCTCGGTGGGATGACAAAGCCCGAAATCCGCGCGATTGCGCGGGAACTCGGACTCAAGGTTGCCGACAAGGTCGACAGCCAGGAAATTTGCTTCGTACCTGGCAACGACTACAAGGCATTTCTCCGGGGGCATCTCGGAGATGCGGAGTTCCATCGCGGCGGGATCTACGATACGTCGGGCACGTTTCTTGGACCACACGACGGGATCGAGATGTTCACGATCGGCCAGCGCAAGGGCCTGCCTGGCGGATCGCCCCGGCCGCGGTATGTCGTGGATATCGACCCGGAGACCTCGCGCGTTATTGTCGGTGACGAGGAGGAACTCGTGCGGGCGGAATTTGAAGTCGATCGGGTGAACTGGATCGATGATGTGCCGGCGTCGACGATCCGCGTGAGCGCAAAGATCCGCTACGCGCACCCGGGCACCGAGGCCGAACTGGAACCGCTTCCCGGCGGACGTGCGCGTGTCCGTCTCGGAATCCCGCAGCGGGCGGTCACCCCCGGGCAAGCCGCTGTGTTTTATTCCGGCGATCGCGTTGTGGCCGGCGGCTGGATCGTCCGCCAGCCCGCATCCGTATGATCCGCATCCTCCTCACCACGTTTGCCAGTGAGGATGCGGCCGCGTTGGTTGTCCGGACACTGGTCGAGGAACGTCTGGCCGCCTGCGGGACCATCCTGCCGGGCGCGCGGTCGATTTATCGTTGGAATGGAGAGATTGAGGATGCGTCCGAGACGCTTGTGCTTCTGAAGACCACGGCAGCCTCCTCCGCCGCGCTGGAGGCACGGCTGCGCGAACTTCACCCCTATGAGGTGCCCGAGGTCGTTTTGTTCGATCCCGCTTCGGCCGGCTCCGCCTATTCGCAGTGGCTTGAGGATTGTTGCCGTCCCGTTTGCTAGGAACGCCACTGCGCCGGCTTGCATCGGCTGGTTCCGGTGGGGTATGGAGAGGACATCCCCATGACTTTTCCCACACTCAGAGCGGTCGTCCTCGGTCTCCTTGCCTCCGCCTGTGTCCTGGCGGTGTCCGCCCAACCGTTCCGGGCCAACGACCGGTGGTGCGCGGTCGGCGACAGCATCACGCACTCCGGACCGTATTCCAGGTATCTCTACCTTTTTTATGCGACCCGGTTTCCAGGCATGCCGATCGACTATTTCAATTGCGGGATCTCCGGCGATACCGCTGCCGGAACGTTCAAGCGGATCGATGCCGACATCCTGCGCCACCGGCCGACCGTGGCAACGATCATGCTGGGCATGAACGATGTGAACCGCGGGCTCTACAGCGGAAAAAATCAGGCCGCAGATCTTCAGAAGCAGCAGGACGACGCCATCGCGCGTTACGAGGCAAACATGAAATTGCTGGCCGGCTCCCTCCATGCATCCGGCGTCCGGCTGATCTTCATGACGCCTTCGATTTTCGATCAGACCGCCGTCATGCCGGCGCCGAACATGCCGGGGGTGAACGACGCGCTCGGCCGCTGCGCCGGGATCGTCAGAAGTCTCGCAGCCGAATACGGCGCGCCGGTCGTCGATTTTCATGGCCCGATGACCGTCCTGAACAGCAAGCAGCAGGAGGCGGACCCGCAGTTCACGCTGGTCGGGGCCGACCGTATCCATCCGAAGGAACCGGGTCACCTGGTGATGGCCTACCTCTTTCTCAAGGCCCTTGGTACACCGCAAATGGTCGCCGACATCGCCTTCGACGCCAAAGGCAAAACCGCTGTCTTCTTTGAATTCAAAGAGAACGCGCTTCCGTTTCCCGTGCCGCCGGAATGTGCGCCGGCCTTGAAGCTGGTGCCGTTCATGGATGAGCTGAATGTCGAGCGGCTCCGGGTTACGAACCTGCCGCCGGGCAACTACGGCCTGAAGATTGACGGGGAGGCGGTCGCCACGTTCACGGCTTCCGAGCTCGCACGGGGGACCAATCTTGCAAAGCTGGAAAATACTCCGCAATACCTCCAGGCGCTCGCTGTCGCACGGCTGGATGAGCAACGCCATGACCTCATCAAGCGGCTGCGGACGATCGACTACGTCGAGCGGATGATGGGGCGCAGGATCGGTGACGAGAGTGAGTTCGACCACGGCGCGGCGGCGCGGAAGCTCCTCGGAAAAACCGGGCATCCGTGGATCAAGTCGCAAATCGAGGCCTACCTTCAGATCAAGCCGAAGCAGGCGGAATTGAAGCGGGAGTTGGCCGCTCTTGTTGAGGGGATCCGCAAAGCCTCACAGACAAAACCGCACCGATTCGAAATCGCCCCGGCTCCAGCGAAGGGCGCATAATCGATTCTAGGCGGTCTTGTCGCGCCGCTCGATGATTGAGAATTCCTGCCGGAGCTTTGCGATCCGGCCTGCGGGGAGGTATCCGCGCCATTGGCTGCCGGGGTAGACGATCGCATTTTTTCCGATCAGCGATCCCGGGCTGAGCACGCTGTTGCAGCCGACCTCGGCCTGATCGCCGACGATCGCGCCGAACTTGCGCAGCCCGGTGGGAACCGGACCCTCCGGCGTGGCGACGTGGACCTGCGATTTATCCAGCTTGACGTTCGAGAGGATGACGCCCGCTCCGAGGTGGGCCTTAAAGCCGAGGATCGAATCCCCGACATAGTTGTAGTGCGGGACCTGGGCTCCGTCAAAGACGAGGCAGTTCTTGAATTCCGAGGAATTCCCAGCCACGACGCCGTTTCCGAGGATGACATTCTCCCGGATGTAGCAGCCGTTGCGGATCTCGCAGTTTTCGCCTATCCAGGCCGGGCCCTTAATCATGGCGCCGTGCTCGATGACCGTGCCCTTGCCGACGAAGACCGCGTTGCTCACGAACGGTTTTCCGATGAGCCTGCCGTGGATGCCGGGCTTCAGGCGGAACTGGAGGTAGGCGGCAATCTTCGGGAGGGCCTGCCAGACATGCTCAATGTTGTCAAAGATGACCCTGTGCTCAGTGGTGTTCAGGTCGAAGAATGTGTCGGGGGAGAACATGGTTTCAGATTTTTTTCGTCTGCGAGGCGGGGGTGAGCTTCTGGCCGTCCTTCGTGTCTTTGAGCGTCCAGCCGAGTGCAGCGATCTCGTCTCGGATCGAATCACTGGCTTCCCAGTCTTTCGATGCGCGGGCTTCCGCGCGGCGGGCGGCGAGCGCGGCGACTCCCGCGGGGACCGGCTCCTCGTCCGGCTCCAGGGCCAGGACCGATTGGACACCGGCGAGCCAGCCAGCGAGGCCTTTGGCCTCGGATGCGGAGAGCATTCCGGCGTCAAAGCGTCTATTCGTCTCGCGGATGACATCGAAAACCGCTGCGAGCGCCGCGGAGATGTTCAGGTCGTCGTCGAGCGCGTTCCCGAACTCCTCCAGCTCCGGGATGGCGGGGAGCGCGCCGGCGCCGGCGGACGCGGCAGCCTCGTGGACCCGCGCCGACCATTCGTCGATCCGCGCGATCGCGCTGCGGGCTGCGGCGAGGCCTTCGAACGTGAAGTTGAGCGGCTCGCGGTATTTTACCGAGATCAGCGCATAGCGGATTTCCCGTCCGGTCCAGTGCTTCTCCATGAGATCGCGGAGCGTGAAAAAGTTTCCGGCGCTCTTGGCCATCTTCGATCCCTCAACCTGCAGGTGTTTGCAGTGCATCCAGTAGCGCGCGAAGGGGAGTCCGGTTACCGATTCGCTCTGGGCGATCTCCGCCTCGTGGTGCGGGAAAATATTATCTTCACCGCCGCAGTGAATGTCGAGCTGCGGGCCGAGAAGGCCGGTCGCCATGGCGCTGCACTCGATGTGCCAGCCCGGGCGTCCTCGTCCCCAAGGGCTTTCCCAGCCGACATCGCCATCCGCAGCGTCCCACGCCTTCCAGAGCGCGAAATCCCCGATGTTTTCCTTTTCGTATTCGTCGCTGCTTACGCGGGCGCCGGGTTTGAGGTCATCAAGGACGATGTGGGCCAGCTTTCCGTAGCCGGGAAACGAGCGGATCCGGAAATAGACAGAGCCATCCTCTGCCCGGTAG
>Ga0209398_1000695_pt1 | contig 19868 bp, 13 predicted proteins | sample AshMeaBigSpring_FD_184125 | JGI IMG/M metagenome (GOLD analysis project Ga0209398, IMG submission 184125) | Groundwater microbial communities from Big Spring, Nevada to study Microbial Dark Matter (Phase II) - Ash Meadows Big Spring (SPAdes)... | ecosystem: Environmental > Aquatic > Deep... | reverse complement strand
TTGCTTGACTACGTTCCGTTGACCACCCAACCATCCAGGAAACGGTCGCTTCGTCTGCCAGATTCGCGGGGCGGCGAACAGACCGTTCGTACTGCCGTGCAAACCGCAGGCTGCACCCCCTGTCCCCCTCGAATCCCGCCGACATGGACCTCGCGATCGACGGTTCGGGTGGGACGGCCGCGTACCGCGCGGGTATCGCCTTACCGCGCGGGGCGGAGCGGGCTTTGAGACAGCACGAACGTGCGCTGGCCCGAGCCGTTGGCAAAGCGCACCGTGGCCCGGCGCCGCTCGCGGTCCCCGCTGAGGGCCACGATCTTTCCCGGTCCATACGTTGGGTGCAACACGGCCATTCCCTCGGAAAACTGGTCCGGCGGCGGTGCCTGCGGCGGGGTCCCTGAACCGCCATCCGGCTCGTCCGCCAGCAGGTGTGCCGCCGTGGTCACGCCGGCGGGGGCTCGGCCGCCGCGCCGCGCGCCCCGGGGCGGACGTACGGGGGCCGGTCTGTTCGTGTCGGATTGATCCTGGTCGAACGTCTCCGGCCGCTGGGCAGCAGTGCCCGGCTGGAGGTTGACCACGTGCAGGGATTCAGGCGGCAACTCCAGGAGAAACTCGCTGGGGACGGTGCGATTGTGTTGTCCGCGGAAGTCCCGGTACTGGGCCATGCTCAGCTGCAGCGACTGCTGGGCCCGCGTGATGCCCACGAACAGCAGCCGTCGCTCCTCCTCCAGCCGGTCGTTTTCGTGGCGGCTCAGCTCGTGCGGCAGCAATCCCTGCTCGACGGCAATGATGTAGACCACGGGGAACTCCAGCCCCTTGGCCGCGTGCAGCGTCATGAGGGTGACCTTGTCCCGTTCGTCCTCCCAGGCATCGGTATCGTTGACCAGCGAGGCCTGTTCCAGGAACTCCTCCAGCTGACCTTCGCCGGGGTGCTGGCGGTCGAACTCCTCGGCGGCCGTCAGCAATTCCTCGACGTTCGCCAGCCGCTCGACGTCCTCCGCCGCGTCCGAATGGCCGAGGTACTGGCGATAGCCTGAAAGGTCCAACACCTGCTGGATGATCTCGCGTACCGGCTGGGCGGCCAGCTGCTCCAAGCGGTCGATCAGCCGGGCGAACTGGCCGACCGCCTTGGCGGCCCGCCGGGAGAGACCCGCGATCGCCTGGCACGTGCCACAGGCGTCCCGCAGTGACCCGCCCTGCGCCTGGGCCTGTTGCCTCAGCCGCAACAGCGTCGTGCGGCCGATCCCTCGCGGCGGCGTGTTGATGATCCGCTCCAAAGCCACGTCATCCCGCGGGTTGTTCAGCAGGCGGAGGTAGGACAGGACGTCCTTGATTTCCCGGCGCTGGTAGAACTCCACGCCGTTGACGATCTGGTACGGCAGCCCCTGGTCCCGCAGGGCATGTTCCAGCGAGCGGGAGAGGGCGTTGACGCGGTAGAACACGGCATAATCGCGTGGTCGCCGCCGCCCGGGATGGACCTCGGCCGCGATCTCGGCCGCGATCCCCTCGGCCTCCCGTTGCTGCGTGTCGTAGGCCGTCAGCCGCACCGGAGCGCCGCGCGGATTGTCGGTGAAGAGGGCCTTGGGTTTGCGGCGCGCGTTGTGGCGGATCAGCACGTCCGCCACGTGCAGGATGTGGCCGGTGCTGCGGTAGTTCTGCTCCAACCGCACGACGCGCACGTCGGGATAGTCCCGTTCGAATTCCAGGATGTTGCTCAGATTGGCCCCCCGCCAACCGTAGATCGACTGGTCGGGGTCACCGGTCACGGCCAGGTTCGGGTGATCGACCGACAGGGCGCGGACGATGGCGTACTGGGCCAGGTTCGTGTCCTGGTATTCGTCGACCAGGATGTAGCGGAAGCGTTCGTCCAGCAGGGCCCGCAGTTCGTCGCTCGTGCGGAGCAAGCGGGCGACGTGCAGCAGCAAGTCGTCGAAGTCGACCGCGTTGGAGGCCAGCAGCCGCCGCTGGTAGGCCGGATAGACCTCCTGCAGGATGGCTCCCAGGGGATTGCCCGTTGGCGGCCGGTAATCGTCGGCGGAGATCAGCTGGTTCTTGCACTGGCTGATGGCCCGGGCCAGCCGTTCGGGCGTGGTCCAGCTGAGATCCCGCTCGGCCGCGGCGAGCGTCGCCTTCAGACAGCGCTCGCTGTCGGACGTGTCGTAGATCGTGAAGTTCTCGCTCAACCCCACGTACGGCGCATACTGGCGCAGCAGCCGCGCGCAGAAACGGTGGAAGGTGCCGATCCAGAGCTGTTGCCCCGGCGCCAGTTGCGTCAGCCGGCCGCGCATCTCGTCGGCCGCCTTGTTCGTGAAGGTCAGAGCCAGGATATTCCGCGAAGCGATGCCCTGCCGCAGCAGGTAGGCCACGCGGTGCGTGACCACCCGCGTCTTGCCGCTGCCCGGTCCGGCCAGGATCAGCAGCGGGCCATCGACATGTTCCACCGCCTCGCGCTGCGCGGCGGTCAGCGATTGCCAGAGATGGGCCGTCATTTGCCTGTGCAGTTCGTGTGTCGATGACCGGGGGCCGGACTGTGCTCACCCGGCCGGGGTCCGACCGAATACCGGGAACGGCCGTTGAGCCGGTGTTGCGAATTCCAACCCGCCGGGAAGCGACAGGGGCGGCTGGTCATGGTCCCGCCGTGCCCGATCCGCGTGGTCCGGCCACCCCGGCGGTGCCCCGCGGCACGGGCATTATATGCGGTCGCCCGCGGCGGCGGGGCCACGCGGCTCCGCGGTGTCGATCTCGCCGCGCGGGCCGGTGCTAGCACGCCAACACGGGCTCGCGTGGCCCGCAGCGCGCCGGCGGAGCGTTACGCCCCGATCTGCGGACGCGTGCCGCGGACACGTCCCGGGCACCCCGGGGGACGCCCGCGCCGGTCGCGCGGGGGCGAGTCCGCCCTGCAGGTCGTTCGTCCCCGCACCAGGCAGGAAGCGGGCGTCGGCCCTCGCGCTGGTCAGTCGTTCACGGCATGGTGTATATTGCGGCAGCCCCGCGGCCTGCGTGCCTGGCGGCGCGGCGCGGACCGCGGGTTGCTGGACGCCGCCCTTTCTCACACCACGTTTGAAAATCGGGAGGGAGCCCCATGACGACGCGCATTCCCCTGAGTGACCTGGATGAACAGTCGCGAAACTTGGCGCAGCGACTGGAGATGAGCACGGCCGAGATCGGGCTCTCGGTGCGCACGACCAACTGCCTCGAGGACCGGGGCATCTTTACGGTGCAGGACCTGCTGAACAGCACCCGCGAGAATCTGTTGGGCATTCCCAACTTTGGCGAAAAGACGCTGGAAGAGGTCTACGCCGCGCTCGAATCGGTGGGCTTTTGCCGCCCGGGTCGGGGGGCCCCGAAGGCCCGCTGATGGGAGCTGCACGATCGTCGGTTGGCGAGCTCCTGCCGAGCCATCGACGTGGCGGCTCGGCGGGAGCCTCGCCCTCCCGGACGTTCGACGTGGCGGCTCGGCGGGAGCCTCGCCCTCCCGAAGGGGTCGCACGGCCGTCTCGGCCGTGTTGGCGGCTCGGCGGGAGCCTCGCCCTCCCGGACGTTCGACGTGGCGGCTCGGCGGGAGCCTCGCCCTCCCGGACGTTCGCCCTCCCGAAGGGGTCGCACGGCCGTCTCGGCCGTGTTGGCGGCTCGGCGGGAGCCTCGCCCTCCCGGACGTTCGACGTGGCGGCTCGGCGGGAGCCTCGCCCTCCCGGAGGCTCGCCCTCCCGAAGGGGTCGCACGGCCGTCTCGGCCGTGTTGGCGGCTCGGCGGGAGCCTCGCCCTCCCGGAGGCTCGCCCTCCCGAAAGGGTCGCACGGCCGTCTCGGCCGTGTTGGCGGCTCGACGGGAGCCTTGCCCTCCCGGACGTTCGACGTGGCGGCTCGGCGGGAGCCTCGCCCTCCCGGACGTTCGACGTGGCGGCTCGGCGGGAGCCTCGCCCTCCCGGACGATGGACCGGCGCGCGGGTTGCCCGCCGCGTGGTCGGTTACAATGTCTCCGTGTGCTGCGTTTCGCCGTGGGGGGCGCGTGGCGGCGGTGTGGTGTTGCCGTCTTGCGGCGCCAGTGGCAGGGGGAGCCCGAAGTGGCGCGGCGATTTCGACCCTGGCAGAAGAAGCGTGGTGACCGCCGGACCGGTTCGCACCTGCTGGGCAGCGTGGGCGAGGCCTTTTTCTTTGCCGCCCTGTTTGTGACCGGCGCGGTGTCGCTGGCCCAGGTAATCCTGGCGCGGGTGCTCCAATCGCAGACAGGTCCGGTGCCGAGCGGGTGGGCCCTGTGGCTGGTGCTGCTGGTGCTGGTCTCGCTGATTGTGATCGGCGCCGGCGGGGTCATTTACGCGGCCCTGCACGTGGGGGCCTCGGCCGAGCGGCGCGCGGCCTTGGCCCGCAAGGCCACCGATCTGCAGTTGCTCCAGCCGGCCTCGCCCTCGTCCAAGGATTTTCCCACCGTCCCCCGCGATACGAACCTGACGAACAGCCCCGGGATCACGCTGGCCTATCGCCTGCCGATTGCCCGCTCACCGGCCCTGGAACTGTTGGGCGTGGCCCTGTTCGGATTGCTTTGGAACGGGGTCGTGTGCGCGCTGGCGGTCGTGGCCCTGAACGCCCACCTGGCGGGCCAGCCCGACTGGTCGCTGACCGCGCTGCTGTTGGTCTTCTCCCTGGTCGGGATGGCCGCGATCGGCTATTTCTTCCGTCTGCTGATGGTGGCCACGGGGATCGGGCCCACGAGTGTCGAGATCTCGGATCATCCGCTCTACCCGGGGGGGCAGTACAAGGTGTTCCTGACGCAGTCGGGGCGGCTGGCGATGCGTTCGCTCGAACTGTGGCTGGCCTGCGACGAGGAAGCGACCTACCGCCAGGGGACCGACATGCGGAACGAAACCCGGCGGGTGTTCCTCGAGCGGATTTTCCAGCAAACCGATTTCGAAATCGGGCCCGGTCGGCCGTTTGAGCACCTGTGTGAGCTGGAGTTTCCTCGCGGCGCCATGCACTCGTTCCAATCGGGACACAACACTGTTGCGTGGAAGCTGATTGTGCGCGGCGAGGCCGCTCGCTGGCCGCCCTACGAGCGCACCTTCCCGGTGATCGTCTATCCCGATCCCCCGACCTGGACCTCGGCATGATGGAACCGCTCATCAGCATTCAGTTCGTCGGCAACAAATCGTCGTACCAGGCGGGGGAACTGCTGGAGTGCGACTACCAGATCGACGCGATCGACCGCGAGGAGTTGCAGGCGATCGAGGCCTCCGTGCTCTGGTACACCGAGGGGAAGGGGGACGAGGACATGGCGGTGCATTACTTCGAGCGGCGCGTGCCGGCCGACGCCGAAGAGGAAGACCTGCGGCGGCTGCGCCGCCTCCGCACGGCCCTGCCCAACAGCCCGCGCAGCTACACCGGCATGATTCTCAACATCCGCTGGTGCGTGCGGGTGCGGGTCTTCCTGCCCCGCGGCCGGCACGCGCACCTGGAGCGCCCCTTCCAGCTGGGGACCCCGGTCGGGGCGCGGCTGCCGCCGCCCGTTCCGCCACCGGCCTGGCTGCCTGCCTCCCACCAAGTGCGGACATGAACGGTCCGGCGGCCAGCAACCCCTTCGCGACGCGCTTCATCCGACCTGGCGCCCTGCCGTTCCTCTTCCCGCCCGCCCTCCCCGCCCCGGACCGGCTTGCCCGCGGAATCGATGCGGGCCTGGCCGACCCGCCCCTGCCGGACGCCGGCGCGGCGCGCCTCGAGGAATTGCTGGTGCGCTGGCGGTGCGCGGGCCGAGTCGGTCAGATCGTGGGGCCCCACGGGTCCGGCAAGTCGACCCTGCTCGCGGCGCTCACCCAGGCCCTGGTCCGCGCGGGACTGCGCGTGGAATCCCATACCTTGCGGCCGGGCCAGCCCGGCTGGCCGCGGCTGCGCCGCGCCGCGCGCCGCTGGGGCCGCCAGACCGCCGTGGCCGTGGACGGCCTGGAGCAGTTACCGTGGCACCGCCGCTGGCATCTGCGCCAGGTCTGCCGGCGCCGCGGTTGCGGGCTGCTCGCCACGACGCACCGGCCGCTGGGCTGGCCGCTCTTGTGGGAGACGCGCGTCACGCCCGAACTGGCCCGCGCGATCGTGGCCCGCTTGGCGCCGGGGTTCGCGCTGCCGGACGGCTACCGGCTCGAGCAGCTCCTGGCGGATCAGGCCGGCAACATGCGCGAGACGCTGTTCGCATTGTATGACCTGTACCAGCAGGGTCAGCTGGGTCGATCTGTCCCCGCGGTCAGCCCGGATGATTCATCAACCTAACGAGTAAAGTTGCAAGGTGGAGCAAAAAAGCAGGTTGTGGCCATCTTCCCAAAATCGCCGCGCACATCCGCCGGCACGCGCTAGCGTCCGGTTCTCCCCAATTCCACCAAAACCGGACGCTAGCGCGCTGCGGCTCATGAATAATCCGGGTTAGTGCGTGCCAGCAGGCCCTCAGGGACCGCCCAGCCGCGCAGGTCGCAGGCGCCCCCGATTCCAGGGGGTCAGGTCGATGTTTTCGGCCAGAGCGTATCGGCGAGGTCGAGTTGATCGCCCGAAAAATGGACCAGACCCCGACCCGTGAACCGCAGGCGGGTGGTACGGTTCTCCGGCGCGAGCAAAATTTCCTGAACTTGCCGCACCTCTTTGTTCGCCACCACCGTCGCAGTGTCCGGCGCCGCGGCCTGGATTCTTGAATCTTTTTCTTTCCCGGCGCCGGTTTGTGTCCTACGATTCTACGTCGGCCGCATTGCCTTCGGCGCGGCGCGGCCCCGTAACACGCGTGGGGAGCTTGAGCCAAGATGCCCAGCCGCAAACTCCGCTTCACGATCCTGGTCCTCGGCGTGATGGTCTGCCTCATCCCGCCGCCCGCCACAAGCGAGGCGGGACCGCTGCTCGATTGGCTGCAGCGCCGCCGCGCGGAGCGGCGCGCCAAGAAAAACCCCGCGGTCCCGATCGCGGCCTATCCCGCAGTCACGACGGTGAACTACCCGGTCGCCCCGGCCACCGGCAGCACGTGCGGAGCAGGCTTCTGCCAGGCGACCGTGGTGCAGTACGTCCCCGAGACGTCGTACCGCACGGTCTGGGAGAGCGTTCCCGTCACGACATGGCGGACCACGACCCAGCAGAATCCGGCCACCGGCTTGCCGATCACCTGCACGCAGCCTTGTACCAGCTACACCTGGCAGGCGCGGCGCGTTCCCTACACCACCTACCGCCCGGTTTATGGCACGGTACCGGTGACCCCAGGTGCCGCACCGACCGCGGCGGTATATCCCACTTCGATCACTCCGAGCAGCGCGGCAGGCCCCGGTTACACGCCTGGCGACGCCTTGGTCCAAGGCTACGCGAGCGCCGGCCCCGGCGTTGCCTGCAACGGCTGCTCCCCGGCCACCGCCCCGGCGTACCAGCCGGCGCCGAGCTACTCGGCCGCCCCGTCGTACCAGGCCGCGCCGAGCTACTCGACCGGCCCGTCGCACCAGGCGGCTCCGTCGTTTCCGGCGGTGCCCTCGTACCCGGCGACGCCCGCCTATCCTTCGTACCCGGCTCCGGGTGGTTCCACCCTGACCCCGGTGCCCTCGTACGGGGCGCCGCCGACGGGCACCCAGGTGCCGGCCGATACGCCGCCCAGTTTGCGGCCGGGCGAGGCGTCGATGTATCCGCCGCCGGTGCCGCTTCCGCCCACGCTCAACGGCCAGCCGAACGAGCACGGCGCAAGCACCAACCACAGCAACTCGACCAGCAGTTTCGGTCTGCCCGCCACGCCCTCGCACCGCTCAGGCGTCTACGGTGCGCCGACGAGCGAGGCCCCCGCGGCCGGGGGCAACGGCGTCCGCCCGGTCCCCGATCTGGACCGGCAGCGGCAGATGGATGCCGACGGCGTGCCGCGCTTGCTGAACCCGCGCGACCAGACAGCGGCTCGGCCGATCCAGCTGGCCTGGGCGTCGACGCCGATCGCCTGGCCACAACAGGCCTACCAGCCCCCGCGCGACGCGGAGCCACGGCTGCTGCGCGTGGACGAGGCGTGGGACGACAGCGGTTGGCGCTCCGCGCGCAACTAGATCGCCGTGCCTGATCCTGGGAGCAGCGGGACGCGCTAACCAGAGCTGCACAATCTTGGGAGGGCGAGGCCCCTGCCGAGCCAACGCGTGCCGCCGGTTCTCGGCTCGGCGGGAGCCTCGCCCTCCCGGAAGCACGAAACCCCGTTTGGTCCGGCACGCGCCGCGCCCGCCCGCGCGGGGCTCCGCGCCGACCGTCAGCCGACATGACCCGCAGCCGATCCCGCCCGCCACGACGAGCGGCGGGCGGGATTTTTCCTGCGCGCACGGCCGGCAAGAAGATCCGCGCTCGGGCATGTCGCGCCCGGCGTCCGGCGGCATCCCCTGGTGCGCGGCTCAGCCGGTCGGCGCCGCTCGCCGCCGCTGGCGATCCGGCACCGCGCACGGTAGACTCGGTGGCTGTCGCGCGAGATCCGTCCGCTTCCTGCCGCGCAGACCCTCTTCCGGCGGCCACGGGCCGCTCCACGTCCCATGCCCGCCAATCTGACGCCGCAGTATCTCAAGGCGGAAGAGGAATACCGGCGCGCCGCGACCCCCGAGGACGAACTGCGCTGCCTGCAGATGATGCTGCGGGAGTTGCCCAAGCACAAAGGAACCGACAAGCTCCAGGCGGAGCTGAAGCAGAAGATCAGCAAGGCCCGCAAGGAGGCCGATGCCCGGGCCAAGACGGGCAAGCAAGGGCACGGCCTCCGCATCCCGCACCAGGGTGCCGGCCGCGTGGTGATCCTGGGCGGTCCCAACGCCGGCAAGAGCCAGCTGCTGCGGAGCCTGACGCGGGCCACGCCGGAGGTGGCCCCCTATCCGTTCACGACCCACGAGCCGGTGCCGGGCATGATGCCCTGGGAGGACGTGATGGTCCAGCTGGTCGACACGCCCCCGATCACCGCCGATCTGCTCGACCCCCTGACCCAGGGCTTGATCCGGGGCGCCGACCTGGCGCTGCTGCTGGTCGATCTCGCCTCGGACGACGGCATCGATCAGTGCCAGCAGGTCCTGGAGCGGCTGGGCCAGACCAAGACCCGCCTGGCGCGCCGCTCGGCACTGGACGACAACGACGTGGGCCTGTCGTACACCCGCACCCTGCTGGTCCCGAACAAGATGGACGATCCGGGCGCCGCCGAGCGACGGCAACTGCTGCACGAGCTGCTGCCGCTGGACCTGGACGAGGTGGCGGTCTCGGCCGAGCACGGGACGGGGCTGGAGCCGCTGCGGGAGGCGATCTACCGCGCGCTGGACGTGGTCCGGGTCTACACCAAGCATCCCTCCCACAAGCAGCCCGACTACGACCGCCCCTATACGATCCGCCGCGGTCAGACGTTGTGCGACGTGGCCGAACAGATTCACAAGGACCTGGCCCAGAACCTGAAATTCGCCCGCGTTTGGGGCTGCCAGGTGCACGATGGTACCGTGGTCAAGGGCAACTACGTGCCGCACGACAAGGACGTCGTGGAACTGCATACCTGAATCGCCTTGCGTGATCGTGGGAGATACGCGCCGAGCTCACCCGAGTTGCACGATCGTGGGAGGGCGAGGCTCCTGCCGAGCCGGCGCGTGCGGCGGGTCCTCGGCTCGGCGGGCGCCGCGCCCTCCCGGAAGCGCGAACCCCTATCTGGCCGTAACCGACCCGGGGGCTGGCTGGTTGCTCGGACCGTGCACGACGCCCACGATCAGGCGCCATCCGAAAAAGGTACCCTCCCACCGGAGCTGTGCGTGACGCCGATGAACAACGCGCGGATTGCCGATGTGTTCGAGGAAGTGGCGGACCTGCTGGAATTCCGGGCTGCCAACCCGTTCCGCGTGCGGGCCTATCGCAAGGGGGCCCAGACGCTCCGCGACCTGCCCGAACCGGTGACGGCCATCCTGGCGGATCCCCAGCGCGATCTGACCGACATCCCCGGGATCGGCCAGGACCTGGCGGACAAGTGCGCGACCCTCGTGGCGACCGGCCAGCTGCCGCTGTTGAACGAGTTGCTGGCCGAGATTCCCGAGAGCGTCCTGGGGCTGATGCGCATCCCCGGGCTGGGCCCCAAGCGGGCGGCACAGCTGTACAAGGAGCTGCACGTCACGACGCTGGCCGAGTTGAAGGCGGCCTGCGAGGCTGGCCGGGTCCGCGGGCTAAAAGGCTTTGGTGCCAAGACGGAGCAGGGCATCCTGGCCGGGATGCACGTCGCCGAAACGGCGCAGGTGCGGATGCTGTGGGCCGAGGCCGACGTGATGGCCCAGGCCTTGCTCGCCCACCTGCGCGGCTGCCCCGCCGTGGCGCAGCTGGAGACGGCCGGCAGCTATCGGCGCGGCAAGGAGACGATCGGCGACCTGGACGCGCTGGTCGTCTCCCAGCGGCCCGGCGAGGTGATGGACGCACTGGCCCAGTTCGCCGAAGTCGTGGAAACGCTGAGCCGCGGCGAGACGAAGATGTCGGTCCGCACCGAGCGCGGGCTGCAGATCGATCTCCGCGTGGTCCCCGCGGAATCGTTCGGCGCCGCCCTGCAGTATTTCACCGGCTCCAAGGAGCACAATGTCGTGCTTCGCGGTCGTGCCCGCCAGCAGGGTTTGAAGGTGAACGAATACGGCGTGTTCCGCCTGCACGGGACGCAAGAACAATACGTGGCGGGAAGGACGGAAGCCGAGGTATACGCCGCGCTGCAGCTGCCGCTGTTCCCACCGGAACTGCGGGAGGGCCGGCAGGAGTTTCAATGGGCCGACGAAGGGCGGTTGCCGCGGCTGATCGAGCTGGACGAGATCCGCGGCGACCTGCACATGCATACCACCGAGACCGACGGCAAGGCGACGCTGGAAGAAATGGTCGCCGCGGCCCGCCAGCGGGGGCGGGAGTATATCGCCATTACCGATCACTCCCAGCGAGTCACCATGGCCCGGGGCATGGACGGGGCGCGGCTGGTGCGGCAATGGAAACAGATCGATCGCCTCAACCAGCGGCTGGGCGGGGACTTCGTGGTGCTCAAGGGTGTCGAGTGCGATATTCTCGAGAACGGCCGGCTCGACCTGCCCGACGACATCCTGGCCCAGGCCGACTGGGTGCTGGCCAGTGTGCACTACGGCCAGAAACAGCCGCGCGAGCAGATCACCGCGCGAATCCTCGGCGCCCTGGAAAATCCCCACGTCTCGGCCATCGCGCATCCCACGGGGCGGCTGATCCATCGACGCGACCCGTACGACGTCGACCTGGACGCGGTGATCCAGGCCGCGGCCCGCCACGGCAAGATGCTGGAGTTGAACGCCAACCCGATGCGGCTGGACCTGAACGACGTGCACTCCGCCGCGGCCCGCAGCCGGGGCGTGCCGATCGTGATCGGCACCGATGCCCACAGCACCGACGGGCTGGACACCATGCGCTACGGGGTGCTGCAGGCCCGCCGCGCAGGGCTGACCCGCCGCGACGTGGCCAACACCCGTACGCTGGCTCAGTTCCGCAAGCTGCTCGCCCGCGGCCGCTGACGGAGAAATCAGCCAGGTTCCACGGCCGGCACGTGGTGGCCGGCGAGCGCCAGCAGCCGCCGCACGGTCTGCGGCTCGGCAAAGGCCAGATGGGCCGCCAGCCACAGGGCGAAAAATCCCACCTGCCCGGTCAGCAACGCCAGCAGCAACCAGACCCCGGCCGCGACGGCCAGGACCAACGGCCGCGCGATCCGGTTCCAGACGAGCACCACCAGCAGCAGCTCGATCAGCACCACCGCATGCGTCGCCGCATTGATCAAGAGAGGCCAGTCGCGCACGAACGTCACGTCCACCAGGCGCGAATCGGATTGCGCCGCCAGCCACCAGATGGCGTCGCCCCGCCACCAGGTCGCACCGCCCAGGCGGGTCAGCCCCATCAGCAGGCAAAAGCCGCAGAGATGCACTTGCACCAGCCGCAGCGCCACCCGGGCCGCATGCGACGGGCGGCTCGGGTCCCGTTCCACACCGGTCCGCGCGGCCGAGCGACGTAAGCACAACCACCGGTCCACGGACAGGCACGCCCCCGCGGGTCCCACGCACAGGTAGGCGATCAGCGGGGCGAGCAGCGGTGTCATCAGGCCGCTGATCATCGGCGCCCGGTGGACATAGGCCAGCACGACCACCAGGGCCAGCACCGAACTGACGCGGGTCCGCCACCCGATCGTGAAACAGAGCAGCACGGCCAGCCCCAAGCCGTGAACCAGCCACATCTGTCCGGGGACCGTCACCAGGTTCCAGTAGCTGGCATCGTAGAACCGGACCCGGCCCGTCTCGTCGGCCAGCACGCCCTGGACCGTCTCGATCGGCAGCAATCCGTCCGGACCAAACCAGCGCAACAGGTCCTGGCTGTACGACCCGCACCAAGCTAAGGCGAACAGGCCTGCCACGACCCGCAGTGCGCACAGCGGCAAAGGGTCGGCCGGCGCGTACCAGAAGCGGTTCCAGCCCGCGCCGACACGGTCGTTCAACTCGCGAAAGCAGCTCGACAAGGTTTGCCACATGACGGGGGGAATCGCCTGGGAGATTCTGGGCAGATCAGAACGCCGTGATGCGAGCGAGAATCGAGTTCGGGGGACTTCCGTGGCCGCTCCCTCGGGACGGTGCCCGACCCGCTATCATCCGCCGGCTACGGTTTCGCGGGAACCGCCGGGGCCACCTCGCGCGCCGTAACGCGGCGGACCAGCTGGACGGAACCGTCAGGATCGATCCACACATCCGCCGTATAGACGTCCTCGAGGTACTCTTCCGCCCGCGGGTCTGGCGGATTGGCCGCGCTGCGGGGTGGAAGCACCGTCGGCTGCGGCCGACGACGGCGACAACGGACCACGGCGCGGGTGGCGCCCTCCTGGATCATGACCGCGCGGCCGGCCGACCGCGCCAGCAGCGCGGCACTCTCCTCCCCGTCGCGCCGAGCAAAGAACGCCAGCAGCTCGGCCAGGGCCTGGTAACGCTCCCGCCGCGGGCTGCCTCGCCAGCCCACGTCCGGAAAAACCACCGACCGGTTACCCTCCTCCGACAGCGTAACGTCGAGCAGATGATCGTCGTCATCCGGCACCGCGTGCGTCAGATGGTAACGTCGGGAATCCGGGTCAATGCAGATCAGCCGCGTGTAGGGGGCAAGCGTCTCCACCAACCGCAATTGCAGCGGCGAAGGCGCCAGGTTCGCCGACAGGACCGTGGCGAGGCAGAACAGGTGGATCACCAACAGCAGCGAAACGATCGTCCGTGCGGGCTCGCCCGGCAGGTCCGAGGGGTTCGCGTCCGTCACGCAATGGATCCGCCCAGCCGACATGATGAGCCTCGATGCCACCCGCTCGCGAAACGAACCCACTCGCACCGCCCACTTCCCGATGCGCACGGGCAGGGCCAGCGACGCCCCGGGGGCGGAGTATGCCCGAAATCCGGGCACAAAAAAAGAGAGACCGGACGGAACGGTTCCGTACCGGTCTCCCTGTCAGTCGCCCCGCGGACGCCCTCGCCAGGCGCGGAAGTCCGCGGCGTCAATCCGCCTTCCGCTTGCTTAGCTGCGGAAATTGACCTGGTTGTAGACCAGCCCGTTGGCCGCGGGGGCGCTCGAGGCACCCTCGGGAGCAGCCGGGGCAGGCGGGGCTTCCGGAGCAGGCGGGGCTTCCGGAGCAGCCGGGGCTTCCGGAGCAGCGTCAGCCGGGGCTTCGGTCGAAATCACAGCACCCGCACACTCGACCGGGCAGCAGGCAGCCGCCGGAGCACAGCAGTCGGCAGCCGCGCCGGCGCAACCGTTGTAGCCCGCACAGCCGTTGCCGTTGCAACGGGCACGCAGCCGGGCGAACAAACCGCCGCAGTCGCCGCGATGACCGCGACGACCACAGCAGTCGGCCACAGCCCCGCAGTCAGCCACAGCCCCGCAGTCAGCAGCGCCAGCACAGCGATTGCGCAAGCGGTGGAACAGCCCGCCGCCGCCGCAGTCCGCAACACCGGCACAACCATAGCAGCCGCGGTGCCCAGCCTGAGCCTGCTGATCGTTGCCGATCAGCGCGACTCCCAGGACCGCCAGAAACAAGGCGACCCCCAACACAAGAGAGCGATTCATCGTACAGTCCTCCAATTCGTTCGGCCGCCCCATACGTGGGGCCGCCCCCCTAGTGCCGCCATTTGTACCAATCATCCCCCGACTTCGACGGCTTCGCAGTTCGGGGGCAACACGCAAGAAAGACGCTGTTTCACGTCTCCCACAGACGCCAGCGATACCACCATGACGGTGAATATTTGCCGGTTAAGCAGTCTGCCATGGAAAACGCAACTTCGGACGCTAGGTTAGCACGGCACTTTCCGTTGTCAACCGGCGACTCCGCAAAACAAACAGCCAGGGCAATAAAAGATATTTAAGAAAAATTTGCTAATTATTCCGGCGTCTGGAGTTCGAGCGCCGATCTTGGCAAGGTCCCAGAAATCTAGCGCTCTTGAGTCCGTGCAGACTATGCAGTTTACCTAAAATTGCATTCTATGTGGTTGCTTACGCCTGACGTGGCTCCTGAATTATCGCGACTGGCGGCCGATTATTCGGACGATGACGGATGCCCGACCGGCCTGCGCGTGGTGCCACGGCTGGTGTGTCAGGAATGAGAACGGACCCGGCCGTTCCGGTCGACGGGGTTTTTCCGCCTCGCCGGATCCAGCCCCAGGTGCCACCGCGCCTTTGCCCGAGGCGCCCGGACCAGGGCCCTCGGGCACCCGGGGGGCCTGCATTGATCGCTTACCTGGCTGCCGATTCCCTGGTCAACAACATCAGCGATCTGGCTTCGTAGTCACCCGAGTTCCGGAGTCGAACGGACCTGGGGTTTCTGTCGCGGTTGATTCCCGCGGAGCAGGACCATCTTTTTTGGCCCCGACCTGCGCCGTGGCCGCTTCGGCCGGATCTGACTGGCCAGCTGGCACGTGTGGCGCGAGCAAGGCGGCGTACGACCGGTCAACTGGCCTGTGGGCCAGCGGTTAACCCGGTTTATACGGCACCCGCCGAGGATGGTCGCCTTTCGCTCCGCGAAAGTACGGTCTTTCGCGGAGCGAAAGACGACGATGATGTGACAAAACCGACCGGCGGCAGCATAATCATGAGCCGCAAGCGCTCTGGCGTCCGGTTTTGGTGGAATTGGGGAGAACCGGACGCTAGCGCGTGCCGGCTGATGTGCGCGGTGTTTCTGGGAAGATAGCCACAACCCGTTTTCTCTGCTTCACCTTGCAACTTTACTCGTCAGGTTGATGAATAATCCGGGTTAATCGATCTCGTCGACCGGCGGGGGCGGGGGTGTTTGCTTCGGGGGTGGGGTTGGGGTGCGGGGGTCGGGTTTTGGAGGGGGCGGGCCGAAGCGGAACTTCCCGCCGCCAATCCAGTAGAGGTAGTGCGGTGGGGTGCCGACGAACTGCCAGCCCGCCAGGACGCCGGCCTCATCGGCGACGCGTCGAGCGACGACGTAGGTTTCGAAACTGTCGCCCCAGACGATGAACCGCACGTATCCGCGCCAGTGGGCAATCTGCCGCAGGCGCCGGTAGTAGTCGGAGGTGGATCGCTGGAGTTGCTCGGCGGATTCTCCGGCCCCGGCCTTGGGCACGAGCTTCAAATACGGGTTCACGCCGACCGCGACCAGTTCGATCTCGAACATCGGGTCGCGCAGCGGCACCTTCTGGAACTCGGCGCAGACCGCGGCGGCGTCCAGTCCCGCGGCCGGGTTGCGATCGAGCCGTTTGCTCGTGACCACGTAGGCAAACCGTTTCTGCGCCCGGTCCCGCAAATCCTCCAGGTCGGCCGCGAGGACCTTGCCACCCCAGCAGAGGATCGTTACCGGCTGGGCCCCCTTCGGCGCGGGGCGCGGATCGGGCAGGGTGACCACCTTGGCGGGCGGCAACTGTGGGAGCGGGACCGATTTCAGCTGGAGGTCGAGCCGCGCCAGTTCGTCCTGCCGCTGCGCCAGCTGCTGCTCCAGCCGCGTCTGCTCCTGCTGGAACGTCTCGAGCTGCTGTTGGGCCTTGGCCCGCGCGGCCTCGGCCTGCGCGCGGGCCTGGCGTGCGGCCTCCGCGCGGGCTGCCTCGATATGGCGCAGGTCGGCCTGGGCGTCGGCCAGCTGCGCGCGGAGCCGCGCCAGCGCCTGCTCGACCTGCTGCGGGCTGAAGCCTTGGGCCTCGATTTCCCGCGCCAGTTGGGCCTGTTGCCGCTCCGTGGCGGCCAACTCCTGGCGCGCCTGTTCGACGAGCGCCGGGTCGACGCGCTCGCTGTTCACAATCCGCTTGACTGTCTGCCCCATGCTCAACTGGACCACGATCAGCACGATCACCAGGATGCCGACCACGTTGCTCAGCGTGTCCAGGAGCGAATCCAAACCGCCGTCTTCGTCCTCAGCAGGGCGCCGCATAGTGCATCATTTCCCTTCAAACCGGCTCAGGTCGATCTGTCCCGCGCCCGGCAGGGGCAGTTTGCCGTACCGCGCGTAGTGCTCCTGCGCCACCTTGCTGGCCGCGTTGTATACGTGCAAGGCGTCGCTGCGCACCAGGAAGATGATCGACGACTTCGCATCCTTCGCCACGCGCTGGAGCGCCTGGACGAACGGCTTGTCGGTCGCGATCTGGCTGGCGGGCACCGGGTGCTGCTGGCCGCCGTTGTCCAGCAGCGTGATTCCCCGCGCGTGGCATTCGACGAACACCGGTTTCAGGCCGACCCCCGATCCGCTGGGATGGACTTCGACCTTGGGGGCCGCGGGTGTTGTGGGGCGGGCGGCCAGCGCGGCCTGGCGCTGCTGGATCTGTCGCGCCAGTTCGGCGAGCCGCTGCTGGATGTCGGCCGCTCGCCGCCGGTGCTTCTCGGCATCGACGGTGGGAATGGCGACCGTGGGCGTGGCCAATTCCTGCCGCAGGGCCGCGGCCACCCGGGCCTGTTGCTCGTCCAGCTCCTGGCGCAGGGCGACCAGTTCGGCCCGCGCCGTGTCGTGGCGGGAGCGGCTTGCGGCGGCAGTTTGCTGCAGCTCGTCCACCGCCGTCCGTGCCGCCGAGAGCGCGGCGTAGACCCGCTCGGCCTCTTCCGCCCGTGCGACCTGGGTATTGTCCATCTCCAGGATCAGGGCCGTGATCATCAGCGTCAGGCAGCCGATGAGGCAGGCCAGGATGTCCAGGAACGGAAACAGTTCCACGTCGTCGCGGATTTCCGGTCTACGGCGTGCCATTGCCTTTTTGCGCCTTGGCGCGGCGCGAGGGCCAGAAGAACCAGCCGCGCCGCGGGGCTGCGGCCGGTTGCGCTTGGATGACGATCTGCCGCTCGCCCAGGCCGAGCAGGACCTCGTTCAGCCTTTCCAGTCCGGCCGTGGACTGGTTCAGCGACTGCTGCACCTGGGCGGACATCTCCGCCAGCTGCTGGGCCTGCTGCAGCTGCTCCTGCTGTTGCTTCTGCAGCGCCTCCTGGGCCTCGCGCCAGGTCTCTTGCGCCTGGCCGTTGACCTGCTTCCAGCCGTCGGCCACGTCCTGGGACAGCGCCTGGCCGATCTTTTCCAGCCGCTGCGACCAGCTGCGCAGCTCGACGTGATGCTCCCGCATGGCCGCGTCGACCGCCTGCTGGATCGCTGTCCGCCCGCCGCCGCTGCCGCGCTCGGCACCCCCCTCGCGGCCGTCGTTGAGCCGCTTGAGCAGGTTCTCGTTGCAGTATTCGTCCACCCAGCTGAGCATGTCTTCTTCCGCCTTCTGCAGCGAGCTGGTCGGGAACTTGATCAGCATGCTCATCAGCAGGGCCAGCAACGTGGTGTCGAAGGCGGTCGACAGGCCGCTGGTAACGTTATTGAGCGAGTCCTTGATCACGGAGATGTCGTCGGCCTTGTCCATCGCGCCGGAGAACCCGCCCACCGCGTCGCTGATCCCGATCACGGTGCCGATAAAACCCAGAATCGGGATGGCCCAGATGAAGACCTTCAGCATCGCGTAGCTGGACGCGACCGTGTTGGCATCGATCTCGGATTGCGATTGGAGGATCGAGGCCGCCTCCGGGGCGCTCTTGCGCACGCCGAAGTGCTCCAGGCCGCGCAGCACGCGGACGATCAGGAAACTCTCGCCGGTGTCCCCCGGCAGGCTGCGGATGTGGCGCGTGAACCGGTCCAGGGCGCCGACCGTGATCTCCTCGCTGTACTCCGTGGGGAGGAGGTCGAACAGCATCGACCGCCGCTGGCGGGCGAGCTTGCGGTACTTGAGAAACAGGATCGCCAGCGACCAGCACATCAAGAACGTTTCGGCATAGGGAATCCAGCCGCGATTCAGGAACAGCTGGCCGACATACGCCTCCCGCAGGGGGTAGAGCACGGCCAGCAGCAGCAAGGTCAGTCCCGTCCCCATCGCGCCGCTCCACAACAGGCTGACGTTGGTTCCGTCGGACCGGCGCGGACCGGAGGTGCCTTTCGGGCGCTGCCGCGCGCGGCCGGGCGTGGCCGCCGCCGGGCGCGAACCGGCCTGGGCCGGAGTGAACGAAAACTCCTCGGCGGCCGGAGCCTCGGCCGCCGGGGGCTCGGGAACGGTCACCGCGGCCTTGCAGTAGGGACAACCGACGCGGCGGCCGATATGCTCCTCGCGCGCCTTGAGGTTCTTGCCGCAACCGGTGCAGGGAAACTTGAAATACATCGCCCGAATCCGCCCGTTGTTGCCGCCAAGGGGAGCGGCTGCCCCCGGTCCTCGGCGCCGGTGACCTCTCCCTGGAGAATGGAAGGAGGGTCACAGCCGACTTCTCCAGACGTGCCGTGGTTGGGGCCACGCGAGGATGCACCACCCCGCGTTGGCACGAACTGCCGCCCATCCCTGCGATTGACGGCCCCACCCGCGGGACCTCCGGCGGAGCCGGCCCGCCGGCGGGGAGGGAGGGTCGGTGGCCCCGACCGGTCCAGCTGCGGGTCGATCAAAAGTCTCCAACCAGCCCGGCAGCATCCGACAGGACGATTGTAATCCGGCGTGTTGCCGGGGACTACCACGACGATTCGGTGCGCCGGCGCGTCATGCCCGCGGCGGGCAAGACGCGCGGGCGACGCTCGGCGCCCCACGGGGCCGGGGCCCCCGGCGGGAGAAACATCCGGCAATCCGCGCGCGAGGGCGGGCTGGGTACTCCGCCAATCCGCGCGCACGCGTCGATCGTCGCGCAACCGGGCTTCACGCCGGGGCCGGGGACCCGCGCCGCGTGGCCCACGAGACGACGACCAGCGTGGCAAACGACAGCGGGATTGTCACGATTCCCGGCTGGCTGAACGGTACCGGCGCGGCCTCCTTGGGCAGCCCGAACACGTGCACGTAGGCGTCTTCCGAGAACAGCACCCAGACCAGCGAACTGGTCATGCCAACCAGCACCGACGCGATCACCCCCTGCCGCGTGGTCCCCTGCCAGAACAGCAGCATGACCAGGGCCGGCAGGTTGGCCGACGCCGCGATGCTGAAGGCCCAGCCGACGAGATAGGTCACGTTCAGGTTCTTGAACAGCATCCCCAGCCCGATCGCAATGGCGCCGACGACGATCGAGGCAAGCTTGGCCACGCGAATCTTTTCGTGGTCGGTCAGCGACGCGCCGAACAGGTCGGGCAGCAGGTCGTGCGTCACGGCGCCGGCCGAGGCCAGGATCAAACCGCTGACCGTCCCGAGCACCGTGGTGAAGGCGATGGCCGAGATCGCGGCGAACAGCCACTCGCTCATGCTGCGCGCCATCAATGGCGCCGCCATGTTGGTATCGGTCAGGTCGAGCGCCCCGCTGGTCATCGCGCCCAGCCCGAGGTAGAGCGTCAGGATGTAGAAGAAGCCGATGCTGCCGATGCCGACAATGGTGCTCCGCCGGGCGCTGACCTCGTCGCGGACGGTGTAGTAGCGGATCAGGATGTGCGGCAACGAGGCCGTGCCGCAGAAGAGCGCCA
>Ga0209398_1000693_pt1 | contig 19873 bp, 13 predicted proteins | sample AshMeaBigSpring_FD_184125 | JGI IMG/M metagenome (GOLD analysis project Ga0209398, IMG submission 184125) | Groundwater microbial communities from Big Spring, Nevada to study Microbial Dark Matter (Phase II) - Ash Meadows Big Spring (SPAdes)... | ecosystem: Environmental > Aquatic > Deep... | reverse complement strand
ATCTCCACCAAGGGATTCGGGAAGTGAAATGTTCAGCCTAAAATCCTACCGAAAATCCCCTAATGGGGACTTTAACAGCCTAACAGGTCTTGCTCCCCCTTTTGGGGGCAGGGAGGTGATAGTAGCCTCACCCCTAAATCTTACCCCTATATCCCCTAAATGGGACTTTACAGCCCTGTCTCTTCTGGCTCCCCCTTTAGGTGGCTGTGAAATCTTACCTCTAAGTCTTACCCCTAAATCCCCTAAAGGGGACTTAATGGCCTGTGACTCCCCCTTTAGGGGGCTAGGGGGTGAAGGCAGGGGAGTGAAAAAAGACTGGTAGGCAAATCTGTTTCAGGCTGAGTGCCACGCTATACGGTATGCCTCATCTGCCTATATGCCCTACCGGAGGCAGGCAGGTATATAAGCCTGTATTATGATCGGACATCTATCCGGTAAAAATAATTTTGGTTTTTTATAAAAATAGATAGACCAAGTTACACCAAGAAGCGCAACACTTACCTTTGTGGATCAAATATACTTCATCTGGAGTTAAATAGGCAAATTATCTAAACGGACGGCTATTTATCATTTTTTCGACCCTTCTTAGTTCTCTCGTATCTACCAAATTAAAGTCCGTTTTCTTGGAAAAAAAATGTTTTATTAATCTATTCCTATTTTCCACCCTACATTTATCCTTTGATGTATATGGCCTCGTAAAGTATGTTTTAATGCCTAGTGCTTTAGCGATTTTTTCGTGATAAAAAAAGCCGGGCCATTGTCAAATGTCATTGTTTATATATCTGGTTCTTTTTGATTCTTTGAATTATTTTCTTTGCGATTCAAATATTAGATCATCAGTAAACCTGATTTGCTCAGCTTTGTGTCTATGACCGTATGGTGCCTTGTCATCATCCCTCATTGCATTGTAAATTTTCGCACCCCGTCTTCTTTAGGCAGCATTTCGTTTCAGTTCACGGCTGAAGGTGCTTCTGTGAATAGTTAATATTACAGCAATCTCAGATGGACTACGCCCCAGACCCAAATTAAACTTTATTTGGTACCTTTGCTCCTGGGTGAGCTGTTTGAATTTCTTTGTCATGATAGCTTCAAAGGTAGTTATTTCAGCTTATCCGCCCTTCGGGGTTTCGTTACGCTAGGCTACACTTCAGCCCGAAGGGCGTAGTAACCTGTTTCACATACTACTTGAAAATACGATTTCTCTTTGATAAAAAAAATGCATTTTTGCAACTCATAGAAAAGAATGTCTCCCGAACACGGCACTAAAAAAAATTTTGCCCTTCCCCTCTTATTCGCTATCGTGATGGTGATGGGGATACAGATAGGCTATAAGATGTATGACCATCTAAAGATGAGAGGAGGATTTGCATCCCTGGATGTAGAATCCGCTTCTACCCTAGAGGAAGTAATGCGATATATAGATGCTCGCTATGTAGATACCATAAACCGCCAGGAACTTGTAAGAGAGGTGATAGATGGCACCTTAGAAAAGCTGGATCCCCATTCCAGCTTTATACCGGCCGATAAGCTGGATTCAGTAAATGAACAGCTCGAAGGAAATTTTGAAGGGATAGGAATAGAATTTATTCTTTTTAGAGACACCTTGCAGGTGATAGCGGCCATCTCGGGAGGGCCATCAGAAAAAAAAGGGATACAATCTGGCGATAAAATCCTTACTGTAAACGATACTTTAATAGCCGGCGTAGGCATTTCTAGTGAAGAGGTCATAAGTAGATTAAGAGGCCCTAAAGGTACGGTGGTAAACCTGGGTATATTAAAAGAACCGGGACAGATACAAAATATAATCATCACACGAGATGAGATACCGCTGCACAGTGTAGATATATGTTATAAAGTAAATGATAATACCGGTTATATAAAAATTAGCCGCTTTAGTGCCACTACGGTAGATGAATTTAGAAAAGGTCTCATCAAGCTAAAAGAGATGGGTATAAATAATCTCATCATAGATCTGCGCGATAATCCGGGCGGCTTTCTGGATGCTGCTACAGAAATAGCCGATGAGCTATTGGACAAAAAAAGAGTATTAGTATATACACAGGGCAAAAATTTTCCACGCAAAGAATATTACTCCAGGCGGCCCGGTCTATTTGAAGAGGGCAAGGTAGCTGTTCTTATCAATCAGGGATCGGCCTCTGCCTCAGAAATACTGGCTGGAGCGGTGCAGGACTGGGATCGGGGTCACATCATAGGGCGGCGCTCATTTGGCAAAGGGCTTGTACAGGAGCAATACGATCTGCAGGATGGCTCTGCCCTCCGACTTACCGTGGCACGCTATTTTACCCCTACTGGCCGATGCATTCAAAAACCTTATAACGGCCAAAAAAAGGAAAAATATGATGAAGATATCTATGACAGAATCGAGCATGGTGAGTATTATACAGCAGATAGCATAAAAGTAAATGAAGATGAATGTTTTGTCACACCCAGTGGCAAAGAGGTCTTTGGCGGTGGGGGTATATCTCCAGATATATTTGTTCCCATAGATAGTACTTTAGACAATAGCTATATAGAAATAAAAAATCTGGTACCGGAATTTCTTACAGATTATTTCAGTAGTCACCGAAGCAAATTATTCATCGCTCATCCGGATTATGAGAAATTTGCCGCCAATTATTCGGGAGAGGAAGAGTATCGGGCATTTAGAAAATTTGCCGAAAAAACACATCCCGAAATAAGCTCCCACCAGCTAGACCTACTTAAGAAAGAAACTTATGAACTTATAAAAGCCTTACTGGCTCGCTTACTATGGAATGATGAGGGTTATTTCCCTCTCGCTAATAAAAATGACCCCTTTATCCTGGCTGCATTGAAAGTTTTTAGAGAAAAATAGGATAATAAGGGAAATAATCTTAGCTTTGCATAATAATTAATCCCATAATAACCATGAAAATTATTTCATACCTCCTTTTAGCACTCCTTCTAATTATTCTGCTATTATTTTTTATGGCTCCCAAAGCGATGAAAATAAATGAAAGCATTACCATTAATGCGCCGGCCGCTGTAATCTTCGATCAGCTAAAATCCCTGAAAAACCAAGATGCTTGGTCGCCCTGGAAAGAATTAGACCCCCAGGCCAAAATCACTTTTGAAGGAACGGATGGCACTGTAGGATCTAAAACCTCCTGGGAAGGTAATGACAAAATGGGTGTAGGTAGCCAAACTATTACCAAAATAGATGAGGGCAAACGAGTGGAATCCTCTCTAGACTTTGAAAAACCCTATAAAGACCATGCCGATGTTTTTCTTACGATGGAACCCGATGGGCAGGGGCAAAAAGTAAACTGGGGATTTGAATCTAAAATGTCTTTCCCGGGTAATATTTTTGCCTGGCTGGGCGGTGCCGAAAAATCGGTATCCAAAGACTTTAAAAGAGGCCTAGAAATGCTCAAAGTCCACACCGAAAAAATTGGGACACAGGCATTATCTACACCTTCTGCCAGCTACGAGATAAAGGAAAATCCCGGTGCAGAACGAATCTATGCCGGCGTGAGATCTACCGTTAAATTTTCCGATATCAGCGCATTCTTTGCCAAAAATTTTCAAACCGCTTTTGCCGGATTAAAAAAATCCGATGCAGAGATGACCGGTGCCCCCAGTGGATTGTTTTTTTCCTATGACCGGGAAAAAAGGCAGACAGATATGGCAGCAGCAGTGCCCATTAATAAAGCCCCGATAAAGGATATTAAGCCGGCAGAAATATTTAAGGTGAAAGCAAGTAAATGGTTAAGCTTAGACTACTATGGTGCCTATGATAAAAGTGAATCGGCACACAATGCTATGGATGCGTATATTCAGTCGCATCATCTTAAACAATTGAGCCCCATTATCGAAGAATACATCACCGATCCTATGGCCGAAAAAGATACCGCGAAGTGGCTCACTAAGATATATTATCCGGTAGAATAATAATACAATGAGTATCTTTTTAGACGCCCTCAATGTAATTGCAAGGGCGTTTTTTTTATAGCTACATCGCAGAGTTGTGATAAGATAGTGACTGCTGCAAGCCTCCTATATCCGATGGAAACTAATGATCTTCGGTAGTAAAAAAAACCGGGCGTTACGATATTGTTTTTGTGGGCATATACGATGATGGCGCCGCTGAAATAGACGATATAGTAATTTATAATACTTATGCACATAAGCACTAGTATAAGTGCACAGAAGGAGGTGAGATGAGAATTAAACTGGTTTGGGACTGTGCTTTAGCTTTGCCTTCTCAGACCGATGCTATCGGATAGAGTTGGTTTTTTTTTGCTTTTGAAGGATCCATTCAGCCACTTATTATTGCGAGCTATAAATAACTGATTAGCATAAGAAGGAAATAGATGTGCAGCAAATAGTTATTCGCTTAGATTTCCAATGGGATTAATGAAAAAACATGACTGCAATATGCCTAATTATATGCTGGATTATCAACGTAATTTTATGCAATTTTTCTGATTATATTTTTTAACCCAGCATCAGCATTAGAAATTTATGGCAAGAAAACTCTACTTTCTATCTATTTCTATACTCATTTTTATGTCCTCTTAGTTTTTACTACGTCGGCTAAGGAAGAATTAGGTGCTTCAAAGCTATTTTGGATAATTTTCTCACATTGCAAAGTCTAAGGCTGATTCTGGCTTAAGGCAGACAGGATCGGATTTTCCGGCCTATAAAAATTAGATGCACCTACAGAAAAATTTGTCATCTTAGGATCGGTGGCTTTATATATCTCTTCCGGCCTCAGTACGGGACTGATACAATAATCGGTACCCTCTAATAGGACTGCCCATTCATCTCTGGTTTTTGTGATAAAAAAATGGGATAGCAATTGCTTTCCTTTTACATTGCTTTTCTCACCCATTAAGGGCAGAGGTATCCACTCCGGATGCTCGGCCCATTCACAAAAGCCCTGCCAGAATTTAGGCTCTAGTGCGCCCAGTGCTATGTACTGTCCATCTGCACAGGTATATACATTGTAATTGCATAGCCCTCCGGTGAGTGCTTGTTGCCAGGGTTCATAGCCACCTTTAGGCAGCTGATTTTGTATGGCTTGAAGCAGGCAAAGTGGTCGCATCCCATCACAGATACTTATTTCTATATATCTTCCTCTGCCTGTGCGCGTACGGCTATAAAGTGCGAGAAAGATGGCTTGCAGGGATTGCATACTTCCCCCAAAGATATCGGCATATAGAAACGGGGATGGTGCCGCCTGAGACTGCGATGTGATAAGACTATATAAGGTGCCACTGTGTGCCTGATAATTTAGATCGTGTCCAGCTTTATTGCTAAAGAACTGTTCATAGGCATATCCACTTATATTTACATAGATGATGGCTGGATTTATCTCGCTAATTTGTGCATAGTCATATCCCATTTTTTCCATCACTCCCTTTCGGTAGCTGTGCAATAAAATATCTGCCTGCCCGGCCAGTCTTAGTACCTCAGAATTATCCGCTGTATAATCCAGCAGTAGGATTTCTTTGCCATCATTTAATGCGGCATAATAAACAGATTTTTCTTCTACATAGGGTGGAAAATAGGACAGTGGATCGGGTGATTTTTTATTCTCTATTTTTATAACCCTAGCTCCCAGCTCATGCAGTTGGAGGCCGGCAAACGGACCGGGTAAATTTCTGCTGAAGTCTAGTACAGTAATTCCTTCTAACATCTTTTCCATCGTAAGGGATTTATTTACAAGATTGTTTTTATCGCACTATTTTTTTGATACTTTCGCTGTAATAATTTTTTCATCATTAGATTTATCTGTCCCTTCATTGAGCGGCTGATCTGCGGTGTACAATAGGTTTCTTTTTACCTGAATATGATCAAAAGGACAATGACGACATCCGCTTCCACAGCAATATCCGCGCTCCAGATGGTATCTTTCTGTAAAAACCATTTGGCCGGCTTCATCTAGGTAGTAATGGATATGGGGTATCAGTGAAGGGGGCATACCAGATTTCCGATATAGTTATGGGGAGTGAGGGAGCGCAGTTCTTCTTTTACTTCTTCCGGCACATTTAGTTCGGCGATAAACTTGTGCATCACGGTACGATTTATTTTTTGGCCATTGCGGGTGAGGTCTTTCAGTTTTTCATAAGGCTGATCTATTCCTTCGCGGCGCAATATGGTTTGGTAGGCTTCGGCTAATACGGCCCAGTTTTGTTCTAGGTCTTCTTCCAGTTTTTGGCGATTTAAGATGAGTTGGTCTAGGCCTTTAGCCAATGAATGGAGTGCTATGAGAAAATGACCCAGTGGAACGCCTATATTGCGTGCAACGGTGCTATCAGTGAGGTCTCTCTGCAATCTGCTTATGGGCAGTTTATCCGAAAAGTGTGAGAATAGGACTATAGCTATACCCAGGTTTCCCTCTGCGTTTTCAAAATCTATGGGATTTACTTTATGGGGCATAGCCGAAGATCCTATTTCGTCATCCTTTATTTTTTGCCCAAAATATTCGAGCATAATATACATCCACATATCCCGGGCATAATCGGTGAGTATAGTAGCTATCCTTTTGAGGGTGTCAAAGATTGCTGCCATATCATCATAATGTTCTATTTGGGTAGTATATTGCTGTCTTTTTAATCCCAGCTTTTCCATTAAAAATGTATTGGCAAAGGCTACCCAATCTACATTTGGAAAAGCGCAATAGTGTGCATTAAAGTTTCCGCTAGCCCCTCCGAATTTTGCCGTATAAGGGATGCTTTTCAGCCTATCGGCCTGGTTTTTTAATCTTTCGATAAAAACCATCATTTCCTTTCCCATACGGGTAGGGGAGGCCGGCTGTCCGTGGGTTCTGGCGAGCATAGGTACCTCCCACCATTCGATGGCTTGTTTTTGCAGTTGCCCTATGAGATGGCCCAGCGGAGGCAAAAGAATGGCTTCCATCGCCTCTTTAAGCATAAGAGGAAGAGCGGTATTATTTATATCCTGCGAGGTGAGGCCAAAATGAATCCATTCCTGAAAGGCAGCTAGGGAACTCTGCTTTATTTTGTCTTTAATAAAATATTCTACAGCTTTTACATCGTGATGGGTAATTTTTTCTCTCTCCTTTATCCATAGTGCATCGGCTTCTGAAAAATGCAGATACAGATCACGGAGCCAGCCTTTCTCGGTATCGGTAAGGAGTCGCAGGCGGCTATCTTCCACTTTAGTAAAGGCTATAAAGTATTCTATCTCTACCCTTACTCGGTACTTAAAAAGTGCTTTTTCGGAAAAAAAATTTGCCAGCTCTGCAGTCTGTGCTGCATATCGACCGTCTAACGGCGAGAGTGCATTTATCGCAAATGATGGCATCGGTAATGTGATATAGTTATGCTTATTATCGCCTACCTGAGGGAAGTGATATAGCTTAAAATAAAGTATTGCTGCAGTAAAATTAACCTGAATTTTTCAGATAGGGCCTGCCAGTATAGATTCAAAAAAAACCTATATACCAAAAAATCCTTTATAATTGCGCCGACTTAATACAAAAACGGATGAGTAAAAACCTGGTTATCGTGGAATCGCCTGCCAAAGCTAAGACCATAGAAAAAATTCTTGGCAGCGATTATATCGTAAAATCCTGCTATGGCCACATTCGTGATCTTCCCAAAGGGGATAAAGCCATAGATGTAAAAAATGGATTCAAACCCAGCTATGAGGTGCCTGAGGATAAAGAAAATGTAGTAGCCGAATTAAAAAAACTAGTATCTAAAACACCCAATGTATGGCTGGCTACAGATGAAGACCGTGAAGGAGAGGCCATAAGCTGGCACCTTTGCGAAGTGCTGGATCTGGATGAGAAGAAGACCAAAAGAATCGTATTTCACGAAATTACCAAACCCGCTATCGAGAAAGCCGTAAAAAGTCCTCGTTTCCTAGATAAAAACTTAGTATTAGCCCAGCAGGCCCGCCGGGTTTTAGATCGTTTAGTGGGTTTTGAACTGTCGCCGGTGCTTTGGAAAAAAGTAAATCGCAATTCCAATCTTTCGGCTGGCCGAGTGCAATCCGTAGCGGTGAGACTCATCGTAGAAAGAGAAAAAGAAATAGGCCTTTTTGAAACCAGTTCTCAATATAAAATTACCGCCCTTTTTGAAGTAAAGAGTGCAAAAGGAAAATCCTATACCTTCCGTGCCGAGCTACCTCGAAAAATAGATGACCTAGCCGAGGCTAAAGCTTTCTTAGAAAAATGTATCCGGGCCATTTATACCGTAGGTGATGTAAATGTAAAACCAGGTATCCGAAAACCGGCAGCTCCCTTTACCACCTCCACCTTACAGCAGGAAGCCAGTCGCAAATTTAGTTTTTCTGTAGCCAAAACAATGATGCTGGCACAGCGACTCTATGAAGCAGGAAAAATTACCTATATGCGTACAGACTCCTTAAATCTGTCTGAAACAGCGATGAGCGATATGGCTAAAATGATCGCTGCTAATTTTGGCCCCAATTATGTCCAAACCAGGCAATACACCACTAAAACCAAGGTAGCACAGGAAGCACACGAAGCCATAAGACCCACCTACTTCGAAAACCAAAACGAGGGTGCGGATAATGATGAACGCAAGCTTTACAGTCTTATATGGAAAAGAGCAGTGGCCAGCCAGATGGCCGATGCCCAATTAGAAAAAACTATCGTAAGCATACGCATCTCCACCCAGAAGGAAAATCTTCAGGCCTATGGCGAGGTGGTGATATTCGATGGATTTCTGAGATTATACCAAGAATCCCTCGATGATGAAGAGGAAGATGCGGCTACCATACTTCCTCCTCTGCAAGTAGGCAAAGAATTAGATTTCATAAAAATGGATGCTACCGAGCGTTTTAGTCGTCCGCCTACCCGCTATACAGAAGCTACCCTAGTAAAAAAACTTGAAGAGCTTGGTATAGGCCGACCATCTACCTATGCCCCCACTATAAGCACCATTCAAAACCGCAATTATGTGGTAAAGGAAAACAGAGAAGGCGTAGAGAGACATTATCATATCATAAGCCTAGAAAAGAATATTGTATCGGCGACAAAGGCCAAAGAAATAACCGGTGCCGAAAAGGCTAAATTATTTCCTACCGATATGGGAATATTAGTGAGTGATTTTTTAGTTCAGCACTTTCCTGGCATCATTAATTATAACTTTACCGCCAGGATAGAAGAAGAATTCGACCAGATTGCTAATGGTGAGCTGGTGTGGAATGAAATGATTCGCGAATTTTATGGACCCTTTCACCAAGATGTTACCCGCACATTGGAAACGGCTGATAAGGTCACAGGCATAAGAGAGCTGGGCATAGATCCTAAAAGTGGAAAACCAGTAATGGCCAGGCTGGGCAGATTTGGACCTATGATACAGATAGGCGCTACTGAAGACGAAGAAAAACCGCTTTTTGCCAGCTTGCGGGCAGATCAGAGTATTAGTAGTATCACCCTAGTAGAGGCATTAGCCCTGTTTAATCTCCCCCGTATTTCCGGCCAGTTTGAAGGGAAAGAAATGAAAGTGTCTGCCGGCAGATTTGGGCCCTATATCTTCCACGACAGCAGTTATTATAGCCTAAAAAAAGACCAGGATCCCTATACCATAAATGAAGCCACCTGCATACAACTCATAGAAGCAAAACGCTTAGCCGATGCCAATAAGCTTATTAAAACTTTTGACCAAGACGATACCATACAAATACTCAATGGACGCTGGGGACCGTATATAAAAGCGGGTGATCAAAATGTGAAAATACCAAAAGGTACCGATCCGGCTTCTATTACCTTAGAGCAGGCAGTAGCACTGCGCGACAGCACCGAACTCTCTACTAATAGCCGCAAGACGATAACCAAAACTGCCATAGCCAAGCGCCCAACTCAGGAAAAAACAGACGAAAAGTCTGCTGCTAAAAAAACTACCAAAAAAATGCCGGCAAAAAAATCAACGGTTAAAAAGGCAGCTAAGAAGAAGGCTGTAAAATAACCATGACCGACGAAAAGAAAATAAATTCACTCATATATCTGCTGGAAGATCCAGATGAAGAAATCTATGGAGAAGTAAAAAACAATTTGCTCTCAATGGGAGAAGTGATTATCCCTAAACTGGAATATGCCGCTAAATTTTCAGAAAATATCAGCGTACAGAGAAGGTTAGAAGAAATCCTCCATACCCTTCACTTTACCCAAATCGTCGCTGCTTTCACTAACTGGGCAGAAAAACCTCAGCATAGCCTCGCCGAAGGGTTAGCAATTATCTGCTCTACCTATTTTCACCAGCTGGATAGTAAGCGGTTTATCTCCGATCTCCAATTGCTTAAAAAGGAGATCTGGCTGGAACTTTCCCACCAATATTTACCCAATAAAAGCATCCTACAGTTTAATAAGGTATTCTTTCAGCAGCGGCAGTTTTCTATAGCAGAAATGCCCTGCGAAACTAAATATTGTTTTATAAACGAACTCCTCTATTCTAAGAAAGGGCATCCCCTTGCCTTAAGCCTACTGTACGGACTCCAAGCCGCACTGCTTGATATGCCCATGTATATGATCGCCTTCCCCGAAGAAATTATTCTCCTAGCCTTTACGGAGCAGAGTTTTCTGCCAGAAAGACCAGAAAATGCATTTGGTAATAGCCTAGATTTTTTTATAAATCCGGCACAGTCCGGTGCCATAGGCAATCAAGCGGGTATCGAAAGTTTTTTGCGCAAAAATAATTTCGATAGCGATATCTATTCTTATCCCATCTTATGCTACGCCGGTGCTATTAAAATATATCTACAATTTCTGAAGCATCATTTTTCCATTAATGCAGACTTGGTAAGAGCCAATGATATGGATGTGCTACAGAATATTTTGGTTTCGTTTCATCCGAATGTGTAACCGGTCCGCATTGTCCTTTTTTCGACCTTTTTTTTTGAAAAGAAGTTTATAGCAGCTTTTTATCCTCCTCTAATCTGCATTGAATAAGGCTGATTACCGGCGGTATGACTGTGCCGGTAATCTAGGCAGGTATACAAACTTATCATCATTTCCTTATAATAAACTTGCCGGATTTTGATGTCTCAGGCACTGTCATTACAAGCATAGCCGGCACTAATAATTAAATTCTATGCCGGATAGGGTAGGCTGTGTATGTATGTTTACAAAAGGACTATTAGCAGAGAGTGAATGGACTTATAGATTTCCGAAATTTTTATCCTCGCTGCACCATTTTGCAGAATAGGTATATAAATAGCTGACTTTAAAAATAAAACTGCCCAAAATACGGTTACTAAAATCACTGATCAGGTTATAAAGACAAGGACTAAGTAAAAATATGCCACTAGCCGGAGTAAACTTGCTAGAACATAAGCAGTGAGTAACCTTCTGCAGCGGGTCTTTACAAAAAACAAATGATTCTTTATAGATTATTGTTTGCTAAAAGCCTTAACTTTGCAGCCTAAAAAATAGATGAAATGGAAACATCCCAGAATCTCCAACCACAAAAAGCAAAATTAATCACCCTCCTCCTGCTAGCCACGGGTGTTTTCTTCCTTCTATTTTTTGTCACTAAGAATTATTTTTTTCCACCAGGAGAAACCGTAAAGCCTAGCACAGTAGTACAGCATTCAAATCCTACCCATACCCCTGCCGAAAATCCCGCCAACCTAGGTCCTAAAGTAGAGGTAAAATCCAATCCGATAGTAGATACCCTCATTATAAAATCGCTCAATGCCTATAATGCTAAGGATTATAATGGGGCTATAAACAACTGTCTGGAAGCCTTGAAAATAGATAGTAAAAACATTATTGTACTCAATAATCTCTGTGCTGCCTATAATGCCTTAGGACAGTATAAAGAAGGAGCAGCAGCCTGCCAGCGGGCACTCGAGATAGATCCTGAATACCAACTGGCCAAAAATAATTTGCAGTGGGCACAGCAGGCACTCAAAGGTCAATAATTATTTATTTATGCTATTGATTGTTGCCCAAAACCCTGCGATAGGCCGGTTTTCTTTTCAGTATGATACATAAAAATGGGAAGCGAATCGGTGTAAAGTGAAAATATAATGCAAGAAATTTTATAAACGAGCAATTCTATCATTCCCTTAGTATTATTTTCTACCCCCCATTAACAATTTCTACAAGTGAAAAATCGAAAAATAATATTTGGTCTTGCGGGTATTTTAGCCATTCTGTGGATTACAGGAGTTTATCAAAATCATTGGAAAAATCCCTTTCATTTTGATGATTTCCATACCATCAGAGAAAATATGTCTATACGTACTTACGATCCCATAAAATATTTTTCAGATCCACTCACCTTTGGTAGCAATCCAGCCAATAGCTCGTATAGGCCTCTCTTTGTACATAGCGTAGCCTTAGATTATAAATTAGCAGGAGGCATAGAAAATGTTTTCTATTTTCATCTGCATAATTTTTTAGGGCATCTGCTACTCTGTATCTTGCTTTTTTTTCTCTACCGTCATCTCATAAAAAAACAGGATTATACCCTCTATAGGTCTTGGACAGCGCTGGCTGCTGCCCTGCTATTTGGGGTGCTCACCTTCCACGCCGAAACCATAAACTACATCTCTTCCCGTAGCGATTCTCTCAATGCCCTGTGGCTCACCCTCGCATTTTTTATTTTTGTAAGATATCCTCAACATCGCCGATATGGCTTATATTTACTGCCCTTCATCATCAGTTTCTGGCATAAGCAAACTTCTATTGTTTTTCCGATTTTGATAGGCGGCTATCTCTGGTTTTTTGAGCGGGATAAATCCGGTCTGGAGTCCGGTAAATCTTTTAGTATAAAAGCCGTTTTTACCACACTAAAATACCTTATGCCGGTTATTCTCATCACTATTCTGTTATATATACAACAAGCTGTGATGACCCCTCCTGCTTTTGTGGTAGATCAAAGCCGTTATTACTATCTCATCTCCCAGCCCTTTGTAATACTCCGCTATTTTGCCACCTTTTTTCTGCCCTTAGATCTGAGTGTAGATACAGACTGGCAACCGCTTTCTTCTATGGCCGATTTCCGATTTCTACTGGGTACGGGCTTTCTCATTCTCATTTGCTGGATTATCCTTCACTCCCTCCGGGTACCGGGATTAAAATTAGTGGGATTCGGCCTGTTTTGGTTTATCATCTGTCTATTGCCCACCTCCAGTATTTTTCCCCTCAGTGAAGTGATGAATGATCACCGCGTATATCTTAGTAATCTAGGCCTTATACTGGCTCTGGTGGGTGTATTATACTATTTCTTCTTTTCACTATCTGCGGTAGGCGACCAGGTGATGGGCCACTTGCATCCGGCTTTCTGGTTTATTCTTCTCCTATTTATCATAGGCAATTCTTATGGCACCAGGGTTAGGAATAAGGTTTGGAGTTCTGATGAAAAGCTGTGGAAAGATGCGGTGATTAAAAGCCCCCGAAATGGCCGCGGATTAATGAATTATGGCATAGAATTACAGCGCAAAGGAGACTACAACGGTGCATTGGGCTACTACAATGAAGCCTTAAAATATAGTCCCTATTATAGCTACCTGCACGCCAATCTCGCTATTTTAAAATGGACGATGGAGGCTAGCTCTTCCGAGATAGAAGAACATTTTAAAAAAAGCATAGAATATAATTATAATAGCCCTGAGCCTTATGCCCTGTATGCCACCTATCTCCTCCGCACAAATCGCCCGCAGGAAGCAGCCTTTTATGTGGATAAAGGCCTAAAACTCAGTCCCTATCACGAGGGACTAATAAAGATGAAAAAAGCATTGCCCGCATCTTAAAACAATTCTTGTACCTGACAAATATAGATTGTATAAAATCTTACAATTTTAACATTTGCTTAATCGTTTCTTACCTTTAACAGGTTTTTCCATGCCCCTTATTATGAAAACTTTTTTTCTTTTATTAGTAGCTCTATATTTTTTTTCTTCACCGCTATGGGCTCAGGAGCATAAATTGAGTAAAGAAGATAAGCTCTATTCTGAGGCCCAGGATGATTTTTTCTTTAATAGACCTGAGCAGGCTATCGTAAAACTAAATAAATTGAATAAAATAAATCCGGATAATCTCGATGCCATGCTCCTACAAAGCAGAATCTATAATAGCCTAGAGAAATATGATGAGTCTGAGGAAATTTTTCGAAATTATACCCTCCGTCATCCCGAAGAAAAATACAAAGCCGATATGCAGATAGCTACCATAAAAATGAAACGAGAGCAGTATAAGGAAGCCATCGCCCTTATTAATGAGATTATAAACAATCCCAAAACACCAGCAAATACCAAGTCTTTTGCCCATAAAACCAAAGATACTTGTTTATTTAGGATAGATCTGATGAACGAGACTTATACTATTCACCGAGAGCGTCTGTCCGATTCTATTAATTCTTTGTATGACGAATACCTGCCGGCCATTACCGCAGATGAAAGTCGTATTTTCTATACCCGCATAGATTTTCCTGAAACCTCGCCCCTAGGCGATGAAGACTTCTATTTTGCCGATAGAAATGACAGTACCTGGCTGGCTGCCAAAGAAATGGGCAAAGCGATAAACTCTCCCGGATTAGAAGGCGCACTCACTATTTCTCCGGATGGAAATAGAATGTTTTTTGCCGCTAAAGAACGAAGGGATGGATATGGAAATTTCGACCTATATTATACCTATCGCTTTAATGATCAATGGGTAAAACCCTTAAATCTGGGTCCCCCCATCAATGATGCCGGATGGGAATCGCAACCCTCTATTTCTGCGGATGGAACCGAGCTTTATTTTGCCGCTAAAAAATACGGAAATGTGGGAGGCATAGATATCTGGATGAGCAAGCTGATAAACAATCTCTGGACCGTACCCATAAATCTGGGTACTGATATAAATACCGCTGGCAATGAGCAAAGTCCATTCATACATCCCGATGGACATACCCTTTACTTTAGCAGCGATGGCCACCTAGGGCTGGGCAGTGCCGATATTTATATGTGCCGGCGCGATAAAGACGGCAAATGGGCTAAGCCGATATGCCTACCTTATCCCATAAATACGAAGGATAATGAAAACGGACTCTTCGTAAATGCCGAGGGTCGTAAAGGGTATTATTCAGCTTACAACAAAGAGAACAAAAACCTGGATATCTATCGTTTAGATCTGCCCGAAAAATATCGCCCGGATTTTGTGACTTATGTAAAAGGAATTATTATAGATGCCGAAACCGGCGAAAAAATTGCTGCCGAAGTAGAGATAGCTCCCATAGATGGGTCTGCATCTACTAATAAAGTCCTGTCCGATACCGATGGAAAATTTCTACTCACCATGCCCAGTGGCCATACTTATCGCTGCAATATAAATAAAGACGGATACCTCTTCTACTCGCATAGTTTTGACCTGTCTAAAAACGCCCATAGCGATCCCTATCTACTGGAAATAAAATTACAAAAGATAAAATCCGCAGAATCGTTTGTCCTAAATAATATTTTTTTTGAAACCGCCTCTTTTCTGCTAAAATCTTCCTCTTTTCCTGAGCTGGATAAGCTCTATGATATGCTTAAGAAAAATGCCTATATGCACATTACTATCATAGGTCATACCGATAATGTGGGCAGTGCTGCTTATAATTTGAAATTATCCCTGGATCGTGCCCATTCAGTGGGCAGCTATCTCAGTTCCAAAGGGATAGATAATACCCGCCTCAGCTTCGATGGCAAGGGAGATACCCTACCCATAGGAGATAATAGCACTGAAGAAGGCCGATCGGCCAATAGGCGAGTAGAAATAAATGTGGTAAACCCATAATTTGCAAAAAGATAAAAGAATTTTCTCGCTTAGAGATAAACATCGTCTATTTTTGACATGTTGAAATAAGTAAACCCACTATGCCAGTTAAAAAAATAGGAGTCTTTACAAGTGGTGGAGACAGCCCGGGAATGAATGCCGCTATACGGGCTGTAGTGCGCTGTGCCATCTATTACGAAAAGGAGATATATGGCATCTACCGCGGCTATCAAGGGATGATAGAAGGCGAAATAGAGGCAATGAATGTGCGTACGGTGAGCAATATTATTCACCGTGGCGGCACTATTCTCAAATCGGCACGCAGCCAGGAATTTATGACCTCTGAGGGGATGCAAAAAGCCTATGAACAATTGCAGATTCACGGCATAGATTCGCTCGTGGCCATAGGGGGAGATGGCACCTTTAGAGGGGCCCACGAATTCTACAACCTCTATGGCATCCCCACCATTGGCATCCCCGGCACTATAGACAATGATATAGCCGGCTGCGATTATACCCTAGGCTTCGATTCGGCAATCAATACAGTAGTAAAAGCCATAGATAATATTCGCGATACGGCAAACTCGCATAACCGCCTTTTTTTTATAGAAGTGATGGGGCGCGATACTGGATATATAGCCGTACATAGTGCCCTCGCCGGTGGGGCCGAAGCCTATATGATTCCCGAAAAAGCGATGAGTGTAGAAGGGCTTATAGAAATCCTAGAAGCCGGTGCCCAAAATAAAAAAAGCTCCAGCTTAGTAGTAGTCTCTGAAGGTAATCCCTCCGGCGGTGCCTATGAACTGGCCCAAAAGGTAAAAGAAAAATTTAGCTACTATGATACCAAGGTAACTGTACTCGGTCACATACAGCGCGGAGGAAGCCCCACAGTCTTTGATCGTATTCTCGCCAGCCAGCTGGGTGTGGCAGCCGTAGAAGCCCTCTTAGAGGGCCTAAAAGAGCTTATGGTGGGCAGGCAGGGTCAGCGATTAGTATATACCCCGCTAGGCGAAACCTCCAGCGTAGAAAAGGGTATAGAAACCGATTTGCTACGGATAAACAAGATATTGAGTATCTAACTATTCCATGGCGACCGGCTAATTCCTTTTATGTGGACACATATCCTTACCACCTGCAAGCATACAAAAAATAATGGCATGATTTTAAACCCCTATGCCCACTAACTCATTACTTTCCGTCATTATTACGTAATTAATAAAAAAATGACTAATTTTAGGCATTCATTCATATTAAAATTTCGCTATGAAGTGGTTCTTACGCATATTTTTGTTTTTGCTCGTATTAGCACTCGCTCTCTTCGTGGTAAGTCTTTTTATCCCCAAAATAAAGAAGACCTCCGCTACCGCTACCATAGAAGCCCCTAGTCCCATCGTATATGATCAGGTAAATGATTTAAAAAACTGGGAGAATTGGAGTGCCTGGCATAAAATGGATCCAGCATCTAAATACGATTATTCTATACCCTCTGCCGGACAGGGAGCCTGGTTCAATTGGGATAGTCCAATAACCGGCAAAGGAAAAATGACCATTACCAAAGCCCTGCCCGGACAATCTATAAGCACCGGTCTGGAATTTGACGGCAGGGGTACTGCCAAGGCTAATTTTACCTTCGATACCCAAGGAGACCGCACCAAAATAACTTGGGATTTTGAATCAAATGTGGGGATGAATCCTATCACGAAATTCTTAACAATGGGTATGGAAAAAGAAGTAGAAGCCAGCTATAAAAAAAGCCTCGAAAATCTAAGCGAGCTGAGCTTTAAAAAATACCAGGAGTTTAAAGAAATGGAGCAAAAAATGAAGGCACTCAAAGACACCCTTAAGCCCCTATAAATCGCCCCAGCTTATCGGCGGCACTGGCACCCTCCGCGCTCCCTCCCGCCGCCCATTGATTCATAAGCTCCGGCTTTAGCTTCCTCACTTATAGCAACCATTAATTTTACTGTTAAGCCCATTTCTATGGGCTTTTTTATTTTTGTATCTTCCTTATGCTCCCAAAAATAAATCCCCTGCATACCCCTGCTTACGAGGCCCTATCGGCCCACGCCGATGATATCTGCGAACAGACTCTCCGGACTCTTTTTGAAGAAGACCCCAATAGATTTGAGTCTTTCCATCTCCGCTTTGGACACCTCCTTGTAGATTTTTCTAAAAATCACCTTACTCGCGAAACCCTGAAACTCCTTATGAACTGGGCGGCAGAATCAGGTATAGACGAGGCTAAAAATGCCTTCTACAATGGTGCAGCCATAAACGAAACCGAAAAACGCGCCGTTCTGCACCAAGCACTGCGCCAACCCGATGATTATGATTTTATCCTCAATGGCCAGCCCATAGCCATCGAAGTAAAACGTGTATGGGATCGCATGGAAAAATTCTGCCGAGCACTCCATACCGGCACCCATACTGGATATACCGGTAAGCGAATTACCGACGTCGTAAACATAGGCATAGGCGGTTCTGATCTGGGACCAGTAATGGTGTGCGAAGCCCTAAAACCCTATCAAAACTGTGGCATAAAGCCTCATTTTGTTTCTAATATAGATGCATGGCATATCTGCGATACCCTGCAAAATCTACATCCGGACACTACACTCTTTATCATTGCTTCCAAAACCTTTACTACGCAGGAAACCCTTACCAATGCTCTTACTGCCAGAGCTTGGTTTTTAGAAAAAGGAGGTGCCGAAACAGACATCACTAAACACTTTGTAGCCGTATCTACAAATGCCAGTGCCGTTGCCGATTTTGGTATAAATCCAGATAATATGTTCGAATTTTGGGATTGGGTGGGCGGCAGGTTTTCCCTGTGGTCGGCCATAGGATTATCCATCGCCTGTGCCGTGGGATTCCAACAATTTAAATCGCTGCTGGAAGGGGCAGCAGCTATGGATAAACACTTTTTTGAAACAGAGGCAGACCAAAATATCCCCCTAGTACTGGCGATGATCTCCTGCTGGTACATCCAGTTTTATGATATAAAAGCCGAAGCCATACTCCCCTACGACCAGCGCCTGCACCGCTTCACTGCCTATCTGCAACAAGGAATAATGGAAAGCAATGGTAAATATGTAGATAGAAATGGACACCCGGTAGAGTATCCCACCTCTACGGTTATTTTTGGCGAACCAGGTACTAATTCGCAACATTCCTTTTTCCAGCTCCTACACCAGGGTACCCACATTATCCCTGCTGAGTTTATTCTCTGCCGTGAGCCTCATCACCCTTATACATTACAGCACGAACTACTCATCTCTAACTGCTTAGCCCAGTCCGAAGCTCTAATGCGCGGCAAGACTAAATCGGAAGCCCTAGCCGATCTAAAACTACAAGGAAAATCTCCCGAAGAAATAGAGGCTCTGCTCCCTTATAAAGTTTTCCCCGGCAATAAACCTAGCACCACCATTCTCCTCGATAAACTCACCCCTTACGCCCTCGGCCAGCTTATAGCCCTATATGAACATAAAATATTTGTTCAGGGCATTATCTGGAATATTTACAGCTTCGATCAGTGGGGTGTAGAACTAGGCAAAGCCTTAGCCAGAGACATTCACGGAGAACTCACAGCCGGAATAGTGGGAAATCACGATAGTAGTACCACCGGATTGCTGAGAGAGATTATCGGTTAGGCTACATTTAGCCCAGCCCGTCCTGTATCAGTGGCTCGAAGCGGCTCAGCAAACTTGTCTTCCTCAAAAAGATCTAGCCTATCTATTTATCCTGTTTTCAAAATTATCTCGTGGGCGATGCCTTCGGCCCGGGTGATTCCGTACTGCGCTATCGCTCCGGTACCGGCCTCTATGACCTCGCTTAGCATCCCTGGCTGCCATAAAGGCCGGTACTAAATACTCCATCCCCCTATCGCAATAGAAAAAAAGACAGCTTCCGTCAGTGGCCCCTGGCCTGATCCCCAGCCAGATAGTATAAAGTCGCAATTTTATAAAAAACCCGGCTCCTTCACTCCTTCTTTGCAATGGAAGTGTACCTCTCCATATAATAGGAAGGCTCGCATCACCCTGATATTCGGTATAGTAAAATAGTTCCGGGAGCAAAACTGACTGCCCACTGAAAATATTTTTTTGTAAAAAAAAGGAAGATTTTTAAAAAAAGCCATATATTTCCGGCATCTAA
>Ga0209398_1000690_pt1 | contig 19909 bp, 21 predicted proteins | sample AshMeaBigSpring_FD_184125 | JGI IMG/M metagenome (GOLD analysis project Ga0209398, IMG submission 184125) | Groundwater microbial communities from Big Spring, Nevada to study Microbial Dark Matter (Phase II) - Ash Meadows Big Spring (SPAdes)... | ecosystem: Environmental > Aquatic > Deep... | reverse complement strand
TCACCTGCAGTTTCAAAGACCGCAGTTGAACGCGTTTAAAATCTCAACCGTGCCGGATTAGCTCAGTTGGTAGAGCACCCGCCTTGTAAGCGGTAGGTCGTCAGTTCGAGTCCGACATCCGGCACCAATTGACATCGCCCAGATCTCTCTGGGCGTTTGTCTTTCTGGACTTCCCCCCAATAAACACAAGAGTTTGCGCGGCGCTGCGTGTGCTGGCCCTGCAGGTTTCCAGCGCCTGAAGCCGTTTTCTGGCCCCGAAGCGCTCTCTGTTCTCTGTGAATGCGTGGGTCGTCATCGACCAAGAACCCAGTGTTCATGCGGGTTTGCACGTTGCTGGTTTGCGGTGAAACTACACCTGCCAAACACCATTTCAACGTGCCAACGCTTCCATCACATCCTCCTGCTGTCCCCAGTCGTGCGGGAGGACCTTGCGCACAAAGAACTCGAAGGACAGACCAATCGGGCCCTGCCCTCTGCCAATGGCCTCCACAAACCGTGGCGCCAGCCGGGCCAGTTTCATGAACTTGTGCGCACGCATCTTCTCCATGCCCTCACGCTTGGCGATTTCGGCAATGCTGCCCACAGCGCCGCTGTCGAGTTGTTCCTGCCAGTACAGGGCCATGCACAGCGCCTTCATCAGCTTGGCGTCCATCTGCGCCTGCCAATTGTTCGGTGCGGTCTGCGCGGGCTGAACAATGACCTTGGTGAACCGGTGGCGAACAATCTTGACCGGGATGACCGTGGTCAACAGGATGTCCGAGCCATCCCTAATCTTCCTGTGCACCGGGTCCCCGTTGCGGTGTAGGTTGTCTTTGGTTTTCCTCATCGGGGTCTCCTTTAGGTGTTTTCTGCAAGCTCGGCCAGTTCTGCGCCGATGGTGTTGGGCTGGAACTCCCCGACCAGGGATTGCCAGCCCGATGTGTGCCACTGGATCTCGATGGCATCGTTGGTGATTTGCACCCGTCGGATCAGCAAGTTCACGATGCGCCGCTGTTCTTCTGGAAACAGCGAGGCCCAGAGCGCTCCCAGGTTGCGCATGGCCAGCACCACCTGCGCCTCATCCACCCCTTTGGTCGAAGCCTTGACGGTGTCCCACACTGACTGGATGGACGCCGGTGACTGCAGGGCCTGCAGTACTTGCTCGACGACGATGCCTTCGAGTTGATCGGCGTTGATGGAGCCAAAGGTTTCGGTACTGGTGCCAAACCGCACGTACTTGAGATCGGCGTAGTACCGGTAGCGTTTGCCACCGGACTTGGTCTTGACCGTGTAGCTGGGCACCATCCGGCTGCCGGTGGGGGCGTAGACCAGGCCACGCAGCAAGGCCGGAGGCGACTGGCGCGTCAGGTTGATGGTCCGACGCATGTTCTTGTCCGTCGCCAACACCGAATGCACTGCATCCCATTCGGCCTGCGTGATGATGCCATCGTGCTGGCCAGGGAAGGACTTGCCCTTGTGCACAATCTCGCCCAGGTAAATCCGGTTGTGGAACAACTTGTGGATGGTCTGCTTGCAAAACAGCTTGCCCCTGCGCGTGGTGACGCCTTCAGCCATCAACATCTGGGTGATGCCAGTGACATGAGGATCAGCGGCATACATCCGGAATAGACGGCGCACCAGTTCGGCTTCATCGGGCGCGATCAACAAGCGGCGGTTCTCCACCCGATAGCCCAGGGGCACCGGACCGCCCATCCACATGCCCTTGGCCGCGCTGGCCGCAAACTTGTCGCGGATGCGCTCGCTGGTCACCTCACGCTCGAACTGGGCGAATGACAGCAGCACGTTGAGCATCAGCCGCCCCATCGAGGTGGCCGAGTTGATCTGCTGCGTGACCGCGCTGAAGCTCACGCCGTGGCGGTCAAAGATGTCGACCATCTTGGCAAAGTCAGCCAGCGACCGCGACAGGCGGTCGATCTTGTAGACCACGATGATGTCGACCTTGCCGTCTTCCACATCGCGCAGCAGCCGCCGCAAGGCGGGACGCTCCATGTTGCCGCCCGAGTAGGCCGGATCGTCATAGTCATCCATCACCGAGATCCAGCCTTCGTGCGCCTGGCTTTTGATGAAGGCGTGGCCCGATTCCTTTTGCGCATCAATGGAGTTGAAGGCCTGATCCAGGCCCTCGTCCGAGGAGACGCGGCAATACACCGCGCAGCGCTTGGGTGGCACGCTGGGCGAGGATCTGAGCATATCCCTCATCGGCCACCCCCTGACTTCTGGGGTGCATCCTTGGTCGCCTTCTTCAAGCCAAAGAACGCAGGGCCGGACCACTGGGTGCCGGTGATGTGACGGGCGATGGCGGTCAGGCTTTTGAAGACATGGCCCTTGTATTCGTACTGGCCATCGGGCTGGACCACCACCCGGTGCTCATCTCCACCATGATGGCGGATCAGTGTGGCTCCCGGCAGCAGCATGGCTTCGGCGCTGTTGGCATGGCCCATGCGGGTGTGTTTTTCTCCCATGCGAACCAGGCGGCGCTTGACGTCCGGATCGATACCGCCATAGGCTACTTCCTGGATCTTGAATGCGATGCGGCCCATCACGTAGTCACGGCTCCAAGTGCCCGGGCGGCGTGGGAAGTGCTCGTCCCACAGCAGCCACAGATCGGCCATCTTCATGTCGGCCAGAGCACTCACCTGGGCCGTGACGCTGGCACTGTTGTATTGGCGTTTTTCCGTCATGCTCAGTCCTCCCAGATCTGCTGGCCGTCCAGCGTGATCCACAGGCGGGCGTCGTCGATGGTGGCCATCTCGCGCACGGCTAATCCCGTTGCCCGGTTGTGGCCCGCCTTGCCGGTGTAGCGGTAAACCTGCCCGGCGTGCTTCGCACGCACGGGACCTTCGGCGTCAAATTCCAGCTGCACGGGCATGGCCCCCTTGGGCCGGTGGTTGGTGTCGGTCACCTGCGCGGTGACGGTTGTGACGTTGGTGATGGTCATTTCAGTGTTCCTTTCCTGAGAGGGGTTTGCGGACCTCCATGAACGCGCTTCTGCCACCAGAAGCCAAGCGCAAACTGCTCTCACAACTCGCTTTCTGTCGCGTCACGCCAACTCAGGGTCTGACCGGTGCCCTTGCGCTGGATGCGGCCAAAGCTGATCTCGCCCTTGGCCTCGCGCATGCAGATCACATCGGTGTCCTCCAGGTGCGCCGGAATCAACCATCCCCGGATGCCCAGTGGCAACCAATACAGGTCCGTCAAATGACGCACCACGAACGGGCCACGCCGGGTGATCTTCTGGGCATCGGCTTGTGCCTCGGCCAAGGCCCCGGGCCGGCCATCGACTTCAAAGATCGGGACCCACAGCAATTCATGACCAGCGGCGAACCAGCCCATGACGGTCAGTTCGATATTTGAGGTGTCTGCGCCCACTGGCATCAGGAAGTGGGGGTGAGGAAGGGGAAGTGAGGAATCGGTTTTCATGCTTTCTCCAAATGTCTGATGTCCCCCGGCCATGGCCGGGGGTGGTAACCGCCGTGGTAACCGGCGGGTGGTAACCTGGTTTTGTGGTCAGTGCCTGGCGAAGCGCTGCGCTGTTGCCCCCCGTATAGCCTTATGCGCAGGAAGGACCCGTCGATTGCCCGCAGACGCCCCCTGTGGTCCCCACCGGCGTGCCAGAGCCCGCAGCAGGTGCCGTTGCCACCAACGCAGTTCCTGTTTGGCGTCCTTCATCTCGCGTGCCCAGACCTTCTGGATTCGACGCGACAGGCGAATGCCGTTGAGCAGCAGGGCCAGTTGCCAAGGCACGATTTGCGCCATGCGACGAGGGCGATAGACCATGGTCGGAGTGACCGGCTGCACCGGAGTGGCCGTGGCCTGCGCCACCGGCACGGGCACGCGATACGACATCGCGCTCTGCGGCATCGGGACCTGTGGCATCACGGTTGGCATGGCCTGCGCCAGCAGTTGCGCTCGGGTCTTGGGCGGCAGGCGGTTGAGGCTGTGACGCACGCTGCTTGCCAATTGCTGCTGCCGAGCGAACGGGTTGCCCGCATCGAGGCGGGTGGAGTGGATTTCCATAGGGGTGTTCTTTCAAATAAATTCGGGGTGACCGGTTTTCTGCAATGCCATTCACAGTCAGCACCGGCCAGGCGTTACGCGACATGTGCACAAGGAGTGGATGCGGGAAGAGAGTCCGCACCCACGACAGGTCATGCATATGCCGCGACTGCGCATGCCCTGCCTCTACCATCAGTCGGCGGTTGGCATACCCAGCGCCCTGCGCGCAGCCAGCACCTTGTCACTGGGGATCTTGATCAAGTATTCGTGCTCGCTATCACCCCAGTGGCGTGCGCTGCGAGAGACGGCGGCGCGGGCGAACAGATCCATCAGCGGGAACACTTTCTCGAGCAGCTCGATCTCGATGACGGTGGCCCGGGTGTGGACAAGCGCATGTTCTGCATCACGCAGCTCAGTGCGGTTGTCGTCTTGCTCCTGGCGCCAGGCTGCCTTCTTGGCCGTCAAATCATTCATCGCGGTCTGCGTCAGTCGCAATTCGGCTTCGAGCTTGGCCAATACCTCGGGTACTGTGAATTCCCCTTCGGCGCCAATCAACGCTTCGGCGGCGAGTTGGTTTTCTGCGGCGATGCGTGATTGCACATCGGTGATGCGTTTTTCCAGCTTGGCCATGACGGTGTCAGCTTTGGCCAACTCGTTTGTCAGCGTCACTTGTCGAGTGTTCAGTTCATCAAGGCGGGCTTGCGCCTTCTCGTGATCCTCCGGCGCGTCGAGCAGACGACGCAGGAGCGGAATGCGCGACTTCAGATCACTCAACTCCGATTCCAGGCGTTGAACCTTCTGTGAGGCCGCCGTGACGACTGGCCAGTGCGCCGACGCTGCTGGCGGAGTGTTCATGGACAGGCGTCCTGCGCTTTCGCGCAAACGGGTGTTCTGGTCACTGGCAGCATCGTAATCGGCGCGGGCATCGACCAACTCGTCTTCGATGTCTTCGATCCGGCGCTGTAGATCATCGTGTTCGGTTTTGATGCTGGCCAGGTAAGCGCCAGTCTTCTTGGCAAAGGGATTCAGTTTCATGGGGTGTCCTTTCAATAGATGGGTTTGACGGGGCCACGGGCATCGACCAGGGCTTGCACAGCGCGCAGCAGGATCTGGCTGGCATCACGGCTGCTGGGCGGTGCTTGGCGCGACTGGGTTTGGCGCGCGGCATGCGCACTGGGCTGCAAGGTCTGGACGCCAAAGTGGCGGTGCCAGATCGGATGCAGGTTCTTCGGGGCTGGGGTGGTGTCGTGCTTATTCACGGTGTTCTCCATAGCGGGTGCCGCCCACAGAAACAGGGCTGACGCTGGGCGGCGTGGCGTCGAATGTTCGGAATTCGGGTGAGGTGTAAATGCGCCAGATGGCCCCCTCTCGGCTGTGGCCGAGGTGGCTGATCTCCACGCCCTTGGCGCGGTAGGCCGGGGCAATGCGGCGCAACTGGTCTGCAAGTCCCTTCGGGGACTTCGGCCAGGTCGATCGGTCGGTACTGCGGTCCAGTAGGGTTTGACCATTGAGCAGGTCATAGAGCTGACCTGCGGTGCCCTGCCAGGTGTAGGGCTGGATGCGCTCTTGGAGGTACTTATCCAAGACCTGCGCCACACTGTTGCTCTCAAGCGCTCGGTCAATACCCGCACGCACGAGTTCAGCGTATTGCGCCTGGAAGTGGCCCGGCTCAAATCCCAGTGCACGGGCCACGGCTTCGCCCAGGCGCTCGTAGTCGGCCATGCGCTGTTTGCGCGTCAGCGTGACGCTGGGCAGGATGGCGAGCGCTGCGGCGAACAGGTCCAGCAAGGCGCCAAACACCTGCGGGCGGTCACGCTCCCAGGCGTCATGGGTGTCGGCATCGTCCTTGCGGGCCGTGGCCGGGATCACCGGCATGCTCACGTGAATCACCCGGTCAATCAGGTCCGGGCGGGTGGCGACCACGGCAATGCCGTTCAAGACCACCGGTCGCTTGGTCTCCATCACGTGTTCCTCGCCGTTGGTGTAGAGCTGTCGCGAAGCAAAGCCGCCCCCGGTGGCCAGGGTGCAGAAGGCGTCTTGCTGCTCGGCGGTCAGGCCTGAGAGGTTTTCGTAAGAGACCAGCCAGTTGTTCTGGGCGGCCACGAAGATGTCCTCCACCGTCTTGGGGCGACCGCGCAACATCACCTTGTTCGGATCGACCAGGCTGCGCAGCACCGATTGCGTGGTGGATTTGGCCGAGCCTTGTTCACCGACCAGCTCCAACACCGGAAACGGCGTGTCCGGCCGGAAACAGTCCAAAAGCCAGGTCAGCACCATCAGTCGGCGGTCGGCGGGAATGTTCACGTGCTGCCACAGCAGTCCCAGATCACCGCTGGGTTGAGGCATGGGCAACGGACGCTGAGATTGCGTGCGGGTGAACAGTTGCGGTGAGGTATTCAGCACCCGCCAGCCCCGAGCGGTGACGTGTACGGTGCGCCACTGTTCGTCACATAGGTCGATCAGGTAGCCCGGCTCGGCTTCAGCGGCGCGCAGGTGAACCGCTACTTCATCACCATCGTTAACACCGGCGGCAGATAGCGTGGCCAGGGCCGCACGCAGGGTGGTGTCTGGCACACCGGATTCCTTGGCACGCCAGTAGGCGGCCCGCAACCAGGATTCGTAGCCGGTGGAGATGACCCGCCAAACCTCTTGGCGCTCTGGCATCGGAATGATGGCCACTGCCAGTCGATCGGCATCGTGGTGCAACTGGCACTGGCTGCGGCCGATGTCGACCAGGTCATCGATGGCCGACGAATCGTCGTAGCTGTCGGGCAACTCACGGTTGACCAGCTTGTCCAGCACCGTGATGGAGCAGCCGCGATTGGTGACTTTGGCAGCATGACGCAGGCGCAGGTAGGTGGCCATGTCGGTGGCCTTGAGCACCGTGAAGGCGCGCACTACCGGGTCTTCCGCCAACACACCGACGTCATCGACTAAGCGCACCAGCGCGGTTTCGATCACGCCGACGGGGTCGGTTTCCGGATCAAGGGCAGGATTGGTATTGGCGTCCGAACATTTGGCGCTGGCGCTGTTGTCTGCCGTGATGGTCGGCTCAGCAGGCGATGTGTGTGTTTCGCCAAGGTGCAACAAGAGAGAACGACCGTCACCACCATCACCATCGTCACCAGCCAGACCTTCGGCGTGATGGTTGTGATGGTCGTGACGATGCCCTTCTGTTGTTTGACCATGGGGGAGATGGATATGACTCACCATCACCCCCGATCAGTGAGTTCGGAGGTGCGCTCGATGCGTCGGCTGTTGGCCTCAAGCCAGGCCAGCACATCGGCCTTGCGGTAGCGGACCGTGCGTCCGATCTTGGTGAGAGTGGGCCCGCCGCCGTTCGTGGCGACCCATTCAAGCCAGCCGACGGTGTAGCCCATTCCGGCGGCAGCGGTTTTACGGTCCAGCAAGGCCTCGATGGGCGCTTGCCAGAATTCAGCGCGCAGGGTGGCTGCGCTTTCGGTTGTTCGGACCCTTTTGGGCATTTCGGCATTCCTTCCGGTTTATTTTGGAATGCCGAGATGCTGCCGGGGTCAATTCATGCTGTCAGTTGAAGTCAGGAAACAAATCTGAAGTTCAGTTTTTGAAATCAGGTCCTGTGGATTTTTATTTCCGGGCCGAACGTCTTGAGGGCCTCAGCGATTTTCTTGTGCAGCGCATGGAGCCCACGGGTGTTGCCGGGCATGTACTCGGTGGCTGCTTCAAGTACGGCCTTGCCGATTGCATCTGAGTTGGGCCGATCGCCAGTGCGGTATTTGGCGGACGACTGCGCCAGCAGCGTAGCCATCAACGCCAGTGCCTTCAGGCTGTTCATTTCAGCGATATCGCTGCCGTCTGGCAGGACCGCTTGACGTGCTTCGTCAAACAAGAAGGCGGGTCGATCTTCGAAAGGCAACTGTTCGAACCACCGGCGCAGGCTGGCCTTGTTGATGACCAGCCGGTCCTTGTCCAGCAACTCGTCGATGGGCGCACCCTTGAACACTTGGCCACGAGCGGTGACGATGCCCAAGTCTTCGTACTCCAGTCGTTCAGACCGCAGGGCAGCAACCAGGGCCGCACGCTTGGCGCTCATGCACTGAGTTTCGAAGTTCAGGCTGGCCAGCTGTGCTGGCTCCACGCCGCACCACAGGGCAATGGCGTCGTTGATGCGGATGTGATCGGCCAGATCCCAGTAGCGCAGGCAGTTGGTGGGGGCGAAGTTTTTCATGAAAATACTGGACAAAACATCAGTATAGTAAATCTGATGCCGGTGACACCGGTGCGAGGGTGTGTGTTGAACTCACACCTTGTATGCACGTCCTGGCAAGGCAAAACAACAGGGAACCATCGTCACCACCGTCACACTTCATGCGACCAGGGTCCCGAAGCAAACGTAAAGTGAACCATCTACAAATCAACACAGGCCAATGGGCAAGAAATGAGTAGCGATCAGCACAACAGCTTCACTGAGCCACCGGATGATTTTGGGGAGTACGAATTCCACTTTGGAACGTTCGTGGTCGGCGCGGGGGGCATGAATGAATTTGAGGTGGCCCGCGCATTTGCCGATGCAGCCGACCGGCTTCTGGCTACGGCGGCCGAGCGTCGCGAATCATGGGAGGCCGCTTATCCGATCCTGTTTTGCTATCGGCACGCCCTTGAGTTGTATCTGAAGGCGCTCATGCCCAATGAAAGGCACGGTCACAGGCTGGGTGATCTGGCGAAGTCATTGAAACTACATATCGAGAGTCAATATCCGGCCGACCAGGTTAGTTGGCTCCTTGATCGGATCGTAGAGTTCGACCGGCTTGACCCGAAGTCCACAGTGTTTCGTTACCCTGATGGTGTGCATTCATCCTACAAGGCAGGCGCTGAGCCAGACCTGGAGACGTGGGTTGATTTCAAACGCTTGCAGCGGTCAGCCCAAAAGATGTTCCAAGGCTTCGAGCGTATTCGGCTGCACAAACTGGACTCGGGCCTGCGCAGCCAATCCTCCTGACTGTGATCGTTGTGATGATGGTGATGGTCCTGCCCTCTTGTGAGAGTCGCCGAAGACGCATGCTTGTCCGTTATGGCAGTAAGTATTACCATACAATCAATCGTAAAACACAGGAGGCCGCATGTCGACCACGCTCACCATCAAGGGGCAAGTCACCATCCCCAAGCAGATCCGCGACGCACTGGGCTTGATGCCTGGCATGCCGGTGGACTTCGCCGTCAATCAAGAGGGCGAGGTGGTGATCCACAAGGCTGAGGGCCCAGCCAAGCGCAAGCCTGACCGGTTCGAAGCAGCCCGTGGCAAGGCTGATGTGAAGTGGCGCACGCAAGACCTGATGGCCTTGCTGCGAGGCGAGGCCTGATGCTGGTCGACACGAACGTTCTTGTGGACGTGCTGGAAAACGATCCGGACTGGGCCGACTGGTCCGTGGCTCAGCTGCAAGCGCAGTCCAAGGTGCACCGGCTGGTCATCAATCCGATCATCTACTCTGAGCTGTCGCTGACGTTTTCTACCGTCGAAGCACTGGACCAGGTGCTTGATGGTATGGAATTACGCATGCTGGAGATACCCAAGCCTGCCTTGTTTTTGGCCGGAAAAGCCTTTGTCCAATACCGCCGCAGTGGCGGTGTAAAAAACAATGTGCTCGGGGATTTTTTTATTGGTGCCCACGCCGCTGTCAGCGGGTTACCGGTGTTAACCCGAGATACTCGGCGGTATAAGAGTTATTTTCCGAGCGTTCGATTGGTTATTCCGGAGTAATTCAGGGTACGAAAAAGAATTGAGAATTGAATGCCAACATTGAACTGGATCGGCAAAGAAGCCGTTGTTAAACACCACAAGGACGTGCCGTTCCGCCTGCTGGAGCCGGTGGCCGATCTTTCCTGCGGCCCGGCCGATTCGGGCAACCTCATTGTGCAGGGCGATAACCTGCACGCACTCAAAGCCCTGTTGCCGCGTTATGCCGGTCAGATCAAATGCATCTACATTGACCCGCCATACAACACTGGAAACGAAGGCTGGGTCTACAACGACAACGTCAACAGCCCGGAAATTCGCCGCTGGCTGGGCGAAGTGGTCGGCAAGGAAGGCGAAACGTTGGATCGTCACGACCGCTGGTTGTCGATGATGTACCCGCGCCTGGTGCTGTTGAAGCAGTTTTTGCGTGAGGACGGCGCGATCTTTATCTCCATCGACGACAACGAAGTGGCGACGCTGCGGTTGTTGATGGATGAGATTTTCGGTGCGAAGAATTTTGTGGCATCTGCCATCTGGAACATGATGGACAGCCCCAAAAACAGCGCCCGGCATCTCAGTGAAGATCACGAATACGTCGTTTTGTATGCTGCGAATAAAGACAAGTGGCGACCGAATCCTCTGCAGCGCAGCGAAGCGATGATTGCCCGCTACAAGAATCCCGATAATGATCCTCGCGGTCCTTGGTTGCTCGGCGACTTGGCTGCGCGCAATTTCTATGCGCAAGGCCGTTACGCCATCACAACCCCCTCAGGCAAGGTGATTGATGGTCCCCCTTCAGGAAGTTACTGGCGGGTAAGTGAAGAAAAATTCTGGGAACTGGATAGGGACAATCGAATCTGGTGGGGCAAGACTGGCAGCAATCGTCCGGGAATTAAACGTTTCCTCACCGATGTAAAGGACGGCGTTGTTCCCCGAACGCTGTGGCCTTGGCAGGAGGTCGGTAGCACGCGCCACTCAAAGCAGGAAATCAGCCAGATTCTCAATTTAGGGGCATCCAGCGATCTTTTCGTTACTCCAAAACCGACTGCTTTGATTCAGCGAATTTTGCAAATAGCAACAGATGCGGATTCCCTGGTACTCGATAGCTTTGCTGGCTCCGGAACGACAGGTCACGCTGTGCTCAAGCAGAACGCAGAGGATGGTGGTCACCGGAAATCAATCTTGGTGGAAATGGATGAAGGCATAGCTACCAGCCTCACTGCCGAGCGCGTCAAGCGCATATCCAGCGGATACACAAACGCTAAAGGTCAGACCGTCGAAGGCATCGGCGGCGGCTTCCAGTTCTGCCGCCTGTCCGCCGAACCCTTGTTCGATGCCGACGGCCAGATCCGCAGCGATGTGAAATTCGCGCAACTGGCCGAGTTTGTCTGGTTTGCCGAAACCGGCACCGGCTTCACCGGCAAAGCCGATTCACCGCTGCTGGGCGTGCACGAAGGGCGTGCCATTTACCTGCTGTACAACGGTATCCTTAAGGACAAATCCGTGGGCGGTGGCAATGTGCTGACAGGCCCCGTGTTCGAGGTGCTGCCCAAATTCGCTGGCCCGAAAGTGATCTACGCCGCTGCCAACCGCATGGGTGCCCGCACCGTGCGCGAAGGCATCACCTTCAAGCAAACCCCTTACGCGCTGGAGGTGTAAGCCATGTCCGGATTTGCACCGAAAATCTATCAGCAGCAAGTACTCGACAGCGTGGAAGCCTATTTCAAGGCCTGCCACGAACTGCCATCACCGTCGATTGCCTTCACTGCCACAACCGAACGCCTGTGGGGGCGCGGTTTGTCGTACAACCCGCCGTCTGGCTTTCCGATGGATATGCCGTACTTCTGCTTGCGCGTACCTACCGGCGGCGGCAAGACCTGGTTGGCTGCCAAGAGCGTGGCACGGGTCAACACTCACCTGCTGCGCTGCGAGCACAGCGTTATTCTGTGGCTGGTGCCCAGTAAGCCGATCCGCGAGCAGACGATCAAGGCGTTGAAGGCTCGCAGCCACCCGTATCATGCCGCACTGCGCGAGGCGGGCCCGATCACGGTGCTGGATCTGGAGGAGGCCAAGAGCGTCGCCCGCGCCACGTTGGACACCTCGACCACGATCATCGTTGCCACGCGGCAGGCGTTTCAGGTGGAAGAAGAAGAGTGCCGCAAGGTTTACCAGTCCAGCGGTGCACTGATGCACCACTTCGACAATCTCTCACCCAGCCAGCGTGATGAATTGCTGACCGATGGCGAGGGCAGCGAGCGGACCACCCCGTATTCACTGGCCAACGTGCTGCGCCTGCGCCGCCCGTTTGTGGTGGTGGACGAGGCGCACAACAGCCGCACCGAACTGGCCTTCGACATGTTGGCGCGCTTCCGCCCCAGCGGGGTGATGGAGCTGACAGCCACACCTGATCTGGAGCGTACGCCCAGTAACGTGCTGCACAGCGTGTCTGCCGCCGAGTTGAAGGCGGAAGAAATGATCAAGCTGCCGGTGGTGCTGGAAACCGAGCCGAACTGGCAGCAGTGTCTGGCCGATGCGATTGGCCGCCGCGATGCCCTGCACAAGTTGGCCGATGAAGAGCGCCGTGCCGGGGCTGCGTATTTGCGCCCGCTGGTTTTGATTCAGTCGGAACCACGCCGCGCCGGAATCGAGACGCTGGATTTCGAGAAGGTGAAGAACGAGCTGATTACCAACCACGGCATCCCGGCCAGCGAGATTGTGGTGGCCACCGGCGAGGAGAAAGGGCTGGAACAGATCGACACCGATTACAAGCTGGGCATTGCCGATCCGGCGTGCCCGGTGAAGTTCGTCATCACCCAGAAGGCGCTGGCCGAGGGCTGGGACTGCCCGTTTGCCTACATTCTGGTGAGCATGGCCTCGCTGTCATCGGCCACAGCTGTGGAGCAGTTGCTCGGGCGCGTGCTGCGGCAGCCCGGTGCCAGCCATCGCCAGGCGAAGGCATTGAACCAGTCCTACGCATTCGTGGTGTCGCGCAACTTTGCCGAGACGGCGGGTGCTTTGCGGGATCGCTTGGTGGCCGGTGCCGGTTTCGAGCGGCGCGAAGTCACTGAGTTCGTCACGGCTGCCAAGGCCGAGCAGGCGAGGCTGGATCTGGAGGGCTACGCCGGGCGCGTCATTGTTCGGCCCGTGGCGATTACCTTAGCTGAAAAGCCTGACCTGAAGCGCGTGCCGAAACCGGTGCGTGACAAAGTCAGTTGGGACGGCAAGCTCAATACGCTGACGATCAGCACGCCGCTCACGGAAGATGAGGCCGAAGTGCTCAAGGCCTCGGTGACCTCCGAAACAGCGGCGGCGGCCATTGTGGAAGCGGCCGAAGTCAGCCGCACCACGGCGATTGAATTCTTTCAGACCCCGGCCGAATTGGGCGAGCGCTTCCGTGTGCCTCAACTGGCCTTGCGCATGCAGGGCAGTCAAGGTGAATTGGCGCTGTTTGATGACCCGGAGGTGCTGGAGTATCCGTGGGACCTCTCGCCCTACGATGCCGCACCGACAGCCGATGACCTGACCGCTTTGGGTGCGGCGCTGAAAGTGTCGGAAGGTGGCGAGATCGACATCGATGATGGCGGCCACATGGTGTCGCGCTTTTTGCCCGATTTGCAGCGCGATCTGGGCCTTGCCTATCAACCAGAAAACTGGGATGAAGTCCGCATTGCCACCTGGCTGTGCCGCAACCTGCCCGAACCGTCACTGACCCACGCCAGCAAGCAGACGTTTGTCGCCGCGTGGCTCACCGATTTGCTGCGCCGGGAAGGCTTCACGCTGGCACGCGCCAACTTGCAGAAATTCCTGATCCGCAATCTGGTCGAGGTGCGCATTCGTGAACTGCGCAAGCATGCCGTTGGCAAGGCATTCCAGCAGGCGCTATTTGGTGACGATGCGGCCACGCGCGTGGCGGTGACCGATCAATACGCCTTCGAGTTTCACGCCCAAGCCTACGCGCCCAGCCGTGACTACGACGGGCGCTTTGGGCACTTCGATTTCCGCAAGCACTTCTACGGGCGGATGGGCGACTTCGACAGTAAGGAAGAGTTCGAATGTGCCTGCCAATTGGATATGTGGGCGCAACAAGGCCGAATCCAGTTCTGGGTGCGCAACCTCGTTCGGCGCGAAGGCAGTTCCTTCTTCTTGCAGAAGGCCGATGGTCGTTTCTACCCGGATTTCCTCTGCCAGCTACCCGGTTCAGCAGACAAACCGGGATCGATTTTGGCGGTTGAATACAAGGGTGCGGATCGCTGGAACGGGGCTGAGGATGACCGACTGATCGGTGGCCTGTGGGCCAACCTGTCGGACGGCCGTTGCCGGTTCGTGATGGTCAAAGACAAGCGCTGGGATTGGGTTGAGGAGGTGCTGAAGTGAGCGATTTCCAAAAACAATACGCCCTGTGGGATGAATTCCTGTCGGTCTGGCCCGCCTCGCGTCTGGCCACGATGACCCTGGATGACTACAGTCAGGCGGGTTCGAAGGACAGCTTCACCTACTGGATCGAATCGCGCCTGGATGAGCTGGGCAGCATTTGGGGTGGCTCGTCGTTCAAGTTCGGCGTGTTCTCGCGCAAGGACACCGAAGACAAAAAATCCGACGCAAAGCTTTCCTACTCCGAGTCCCACGGCTGGTATTCATCGCTGGGTCCCGCAGCGCAAGAGGCGTTCGTGAAGGTGCGCGGCTTTGTGGTGCAGGTGGCCGATTGGGCGGCTAAGGGCGATCTTGATGCCATCGAGTCCTTCGAGCATCTGGGCGAGGCCTTCAAATGGAAGATCGCTTTCCACTACCAGAACCGGCAGACGCCGATGGTCGTGGACATTTTCAAGCGTGCGCCGCTGGCGGTGTTCACGGGTGGTACGGCCAGCCAGCCGATGGCCGCTTTGCAGAAGGCCGCGCTGGCCAAGCGGCCCGATGCGCTGGGCATTTTGGAATTTGGGCGACAGGTGTGGGAAGCCTGGAGCCAGAAGAATCTGTCGGTCTGGAAGCTCTCGCATGGCAACCCGCCTAATTTCACCGATGCCGAACGCCAGCAGTATCTGGATGGGCAATGGGCGGTGATGCATCGCGATACCGGCAAGGAGCAAGGCAAGAAGTTCGCTGAAGCGCCGCAAGGTGCCTTGTTCTTCCTGTGCCACGGCAACAGTCCGCAGCGTATCGGCCAATTCACGTCTGGGGCCATGCCCTGCGCCAAGGGCGACGGCTGGTTGCAGCGCAGCTACCGTGTGCTCAAGCCCGCGCAGCGCACCGACCGCTACACCGCCAACTCCAAGAACTGGTCGCCGCAGGGCAATTCAACCTTTTGGCAGGTCGGTGCGCACGATCTACCGGAATTCGAATCCACCTTGCTCAAGCCGTTTTTTGGCACCAATCTGGCCGAATTGGCAGCGCTGGCCGGTGAGCCGATTGAGGCGGCCAGCTTGGGCGATGGAGTGGCACCGCCTCCGGTCGCCACACCGGACACGGGAAACAAACACAACGCTACCTGCTTTAACCGCATCTACTATGGCCCGCCCGGTACCGGCAAAACCTATACGCTCCTGCAATTGCTCAAAAGCGATTACGAACGTGCCACAGCCGATGTGTCCGATGATGAATGGCGCCAGCAGTTCATTGCTGATAATTTCTCGCACCTGAAATGGTGGGAGGTGGCTGCAGCTGCTCTTTACGAGATGAGCGGGAAATCGGCGACGGCCAAGGTTAGCGACATCGCCAAGCATCCTTTCACGCAGGCTGTGGCCGCAAAGAAAGGGGCCAAGCTGAGCATCATTCAAAACACGCTGTGGCGCACCCTTCAAAACCACACGGTTGACGAATCCACAACGGTCAACATGAAGGTGCGCATTACTCCGGCGATTTTCGACAAGACTGAGACGTCGTTCTGGCAGTTTGCCGGTGACTGGCAAGATGACTGTGCCCACCTCACTGAGTTGGTCGATGAACTGAAAAAGGGCCCAGAGCCTGCCGGTGCCGTACAGCGTTACAGCTTCGTCACTTTTCATCAGTCCTATGGCTATGAAGAATTTGTTGAAGGCTTGCGCCCGGTCCTGACCAGCGGCGCAGATGAGTCTGACGTGCAGTACGAAATCCGGTCGGGGGTATTCAAAGACTTGTGCCGTCGTGCCCGATTGGCTCCTGATCAGCGATTTGCCATGGTTATCGATGAAATCAACCGCGGCAATATCAGCAAGATCTTCGGCGAGCTGATCACCCTGATTGAGGCTGACAAGCGTGAAGGTGGTGCGCATACGGTGACGGTGACACTTCCATACTCGGGTGAGTCGTTTAGTGTTCCGGCCAACGTTGACATCATCGGCACGATGAATACGGCAGACCGGTCGCTGGCGCTTTTGGATACTGCGCTTCGCCGCCGTTTTGAATTCGTACCCATTCTTCCAGATGCAGGTGATGAGGCAGGTGCTCCACTGGCTGGGTTGCGCATATCGCTCGATGACGAAGTCATCAACATCCCTAAGATGTTGGCGGCAATCAACCGGCGCATCGAAGCACTTTACGATCGTGACCACTGCATTGGCCATGCCTATTTCACCGGCCTGAAGCAGATGGCCGACGAACAGGCTCAGTTTGATGCCCTTAAGGAGGTGTTTCGCAACCGGATCATTCCGCTGCTTGAGGAATATTTCTTCGAGGACTGGCAAAAAATCCGCTTGGTGCTCGCGGACAACCAAAAACCGACCTCGGCGCAGTTCATTGCTGAAAGCGCCGACCACGAGGACGACTTGATTGAGCTCTTTGGTCATGACCACGGGCTGGATACTTTCTCGACCAAGCGACGGTTCCGCAAGCAGGATGCTGCGCTGTCTAATCCCCGGGCCTATATCGGCATCTACGAGGCCGTGGCGGATTGACCCTGCAATGAAGCCCATCTCCATCTACGAATTCGACGCGTTGGTGTCCACTGGGTGTGGTGATGTCGGTGTGGTTGGCGTTCATGCGGTACCGCCAAATGTGTTCGCATGGCTTGAAGCTGAGGCGCTGCGTATCGCAGAACTCGGCGATGGTTCATGGGTTCGCTTGTCTCAGCGCAGGGGCATGCGCGCCGTTCAGGTGACCAGCTTTGTTGGCGTCCTGCGTGCGCCCAACGGATTCCAGATTGAGGTGCTGCCCAAGGTCGGCAAAGCCATCGGTGGTGGGGCCGTCGAGGCCAGGCAGCTGTTGATCGACATGCTCTGCTGTCTGCAGCGCTTCAGGCATGTGCAGACCGACAAGGCCAAGTTGCTTGCCCGTCGCATGCCACTGCTGGAAGTCTTCATATCGGAGTTCCTGCGGGCAGTCGAATTGGTCGTCAAGCGCGGTATTCAAAGCGACTACTCCGCCCGGCAAGACAATGTTTTTGCCCTGCGTGGCAAGTTGATGGTGGCTGCCCATCTGCGCCAAAACCTGTTTCGGGCCGATCGGTTTTTCACACAGTTTGATGAGTTCACCACGGATCGGCCGGAAAACCGTCTGCTGCACACAGCATTGCAGCATGTGCTGCGATTGACCACGGCGCAAGAAAATCAGAAGCTGGCTCGTGAGCTGGCGTTCGTGTTTGCTGATGTGCCGGTGTCCGACCTGCCAAGTGCAGATTTTCAGCGTGTGCGCATCGACCGCAGCATGGGGCATTACGAGGGAGCGCTAGCGTGGACACGGTTGGTCTTGGGTAATGAGTCACCGCTGACCGGCTCAGGCAATCACTCTGCGCCCTCCTTGCTGTTCCCGATGGAGGCATTGTTCGAGTCATTCGTCGCAAAGCACCTGCAAAAGCAGGTCAGCCATGGCTTTGTACTCAAGACACAGGCCCGCAGCCACTATTTGGTTCGCCATCAAGAGCAGGACTGGTTTCGTATGAAGCCAGACTTGCTGATTCATGACGACCATGCCAACCGACTGGTGCTGGACACCAAGTGGAAGTTGCTTGATGGCGTGAAAGCCAACGGTTCCGACAAGTATGGCCTTTCCCAGGCTGACTTCTATCAGTTACACGCCTATGGCCAGAGCTATTTGGAGGGTGATGGCGTTTTGACGCTGATTTACCCAAGAACAGTAGCGTTTGATCAGCCGCTGACCGTTTTTGAGTTCCCCAAATCCACTGGGCTGAAATTATGGGTACTGCCGTTCTGTCTGAAAACCAAAAAATTGCTGTTTCCTGAAGATGAGCAATTTTTAGCCTGCTTTGGGTCAGGTATCCTTGCAAAAAGGCAAACGCGAAACGGATTCCAATGGGTACCACAACAATGATGCTGCCACAAGCCAGACTGGAGTTGGCGCTGTGGCAGGCCGAAGCCGACATGGCGAGCAGCAGCGACATCTACATCCGATTGACGGAGAAGGGACTTCCCTCAGAGGTCGCCATCCGACTGAAAGAGTTGCTAGATTGGGCCAGGCCGATTGGAGGCAAGATGATCAGTATCGGCAAGATCATCGTGATCAAGCTGATCGAGTTCATCGAAAAGCATCCCAATCTGGCAACGGGCATCGCCTTGGGTGCCGCCGTGTCCTCGCTGATCGCTGCAATTCCCTTCCTTGGACCGATCTTGGCTCCCATCGCTTTGCCGCTTGGCATCGCTGTGGGTGCAATCGCAGGCCACCGCGTCGACAAAGCACAAGGCGGCAAGATGAATGGCGGCTTAGGCTTGATCGACATTGCCCAGGATGTGATCGAAATCGCCCGTGCCTTCTTTCAGTTGTTCATCGAAACGCTGACGGCAATCTCCGCAGAGTTCAGTCCGCAGGCTTGAGATGAGCAGATCACGGCAAGCCACCAAGAAGCAGCTGCTCAAGGTCATTGATGATCTGGAAGCATCGCCTTCCGACCGTGTACGGATTCTTGGCGATTTCGGCATCACTTCAGTTGGGGTTGGCCTCGGTGCCGCCGCAGCGGGCACCGTTGCAACCATCGCAGGAGCCACCGCGATTCCCGTGGTCACGAGCGCTGCATCGTGGCTGGGCGTGACTGCCGTGGCGGCCACGCCAGTGGGGTGGGTTGTCGGCGTGGCCTTGGCCGGTGGGGCACTGGCCTACGGTGTATCTCGCCTGATCCGTGACGGCGGTTTGTCTGAGGGCAGGAAGCGCGAGCTGCTGCAGGTCTACCGGGAACGGCTTCAGGAAATGCAGCGGCGTGAACAGGCCCAGGAAGTCACTACACCGGATCGGAATCAATTTATTACCTCCTTGCGTGAAGTGATCGAGAAAGATGCCATCTCGCCCAAAAAAGCGTTCCAACTGATCGATGCAGTCGAGCGCGGGGCTATGCCCCTGTCGCAGGCCTATGCTTTGGTCGCGGGCTTGCTAGAAAGCAACTAAGCGATGGGATGAGCAAGCGCAAAACTCAAATATCCAAGGGCATGCCGAAGCACTTCGCGGATGAACGGTATCGTCTTGCATGCGCAGAACCCTACTTGTGGATACGTAAGGCACGTGAGGTTCGTCGTGCGGCAGATCATATTTGGGCTCAATTTGAGGAAGATCTGCGCGCATTTTCGAGCGGCCAGGATAGTCCTGAACCATTTTCAGGCGATGTGGCTCTGATGCTTTACGGATTCACTGTGGAAAATTTGCTGAAAGCGGGCATAGCGCATCGAGGAAACGCTGCAAAGGCCAATGGCAACTTCAAATTAAATTCGCACGAACTGGAAGATTTGGCAATTCAACTCGCCATCCCGCTCTCCCCGGAAGAGTGTGAGCTTCTTGAGCGTCTTGAGACCTTTATCAAATGGGCTGGGCGCTACCCTATTCCCCTACACTCAGATGCTCTTTATCCCCGCAAATTGGTCGATGGAAGTCATTCAGTCATGTACGGAGTGTCAACTCTGGACAAGAAGGCCATCATTACCCTCCTACAAAAAATTGAGGAAGCCTTGCCAAGTGAAGATCTGGCATTGGAGCAATACGTTCAAAACCGTTCAGCCTGACGGGCTCGTCGATAGGGGAGCGAAAGGCATCTTTGGCAAGGATGCATGCCCGTTTCGGGTAAAAATCGCAAACTTTTCTCGGCAATTCACATTATCTCTACGCACACGCACGCAGCAATGCTCAATGGCCGGAAGGCGGTTTGAGCAAGGATGTAAACTACACGGCACCATTTGTATCGCCCCGACTCTCGGGGCGTTTTTATTAGGAATCAACGGACATGTTTGACGCCTGGTCTCAAGAAGATGAACGGACGCAGATGAAAGCGTTCGTTGAACGCATCTATATCGA
>Ga0209398_1000688_pt1 | contig 19957 bp, 19 predicted proteins | sample AshMeaBigSpring_FD_184125 | JGI IMG/M metagenome (GOLD analysis project Ga0209398, IMG submission 184125) | Groundwater microbial communities from Big Spring, Nevada to study Microbial Dark Matter (Phase II) - Ash Meadows Big Spring (SPAdes)... | ecosystem: Environmental > Aquatic > Deep... | reverse complement strand
CCATCACTGAATGCCTGGCGAACGGCTACGAGGTATTCCTTACCGCCGACCACGGCAATATCGAGTCCATCGGCGAAGGCGCATTTTCGCAAGGGGCTCTGGTGGATCGATCCGGCGAAAGGGTGAGGATTTACTCCGATGCCACCATCCGACAAAAGGCGCTCAACGACCTGGGCGCTCGGGCCTTCGCACCGGCAGCAAAACTCCTCCCGGATGACTTCCTGCCAATCTTGCACCGCGGCCGTGGCGCCTTCATCCCCAAGGGGGAATCCCGCGTCTGTCACGGCGGGTTGAGCCTCGATGAAATGGTTGTGCCATTCGTTGAAATAACCGGAATTACCTGAGCTATGAGCCTGCCATCCGCCAAACCGATTGCGTTCAACCGCCGCCTCAATGCCGAGTGGCTTTACGAGGGGCTACGGCTCGCGGCCGCCGCAGAGCCCGCCGAGCAGTGGTTGAAGCAGATCACCGCCAGGGTAAGAGCAGAAGTCGGCGGCGAGGAGAGCGCAAAGAAGTCGATGCGCTACCTGAGGCACATCTTTCTCGAAAAATCGTCTTTCGCGCGCCTGCGGGACGAGGCATTCGATCTCTACCAATCATCACCGGAGCCGAATCGGGAAACCATGCTCTCCTGGGGTCTGACAACGCTGGCCTACCCGTTCCTCAACGATGCCGCCGCCACCATAGGGCGTTTGCACCGTGTCCAGCCGCATTTCAAACTCGAACAATTTCTCCGCCGTCTCTGCGATACATTCGGCGAGAAAGAAACTGTCCGCCGGTCAGGTCGCTACCTGCTGGGCATGCTCGTCGATCTCGGCTACGTGCACCGCGTTGCCGCCGGCACGTACACCCTTTCCGCCCCCCGTGAAATCCGTGATGACGCGCTGGCAGGTTGGCTCTTGAAAACATGGTTCGCCATTAACAGCCCCGGCACCCCTATCGACCGCACCTCCCTTTCCCAACATCCTTCCCTCTGCTTTTTCAACGCATCCCACCTTGTTGAATCCGGGCTACGCTCCCAGACAATCACCGTGGACCGGATGTCGTTCACTCAGGATACGGTGACACTCAGAAACGAGGATTGATAACGTTTCTCAATAAGCACCGAACACTAAAAGCAATGACAGAAACAATCTTTGAAAAGGCAAAGGACAACCAAACTCCATTCGAATGACACTCAAAAAGAAAATGTCTACTTGGCGAGAATCATTAATCGGTAAGTTTGTCGACTATGACAATTTGAATGAGAACTGGGAGGTATCCAAAAATGGAAAGGAGGATTTCCAGATCTTTCTCAACATTACTTCTCCAACGCGCTTCTGTTTGCAGATTGCTTGCACAATCGTTGTCGATATGCATGGGAAGATCAAGTCTTACGAGGACTGGGGATCAGTGTCCGAGGGACACGGGCGACCATCCCTTGAAGAACTGAGACGCTCAGATAGCGCCTATCTCAGGCGCGTTGTCCAATCCATACTTGCGAAGAAGTCAAAACAGTCTGGATGCAGGTTTTCCGAAGGACTCCGCAGGGACGAAGCTCTGCAACAGGAGACGGTTAGTCGAACTCAACCGGTCAAGCCTTTAGGAATGGATTATGAACTCTTTCAGTACGATAGATTCTCCACAGGCTTTAGCGCTCAGGGAAAACGGCGTGACCACCTCGAAACGCAAATTGCCGATTCAAAAAGACTCGAAGGCGAGAAGCTCGAAAACAGCATCGGGCGCATCGTTAATGCACTGTTGTGGATGGAGTTTTCAATTATCCGAGACGAGTGGGGCCAATCCGTGGGGTGTGTCCCGAATATCCTTTTTGATCGAGTAAAGGAGCGCACTAATTATTCTGACTGTCGAAAAATGGCAGAGTCCTACCACGGGAAACTGTTTCTTACTAGATACATGGTTGCGAAACAGACGTTTAACGATAGCGCGAGAGCATTTCTTGATGCGTCGGATGGAAAAATATCCAACCAAATCGGGATGGCGAGATTTACGGTGGGTTGGATGTTTGATCTGAGGCCGTGTCTTGTGCTTCCTGCTTTCGACGATTACGGGGATCATCAGTTATGGGGACCTCGAGATGTTCCATGGAATTCGATCCGACGCGTCAATAACTTAGCTATCCTTGTTTCCGAAGGAATATCACGGCATGGGTTTGCCCGTTGAAGGCATCTTCCCACGACACGCGCTTGCCGTCCGCGGCAGGTATCATCACATCGGCGAAGACGATGGTATTGGAGCTTTTGAACCCACTGACCTCAAAAACCGGAGGGTTTGAAATCATGAATCTCAAATCACATTTTTTTCGTTACCCCACGATTTCGCACTTTCAGCACAACCCGCGCGCCTTCGCTTCCTTCACGAGCCGGTCAATCCCCGCAGTCCGGCAGCGCAGCCCGGTCCGGTATTCCGGCCGCAGAGAGTCAGCGAGCGCAACGAGCTTCCCCCACCCGTTTCCATTCAAAACGTCTTCCATCACCACCACGCGGCCTTCGGGGTATGATGCGAGTGGGGAGTGATCGAGGATGTAGCCCATATCGAGGAAGAGTTCGAGTGCGAGCGGAATATCAGTAAATGGGATGCGCGCGAGGTCAGGGCATTCATGGAAGACATCGCCCGCAATGAAAAATCGGTTCTCATCCACCTCCGGTTCGATCGGCAGAAATCCCTCTATAATTTTCAGTTTTTCTTCACCAACCCTGAGCGTTCCCCCCTCAACTTCAATGCATTCTCGCCATTTCCACGGTCCCGTAATCCTAAGCACCACACTTTCCGTCGCCGTCCTCGCCGACGCGCCGTAATACGGCTCGCAAGCAGGAGCAAGGTCATCATCCAGGTCGACGGGGAATTCTTCCAGCCTCTTGCCGGCGTTGGTCACCCGGCATTCACCCTCCTCCAATTCGAGCGTCCACTCACTTGTTGCGTTCTTTAATTGAAACCAATTCAGACAGCGGAGGCCGCACACCCCCCAGTCCTGTGTGTAACTAAGCGATCCCGTCATCTTAAACTCGAAACACACCGGCTTCTCAGCTTTGTAGCCCCTCGGCGGCTTCGGTGGCTCGGTTCGATAAATTGGCATTTAAGTGAGAATTGCCACAAACCGCTGGGGCGTGGCGAGTGCAAAGCCTGAATATCGCATGTTTTCGACGCGTCGATTCCCCTCGGCACCATGAGGCGTAACCCATTCACCCCTATCTTAGTCGGATCAAAATGATCGCTCCCCTCTTCCCGCAAACACTTTCCACAGCCCGACCATGGCCAGCGTGTCCAGGCAGCAGTAGGCGAGAAGCTGGCCGCGGATTTCCTCTTTTCGTGCAGCCGTGGTTTCCGGATGGATGGCCTCGGCAAAACCGGACATGGCCATTCCCCCGTCCTTGATGCCATCGAGCTGCTCGTAGGAAAGTTCCGGCACGGCGGCCGGCAGCACGCTTTTGATGCTCCAGCTCCCGCACTGGCTCGGATGGTAGAAGCACTTTTCGGCAATGGGCAGCAAGTCGATCACCCGCGCAATGATCGCGTCGAGCCCCGGAGCGAGATCGGTAAAGCGGGTGGCCAGTTGACGCAGGACCATCGTCTCGAACTTCGCGTTGTATACAAAGACCGGGCCGGCGAAGCCGCATGCCTCAATGACCGCCACGGCAAATGGCCGAGAGGGATCCTGGCCAGAGAGGTCCAGAAAGTGCGTGTGTTCCAGGGATTCTGCCACCTTGTGGAGGCTGAACTGAAATGGAATCTGCTGGTACGGCCGGGTGCCGGGCCAAACCGGGACCGGCATGTTGCATGTCTCGAAATCCAGAAAATACGCTGGCGATCCGCATCCTCGAAGCGCTTTCTTTGCGGCCTCGCGGTCGAAGAATACGGTGCCCGCGAGCGTGTGGTCCCGAACGAGTCGCTGCTTCGGACCGAGGAGGTGTTCGGATACGTCGCGCAGGTCCTCCACGCCTGCGTCCTTGAAGTTCCGACGCTGCTTCGGGCTCAGGCGCGGAAGCCAGCTCACAGGGAATTCGGGTGCCACTTTATCCCGGTTGCAGTAGCCGCAGAAGCCACACTCGAAAGGGATGCTGCACTGGTCGCCGGTTTCGATTTCGGGTTCAGTTGCTGACGCCGCGGTCTGATGTGCGCCCGATATCCAGGAGGAAACCTCCCCGGAGCGATCAAGGGTTTCCTCAGTCAGATCGCTCTCGGCGAGGAGTCCCATGTAGTCGCCGCCACCAGGATATACCCACGAGCTATCGATGCAGGCCACCGACACGGAAGAGAGTTTTATGCCCATCGCCCTCGCCAGAAACGACTGAACCGCGACATCGTCCCGGTGGTAATCCTTCACGCTGGTCGAGGATTTGACCTCGACCATTTTCCACGATACGCGCCCGCCGTCATCGGCCGGGATCATGACGTCGGCGAAGGCGATGGTATTTGAACTCTTGAACCCGGCCTCAAAAACCGGTCGGTCGCCGGTTTCGAACAGCCTCGCGCTTTGCTCAAACGCGGCCTTGAATCCGTCCTTGGCGATGTCGATGCAGGTGCCCTCCCCTGCCGGGTCGTAGATCTGCCGCGCAATCTCGCCGACCTGGTGTCCGACCTGAAAACTTGCCCGCGTGGCCGCTGAGTCCACACGGAGTTCGGGATGGTGGACCTCCAGCCAGAGGCGTTTCGGGCACTGCCGGTAGGCGATGATTTTGGATTTCGAGAGGGTCGGCATAGGTTTATTATTCACGCCGACATGGCGTATTGGTCGAGCCATGATTCAACAGCCTGGCGGGTAATCGCGGAAACTTGCGTGTTGCCGCGGCATTCGAGTTCGTCGATCCGCCAGTCGCCATCCTCGCCCCTGACGATGGAAAGCGTGGCGCGTTCCGGGCGGAGGACGCGGTAGATATAGGTTGTCCTCCGCCGGACCCTTTCTGCATACGTGGCGACGCAATTATTCTGGTCCTCGCCCTCCGCGACAAGCGCCGCCGCCGTCAGAATCGGGGTAATATCTCGCGTGCCGCGGAGCGGCGGGGATGGAAACCGGGCGCCGACGCTCCCGCCCGGTCGGAGGGAAAGGAATTTCATGCTGACCTCGGTGTGCATGGTGCGGAGCCTGGCGAGGGACTGGACCTTCGGCTTTCCCGCCGCGGGCTCGATCACGGCCAGCATTTCGAGCGTATCGCCCAGCATCTCCGCAGCCCGCGCCTGATATTTTTCCGTTGCCGACTCCGCCACCTCGGTCAGGAGCGCGGGCGTGGATGATTCCAGTAGCGCGGGATTGGTGGCCAGCGCGAGGACTCCCGCGTTGAGCTTTTTCATGTGTGAGAGCGGTTTCAAGGTGCCGTCCCGGCGCAGTGCCTGGCGAAACATGAGCAGGATATCCACCGCGACCGATTCGGGAGAAATCTTCGCGAGGATCTTCGCGGCGGCCTCCGTTCCCGGAAACCCGAGTGCCGCGGCAATATCGCGCTGGCGCATTTTGGAAATGGCCGCGGCCCCCTCGATGGTCGTGAACTTTTCCCGGAACGGCTTGAAGTTCCCGAGCGCGAATGCGAGCGCCGGGTTCAGCCTCGCCAGCTCGATCACCCCCTCGGACAATCGCACGAGCCGGAGAAGTCCCCACTGCCGGTTCTGAAACTTTTCGACTGCGGCCGCGGCCGGCTTCGGCATCGAAAACCGGAACCCGTCGAATGCTCGGCGGCGCTGATCTGCGAGCGTCGGCTTCACTGCGATATGGTCAAACGCGAGTTCGAGTTGAGGCTGCTTTTTGACCTTCTGCGGGCGGTAAGGCTTCACGACCCGAAACCTGGGGTCGAATTCTTCCCAGTAAGCGCCCTCTTCTTTGCGGAGCGCTTTCAAGGCGGGCCAAGCCTCGAGGATCATGACGCCCCCCTCGGAGAACGCATACAGCTTGTTCTCCTTGAATCGAAATCCAGGGGTCTCGCTCATTTTTACTCGCAGGGTTGCGCAAATTTCGTGACGGCCAAGTCCTCCGATTTGATGGCCAGTGGAACACATGGCATGTGAAAGACGGTTTTGACTCCCTGACCGGCGAGAATTGTCCAAGCGGGGTCCTCATCTTCTCGGAGGTTTTCCCTCAGGCAGATGATGTGGGGGCCGACGCTGAGAAAGTTCATGGCCAGGGATTGGAGATGAAGCCGCGGCCGGACGTTGAGCAAAAAATACTGCGGCGAGGTGAGCCCGGAAGCGAGAAAGGCGTCTTTGAAGTGAGCGAGGAAACGTTTGAACATGATGGTTGCACCATGTCCAAAATGGTCGTCGAATGCCGGGTCAAACGGAAACTCCTGAGTTTCGATACCCGCAGGGGAGGGAAAAATGAAATGAGAAATTCCAGCTTCCCAAAGACCGCTGTCGCGCTGCCGCAAGTAGGGGGCAGGCAAGTAAGCTCCGCTGAACCCCTCGGATTTGAACCGGGCAAGCGCCTCGACGCAAATCCAGTGCTGAACTTCCACCCAGCGAGTGGCCGCCTCGCGATCGCATTCCAGCGGTTCCTGCTTGACGCAATTGACTTCCTTGTCGTCGCACTGCATGACGATGCCAAACTTATTTTCGCCACCTTCGGCCGCGGCGAGTTGGCACGCGCCGAAGGGAAAAAGGGACCGTAAATTTCGCAGGAGAACCGGCGAAGGACGTTCAATCTCGATTGCGCCGCACGCGGTGGAAATGCTTGCCATGCGGGGAAGATACTACGGCCAGTGGGACAAATACGTGCCCACCCCTCCAATATATCTGATTGATCCCAACTTTTTTGCACATCTGGCACTGGGCCTGGCAGGCCCTTCACAGTGTTCAGCCGCGGCGAAACGATACCCGCACTCAGACATGATCCGTTGCCTCTCCCGCAACATCCAAATTACCGGATTCCTTCATCAGAATTTGAACTCTCCCTGCTTCGCGCCTCCTCCGTCCTGACCCTTTTTGACGAGCGTTTCCACAGCTCCGGCTCCCGCCATGACCTGGGTTTTGTTTTCCTGACCCGCGTCCTTCCGGCACCACACGCCGACCTGGTATGCGAGCCAGGACAACATTTTCCGGCCGAGCGGAAAAATGCGAAATCCCCATCTGTGTGGCCCTGACACCTCTAAGTCCTCTGGCGGAGGCTGGACTTCGGCATCAGTTTTTCCATATGGTATTGGAATGTACCGTCTGTATGGATATGAAATTACGGATGAAGAAGAGGACGAAAAGGGAATCCATCTGACTGCGAAAATCCTTGGTAAACCGGCGGATTGCGAATGTGGGGAAACGTGGAGTTTAAACGGAACGCGCGACGTGCTGGTCCGGGACGTGAACATGGGCAACAAGAGGGTGGGGGTGACAGTCACCCGCCAGCGGTATATCTGCCCCGAGTGCGGTCAGTGCGCAATCCAGGAAATGCCCCATATTTACGAGGGGCACAAGATGACCACCCGCCTGGTGGAATTCATACAAAGCGAATCGGCTCCGGGCACCTTTTTGGAAGTTGCGAATAAAATCGGCATAGACGAGGGGACGGTAAGGGCCATCCATGAAGAATCTGTCGAGCGGCGGATTGCGGAAATGAATATCCGGACGCCGCGATACATGGGCTTGGATGAGATCCGGCTCGGACGTGAAGACAGAGCGGTTATCACGAACCTCGAAGCATCCACGGTTTATGACATGCTACCGCGCAGAGCCGAACCGGAACTTGACCGCTTCTTTGGTGCGTTGCCTGAACGTGAAAAAGTCGAGGCGATCGTTATTGATGACTGGAAACTTTACCGTAAAATTATTCGAAAGTGGTTCAGGTGCCCGATCGTTGTGGACAAGGCTCACTTGATATTCCGGGCTGGTCATGCGATAGAGGCTGCCCGAAAAGTTGTCAGGTTGAATGCGAAGCGCTCCGAGTTTTGTCACTTGCGATCGGATCACAAACTGCTCGCCAAAAAGGAATTTGAAAACCAATCGGATGCGGATGCGCTCGCAGCAATGCTTGCCAAGTTTCCGGTTCTGGCCGAGTGCAGAGCGGCTCTGGAAGGTTTTTGGACTTTTTGGAGCGAGTCGACCAAGCAGACTGCCGCAACCAACCTGGCCGCTTGGAGAAACTCCGTTGGAATTTTGGCGAAGCCGCATTTTCGCCTACTGATTCGGACAACTGAGGAATGGGCCGGGGAGATTGAGAACTACTTTACTTTGCAGGATAGACTCACGAACGCAAAAACCGAGCGATTGAATGGTGCCATCCGCAGACTGGCGGAGGCGGGGCGCGGTTACTCGTTCGCCACACTCCGTCACAAAGTTCTCCTGAACCTCGCTGTCGCAAAAGTCGAGAGCAGGTATGTCCACCCTTCAAGAAGAAGGGGGGGCTCGGCCCACGTGAGAGGTTTGTCGATGGATAGCAGTTTTTCTCAGCAAGGCGAAACAGTGACCGAGAAGCTCGGCGCGGACTTGGAACGCTTAATCGCTGATTTGTGGGCCGGAAACACTAGCCGCGGTAATTCGGAAATTCTGGTTGATATGGTCGTCGGTAAAACCGGAAAAAACAGCGCCCAGCCCGAGCTATTCGGGTAGTTTCACGTCGGTTTGGGCGGCCGTCCCTTCAGCCACGAAATCCGAATTGCTTGCGGCCGGGAAAATCGTGCTTTTTTGCCTTAGCTGGCCCTTGCTGACGCCCTGTCTTCCGTGCCTACGCTCGCACTGTTGAGAATCCGGGAATCAGCGCTGTCACCGTTATCAACCAGATTTTGCGTTACGGTCAGCCTGTCGAACGGGCTTTTCCCCCGAGACAAGTCGTGAGGGGAGCCGATGGGGGATGAAATCCCCAACAGGAAATGGAGCCCTCGCCCATGCCGGCAGGCCCGCCACCCCACCGAAGCAGCCTTTTTTCTGGCCGTATCTTCAAGTGCGCAAACAACAAAAAACGCGCATAACCAACTGCATAACAACACAATGAATACACTGAACAGCAATACATTCCTGAAAGTCAGCAACCAAGGTCCTCTCATCAAAAGCACCAACTTCTGGGAGACGGAAATGGCGAAGGAAGGAAACCTTTTCCTCTCCTTCAACGCCGGGGCCGCGCGACTGCTGGTCCCGAAGAACCACAAGAACCTGCCCGATATGACCGCTTGCGACTACGTCATCTTGACGCGGGGTCGGTGGCAAGGTCAGCCGAGCTACGAACTTCTGTTCGAAGACAATTCGGACTCGCCGTTTGTGATCCACATGAACGGCGCAACCTTCGACAGACTGTTGCCTGAATCCGAAGCCGGTCGAGATTTGCCTCTGTACATATACGTGCCTGAAGGGGGGAAACCGGTCCTTGCTGCGCGGAAGCCTGTTCGCTTCCGGGTCGCTCCGCACCTTCCCTGCATGAAGCCAATCAGGAACATCCCGGCTCTCCCCGACGAACCGGCACCGTCTCATGCGCCTGAGGAATCGGCTTTCAGGCAGGCGGTTGTTCCCCAAGAGCTGGCCCACCTCACCCTCACCACCGGTCACCTCCGCAACTCCCCAGCGCATGAGGTGCCGCCAGAAGTCATCGAGGCGCTTGCCCCGCTGGTCCAATCTGGTGGTGGGCCGATCCCCAAATGCCCAGGGTGGTCTTGCGAAATCACGTGCGATGCCGGCGGAGCAGTCTTCCATTTTTCCAAGCGAGGCATCCCATGCATACTCTGCATGCTGGCATGGGATGCGAACAAAGCCGAGGAACAATGGTCGTTGGCACTCGAATGTACATATACTGAACTGCTAGATGGCATTTCCACAAAAATGCCAGTCACTCTCCCCTGGCTCGCAGTCGACATTCTTCCCACATGTATCCTTCTCTGCTCTGCCAGCGATATGATGTTGATGGGAGATTTGGAGCGCTGCCTCGCATGGACAATTCTTCACACCTCAGAGCATTCCCCCTGCGCTCGCAGCGCAAGTCATCTCCCGAGGTGAACCGCAAAAGGTGAAATGCCTACGAGAACTGCCGCTTTTGCCTTGGCACCGGGAGTAATACTAATGCCGCGTTGGTTCGGCGGATGCTTATTTGTCCTAGCTACCGCGGCAATATTCCCTCCATGAGCAATCTCGAATTCAGCCTCACCGCAATCGTGAAAACACTCTGCAAAAGCGAATGCAACATAGGGAGCTGCCATGAGGAACTGCACCGGACGGCGGACTTTGTGAAATCTGGCTTCCGAGAGATGGGGGCAACAGCCGCCAGAAATTCGAGGTCGTTCGCGCTTTATGCACCAACATGGAGGCGGTCTCGGCTCACATCTGGCTTAACAGCGCAGGAAAGGTGTCTCCTGATGCTGATATTTCAAGACACAAAAAAATACAAATAAAAAGTGGCCGTCAGAAAAAACTCGTATCTTAACATTAGGACACAATTCCCTTCACCACAAAAACCCAATGAACATTACACATTCTGCCAGCGGTCTCACAGCTAGCTGTGAGAACAACACATTCCTGACCATATCCAACAATGGTCAACAGATTGTCAAAACCAACTATTTTACCTCTGAACACGCAATAATGGGATTGTTCTACTTGTCGATCAATGCGGGCGCCGCCAGGCTTCTCGTTCCGGATGCAGCCGAGCACTGGCTTCACGACATCCTCTCTTCCGATTACGCGATCCTAACCAGAGGGCCTCGGGACGGGGAGCCTGGCTATGAGTTGCTTTTTGAGGACAACTCGGACGAGCCATTTATGTTCCACATGTCATCAGCAAGCTTTGACCGCTTGCTGCCGGAATCTGATGCAGGCATCGATCTCCCTCTCCTGATTTACGTGGACGGAGGCGGCACTCCTTTGCTGCTTGCTCAAAAGGCGATGCGATTCCGGGTCGCGCCGGAACTTCCATGGATGGAACCGATTCCAAATCCTCCGATCATCGCCAACGAGTGAGCCGTCCATCTCAACAGCCAAAATCACATTTTACTACCTCCATGAAGACACTAAACGAATCACAGATTGTTGTAATCACAGTCGGCCGGGTTGAAGGCAGGGACATAAATATTCTGTCCATACCCCGGCGTCAGGTTGAATCTCTGGATTACTCTAATCTTCTTGAAATGCTTGCTCCCGAGAACCTGCCGAGCGGGGCAGGGCTTGCGCGCATGATGGGATCGCTAACATTTACGTTCGGTGGCTACGACTCCGACCCCGGGGAGATTTACGAAATTCAGGAAATCCGAGACTACTGTCTCGGTCTGAACGAGGTCTGGCCGTACCTGCTCTACTTTGCCAGCCTCGATAATCCTACTTTGAGCGCCATTTCATGGTGCTTCCTCCCGAACCTTCTCGCATCCAGAAATCCTGGCCGGCCGGGCGTTGTAACGGTTGCCAGCATGGAGACTGATGTGGCGTCATTTACTGAATCCGGGATTGAACACATGGTCTGGCTATGCAGGCGGGCAAATATGCCTGCGTGGAGGATCTGCGCGAGGGTTCAGGCCGTTCGGGAATATTTCAACCAAACCAACAACAACTCTCTGTTATAAACATTCTCAGACGTTTGGAAAACTTCCCACCTATCTTACACCCAATGAAACAAACATCACCTATGAACAAAACCTACAAATCATTGAACAATATCGAAAGCATCCCCCACGGAAGCCAGGATATTCACATTAATATATTCTTTCCGAGGCAGCAGATCGAATGCGGCAACACACCAGACTTCCTTAAAAGCCTTTCGCGTCAAAACATGCCCAGCGGACCGGCGCTTGCCCAGCTTGCGGGCACGGTCACCTTCGGGGTCATCGGCTATGGCGATGACCCTCGGCTTGATTACGAAATCCCGGAAATCCGTTCGTTTTATACCAACCTGGACGCCATCTGGCCGTACTGGGGGTTCTTTTGCGACCTGGAAAAGCCGAACCTCAAAGTCATCACCTTTTGCATATTGCAGAACATGCAAGCGATTGAAAACCCTATGACTGACGGGGTCACGCTGACCTGCCCTGTCGAGGAAATAGAGCGGCACATCAACCGGTTGATCCATCATACGAATGAACTCTGCGAGAGGGCCGGCATGAATAGGTGGCAAACAAACGCCCGTGAAAATGCGCTCAAAAACTACTTCATCAGCGCCGGTAGACTCATCGATCTTTGAATCACCCATTAACCAACCACCCTCATCAATATGAATACACCGCAACTTCACGACTCCTTGAACGAAACTGATGAAACGACCCGCATGGACCTCCTACGTAAGACCTGCAGGGACTGGGCAGAGGAAAAGCTCCGACACGAAGGAACCTTTCACCCCGTGTTCATCGCCATCACCGGTAACACCATCATCCCAATCCTACCCGGGCAGCTCGGTCTCGAAGATTACAGCGATCGATTTGTCAGCGCCGCGAGAGACATCGGAGCCGCAAACCATGCCGACTATGGGATTCTGATCACGCACCGTATGCTCAAAGCCGCGGTCCCTCTCCTCTCACCAGACAATAAGTTCCAGTGCGCTATGGTCTATATTCACTCGCAGCAGGAAAAGAACGTGATTTTTTACCCTTTGGAATATGACAGCAACGGCAGATTTACCGGTCTGTTGGAGCCTTCGGCTATCCCTCATGACACTCCAGACATGATTCGCCTGCTTGTGCTCCCGGAGTGTGCAGAAAAGCATTCGCGCTTTATTCGTGGATCATTGAGAAGGCATGGCCTGGATCACTGGATCAGGGTGCCATAATGAAAACTTCTAAATTTCGCAAAAAGCGCTCGCACCTATGGCAGCTTAAAAGACCGAGTGATATTATTGTAACATCGCTCAGCCATAAATCCCCAATGCTGGGAAAAGCCAAGCACAACAAAATGTCCCGATGAAAACATCTATTCCCAGTAAGAACCAAGAAACGCTGATTACTCAATGAAAATCCTTGCCTGCATATACATCAACGGGAACAGCAATGCCTGCATGCCCACCACCACCCCCCTTGCCGTCAGGACCACAGGACAGACGTTAACCCAGGGAAAGCACATCATCTCCGGCGAGATAGTCGGCGCGGGGGGCGAACTCACGCTGGTAGTGCATAGCGCAGCGCCTGCACCCGATATGCAGGAATTCATGTTCTGTGCCGCCACGCCCAATCAAGATGGGATAATCGAAAGCACCGGGCTCGTTTGCGGCTTCGACGGTCCGTTTGCCGGCAGGCTGATGGACGTTGTCCAGGGAGAGGCATTTTTTACAACGATCATCACCAGAGATAGCGGGGAAGCTGTATTGCCTGACAGTCTGGCGGTTGCGGCTGCCCCGGCGGCCAAGGACGAAGATGCCGCAATCGATGCCCATGTCGAGGATAGAAATATCGTCATCACTGAGGGCTTTCTCGAAATCCCCTTTCCTGTTGTCGGCGGCCCATGCCCGGGATTGTGCACTGAACCCAAACCCTCATTGAAGAAGCAGGCGAGTATGAGCAGGAACCCCACCATCGCCCAAAACGGGAGAAACCACATATCGCCGGAGGAAATCACGACTTTCTGATTTAGAAATTTTCTCGGCAGTAATCTCGCAATGAATGGTGCAGCGCGCTGGTTCGCCCCCTGGAAAGGGAAACCATGATAAGGTCATGTAATGGCGGAACCGGCGCATGGCCGAGTCCACGACCCCGCGCAGCCGCATCCCGAACAGCCAGAATTTCCTATTCGCTGGACGCACTGCCAGCTGTGGTGACGAGCCTGCGCATTGGGGGTCCATCGAAAGCACAGACCGAGGCAGTCAGATTGTTCTGCCAATGACGCGACGCCGGGCCCACCCAGACCCGATACTCCGCAACCTCTTCTCCCGGCAGATAGCCGCGGCCACCAGCGGCCTGACATCGCTACCGCAGAAATGGTTCCCCGCCAGCGATGATCGTGTCGACACACACCAGCGCGGGCCGCACCCAAATTCTTCTTCTCAGCGAACGATTTGGGCCGCATTGGCTGCTTGCGATAGTGCGCATGCCGCCAATGCATCCGCGTAGATGCCTGGTGACCCCCGAGCGCGGGGAGCCAAGCCGGAGAAGGTGCTGTCCCGGCAGATATGACAGGCCCACTGGCTACCCGAAAAAAAGTTCACTTTTTTGGTAAACTCAAAATTTTTCCGGTATCCTTTTAAGCATGAAAATCATTCTCCCAGACAGCAAAATCACCACAACTCCCTCAAAAACAGCGGCAAATGATGTTCGCGCTATTTGCGCATCAGGCGAGCATGCGCACGACGACATCATTATCTGCCAGATGTCAGCCGCGGAGCGGATCCAATCACTCTTATCGAAAAATGTTGCTCCATCGCTTTTCACTGACGTTGATATCGCGGAATTCGAAGGCATCCACCAAATCACCATCCTTGCCGATTTTGAGATCGCGTGTTCCTCGCAATTCTGCCGTTTCGCCACCCATCTCGCCGGCACGAGTCAGGTCAGCATGGCTATTTTTACCACCCCGCTGACCGATCCTTCCGTGGGGCAGCTTGACGTCGAGAATGCGATTCGCAGCGCATGCACGCTCCCGCATAAACCCGATTTCTCAGATGTGGCGAAGATGATATTGGAACCGGCCATACCAAAGCACAACGCCTCAGCCCGGGAGCCGATCATCGAGCTGCTTTCAGATGTTGATGAACTGGTCGCTTCGGGGCTTAAAAAAATGCTCGCCAAGGCAACCGGCGCAACGGTTTCAGCCGTAAATAAAATCGTTCGAGCTGCGCGCCGCCGTCCGGTCATTACCCAGGGAAACGGCTTGATTGATATCGGCGGGATGCTCGTCCGCGTCGTCCAGGGAGAGCGCATCGAAGTCGTCATGCCCGGCGAATTTACCGAGCGAACGCAGCTGATCGCCGGGTTTTCAGCTCAAATCGACCGGCAGATCACGTATCGCACGGCCGACGGAACAGATAAAAGAATCGAATATATCGTGTCCGGTGCCAACAGCCACGGACCGCTCCCCCCAGTCCGGGTCACGGCCGAGGATTTCGGCTCAAACACCTGGTTGACGAAAAGCTGGGGATTCAAGGCCTACCTGCCGCCGCAGACTCCGGTGACGCGCGAAATTCTCCGCGCGACAATCTCAATAACTTCGCAAGACTGCCCTGAGTCTCTCGTTTACTCGACGTGCGGGTGGCATAAAATTGATGGCCAGCCCGTCTATCTCCACGCCAGCGGCGGCATCTCAAAAACACCGACTCGGGATTTGATGGTCGAGCCGCCGGACCAGCTCAAACCGATGGATCTTCCAAGAACGGCGAAGTCGGGACGCCGGAAAGCGGTCGAGACATTTCTAACAATCGCACCACACCGCATCTCCTCGCCTCTCCTCGCTGCCGTGTTTCGTGCCCCGCTGATGGTTTTCGAGGAGTTCGTCGACAATCTTTTTCTCGTCGGAAAAACCGGCTCAGGGAAAACATCTGTGCTCGGAGTGATGATGCAGTTCTTCGGGCAAGGATTCTCAAAAGATGAAGGAGATGCCATCATTCCGGGATCTTTCCGGTCGACATCGAATAACCTGCACGAACTGGCGCACGCGGCCGGCGGGATGATTTTTGGTGTTGATGATGCGGCTCCTCAGCCGGGGAGACGCGCGAATGAGGCAATAAGCCTGCAAGTTGAAAACCTCGGACGCGCCCATTCCAACCGCTCCATCCGCGGCCGGCTCAACAAGATGCTTCAATTTCAGCCAAGCAACGCCCCGCGAGGGCTCCTGGCAATCACTGCGGAAGAGTTTTATGTCAGCGCACTCTCGCTGCGAAACCGTTTTTTTCGCGTCCCGTTCGGAGTCGATGACGTCGACATGCCCGCTCTCTCGGCAATCCAACATATGGGCAATGAAGGCGACCTGGCGGCAGTGATGGCCGATTTTATTACCTGGATCTTGGAGACAGGAAAATATGAGGCGACCAATCGCCTCGCTTTACCGGGCATGAGGCGGGGCGGGAAAATGGCAGGCACTTTGATCTGGGCATCCCGGAATATAGGGAAATGGCTTCTCGACCGCGGCGAAATGAACGATCAGGAGCGCGAGGCTTTCTGCGCCATGATGAAAGATGGAATTACCGAAGCCGCGCAAATCAGCTACTTCTCGGACTTCGAGGATGAAGCCGATGCCTTTCTGTCCCACCTGCGGGCTGCAATTAGCGGCGGCAGAGGAAAAATCTCGAACTGGAAGCTTTCCTCATTCGGAGTTGAGGATACCAGCGCTGCGCAGTGCCCGATTGTGGTGTATATCGACGAGGCCGCGAATTGCGCCTACGTTTCCCGCGATGCGTCAATAAGAGTCGTCCGGGAATGGACAAACGGGACACCAAACTACATCGCCCCGGCCGCCAACGAAATCGGGCAGCGCTTCGATGAGCGCGGTTACCTGCTGCGCACCGAAAAAGACACGGCACGTGAAACGCTCTACATCCGAAAAACATTCAATGGGGTGCAGCAAAAGGTTTGGGTTATGAATACCGAGACCGTTCTCGGGCCGGGGACGCCCCAACTGTCACAGGAGGAAATGATGCGGGATCCCCTCATTACCACGGCGCTGCGGATCTTTACACCGAGCGCAGCGGCCTGATCCCGCCACCGGGCACGCCGTCCAGATCCTGCCCCCTTTATGAACTGGCCGCTCCTCTGAGGGCTGATTGTCGTCGGACAGCGCCAAAATGTCGGGTTTGTCGGCTCTTCCTCAGGCAAAGGAAGCAGGAAAGCGAAATATTTTTCAGTCGACCGTAAAAAAATCCGCTTCGAGGGGATTGGGGATAAACCACCCGACAAACCCGACATTTATATGATTATTACTCTACTCTCTATCTATAAAGGAGAAGGCAGCCGATGTCGGGTGGGGAGGTATGCTATCGACAAACCCGACATTCCCACCCGGTTTTTAATGTCGCCAACCGACTTCTCGTTCCCCTTCTCTTGCAAGCCTCGTCGAACCGATCTACTTTGCCGGGTTGGTTACGCGGCCAAGAGCTGAGAGCAAGGGAAGATGCCTGCCCCGAAAAAACGTGTCGCCACGTGGCTTTCTGGTATATGCTTTTAGGCGAATCGGCATCATTATTTGACATGAATAGCACCCCCAAGAACGCCTCGCCAGTCCAGAATTGCAGCACAGCCGACATCTTCGACTGGGGTTTTACTCCAGGCTCAAACCGGGACAAGTTTGGCGTCCTCTATTCCAAAACTCGGAGGATACTATTCAACGCACGAAATGTAGATGGGCATTACGAGGTCGCGCCGACGGTTTCCAGAATCTCACAAAGAGCGTTCATTGGGTCAAGGCTCATTACTTTAATTATCCCGCCAGGAGTGACAATTATCCCCCACTCTATGTGCGAATTGTGCAGCAACCTCGAACACATTAACATTCCCAACAGCGTTACTCAAATCGGACAAGGTGCTTTTTATGCCTGCGATTCGCTCTCTCACATCGACATACCGGCGAGCGTAAAGTTGATCCATGATTACGCATTTTGGCGGTGCCATGCGCTCACCGACGTCATCATCCCCAATGGATGCGTTGTCGGAAAAGGAACGTTCCCCGACGAATGTAACGTCATGACTCAGGAAGAAGCCTTGCGTTCCCGTGTGCTGCAATTGGCCGCGCAAAGCGACAACACCGGGGTCGAGGTGGTCGGGTAGCACCGGCCATCCCGCCAGTAATCGCAGGACAAATCCGCCGACGACCGTGCTTCTCAACCGCGGCTGGCGGCACATATCAGCCGCGGCGGGCATCGCCAGAAAGTCATCCAGGAGTACCCGCCAGAGTGGTATTCCGTGAACAAGCAGGCTCGCATATCCCCCAAAAAATCATGTCGCCGCGGGGCTCCCTGCTCAATACTTTGAGGCGGATCGGCATCATTATTTTGTCATGACCAAGTCCCCCAAAGTCCCATATTGCAAAAATATCGACCTCTCCGCCTGGGGTTTCGAACCCGGATCAAACTGGGACGCGCATGGCGTTCACTATTCCAAAGCTCTGAAAACTTTATTCAACGGAAGGCAGGCCAAGGGGCATTACAAGATCGCGCCGACGGTCACAAAAATCCGACGCGGAGCATTTGCAACAGCCGAGATCGTCACCTTAACCATCCCGGCGGGAGTCGATCGTATCCCCGCTGGGATGTGCGCAAACTGCAAGCAGCTCAAATCCGCGAGAATGCTTGGCCCGGTTATGATTATCGAGACGGTCGCTTTTTTGGGCTGCGAATCCCTCACTCAAATCCAGATACCAGAGGGCGTAGAGTTGATTGAGGGTGGCGCATTTTTTCATTGTCAATCCCTCGCGCAAATCGACATTCCGGCGAGCATAAAATCAATTGGCAGTGAGGTTTTTGCCGGCTGCTCCAAGCTCAAATCCGTCACCATCCCCAACGGGTGCCGCATCGAAAAAGACTCGTTCCCAGAGACCTGCACCGTCATGACGCAGAAAGAAGCGATCCGTTTCCGGGCGCGGCAATTGGCCGATCAAAGCGACAACACCGGGGTCGAGGTGGTCGGCTAACACCAGCAATCCCGCCAGGATTTTCAGAACAAACACGTCTCTCACAGCGCCCATCTCCCCCTTCCCTGCGCCCGGAGTAACGCTCGCAAGGCAGGCTTCCCAGCCGCGGTAGCCCAACCGACAGAGAGCGATCGTGCACGTAAATCCCGAGCGGAGCCACCCACACAAGCCGCAGCAGGCAGCACATATCAGCCGCGGCTGACACCGCAAATCCCAGCCCCCTGCCCCCAGAAATCCCCGTAAAAGTCGCGTCAAGCCGTCAGCATTTCTCGCCACGCTCCGTGCCTGTCCATCAGCCGGATCGGGCAAGCCGACCGGCACATGGAGTCCTGCGGCACTCCGCTATCCAACGCCTCACGCGTCAGATTCTTGCGGTGGCGCGCTACGCTACCACCCACACAAGAACAGCCGCGACAGGCGAGCCCACCCACCACCCATTTAGGGTTTTTCAGGCAGCGGCAGAGCCGCAATAGGGAAGCAATGCCGCAGATACCGCGGCACAAGTCGCGCCAAGCCGCCACCATTTTCCAGAGCCGTGAGATGGTCCGACGGCGCACAGAATCGCCATCAGAGCCGCTCCACTAACGGCTCCCGGCCAGCGGATCTTGTGATTCCCAGGCGACTCAAAGCATCCCCTCGCCGGTGGCTCGAAGCACCACATTAGCGGATAGATGTCGCGGTGAACAGCCAACATGAAGAGTCCAGGCACCCGCACCAGCACCTCCCGCCACGCGCACTACGCTCCAAAAATAACAAGCCCAAGAAGCTCCGCTGGCCACGAGCCAAGGGCGGAACTGGCACGCAAAGAAAGACCCCTGCTTTTCGAAGGAATACCACCCCGTCGGATGACAGTGACAGTAATTAGATAATGAGTCCGCCAGGTGGTCCAGTCTGCCATTCACATCGGATGTAAAATGCCGAATGTTTTTTATGTATTTTTATTTGTTAGTTCATAACCTGCACAACAGCATAGCGTTACTCAACGCAGATAAATTTGCATAGCTAACCTTTGGGTGATATTATTCTAATGTCGACCGGATAATAATACTCTTATGAGAAAAAAGCCCGCCCCCAAAATGAACAGAGGAAACCTCAAAGCTGCCGCAACCATTTTTGGCAGCACGAGCGGAGAGACGCGAAGCTCGCTCAGCATTTCGAGCGCACAGCGGAGCGGCGACCAAAAAATCGGGCTCGTCCGCGTACCTGAGGAAACGACACCAGCCGCGGCAGTAAAGCGGCTTAAACTTGCTGCAGAGCGGGGAAAAGCGCAAGCACAGCGCGAGTTGGGGGAGGCATATGCGTCTGGCCACGGTGTCCGCAAGAATATGCGAACCGCTGTAAAGTTTTTCCGGCTCGCAGCCGAGCAAGGCGACGCGGAAGCGCAAACAAAGCTGGGACTCGCACTCTATGAGGGACGTGGCACGCCCAAAAATTCAAGGGAGTCGATAACGTGGTTTGTGAAAGCCGCTCAACAAAATCACCCAGGAGCGGCCTATGCGGTCGGCATCGCCCTGACGCTGGGCGACTGCGTGCC